>Ga0134126_10005930_pt1 | contig 15284 bp, 14 predicted proteins | sample KB31752_FD_96881 | JGI IMG/M metagenome (GOLD analysis project Ga0134126, IMG submission 96881) | Terrestrial soil microbial communities with excess Nitrogen fertilizer from Kellogg Biological Station, Michigan, USA - KB3-175-2 | ecosystem: Environmental > Terrestrial > Soil > Unclassified ...
GCGTTTTATGAAATTTTTTTTACAAAAATCGACCCCTTCAAGGTGACACGGTTGTGTCACCACTAAATCGTAAAGCGGCCTTATATTTGCAAATTTTAAGGGGCTAAAAATGGTATGCCGGCGGCATCCTCATTGCCAGGTGGGATCAATGTCATTAAGTTAACGATTTTAATATCGAACACCCGGTTTCCGCCAACAGGATTGAAACACTTTATCAAGATTCAGGCATTTAGGTTGCCTGAAAGCTGCAAAAAATAAGTGGGTGGCACCATTATACCATCCGCTTATTTTACTTTTTTGTTTTCTTCTAAAAAGTGCTGTTGATTTTCAGCTATTTATTTGTTACCAACAAGATTGGGACACTGCCCAAGATTGAACACTACCCACTACCACACTACCCAATTACTGGCAATGCTACTTTTAATAATTGAACATACCATAGCAATTCATTCTTAATATTCCTTTCGCCTGCCTGTCTGTATCTGTTATTATTTACCCACACAGCAACATTAGGAATTTCTAATAATCCTTAAACGCAAATTTTCCTTCTTTTGAAAAAATTATCATCTCAACATCCCAGTCCGATGGTCCGAATAGAAATTCTACTATAATATCTCCCTTTTTATATTTAATGAAATAAGCAGGTCCCTTTGCTCAAATGAATACGGATAGAAATGCAAATCGATAAGAATATTTTCGATTGCTTTAATTCCGGCTAAAAATTCTGCTGTTAGATCAACTTTCATGGCCATAATCCCCTGTTAAATAATAAATTTCTTTCAGCGCCAAGAAAAGTTTGCCCAATGGTTCTTGTAGGAGTCAATAAAGTTGGCGCCAATTCTGAATTTGCCCTGAACCGAACTGTTGCCATCGTACTGTAGCCGCTAATGTAATCAGTTGTAGTGATAACCTCCCCCCCTCCCGCGAGTATGACGCGCCGCCGTGAGCGCAAAGGCTACTCGTGGTTCGGACCCTGAATCGTAGCGGCAACAGCGGGCTTTAGCGTAAGTTTACCCAAAGCATTATTGGACCATAGGCTCAACCAAAATGATGTCAATTAAGCCGGGCATACCGCAATAATCCCTTGCACTGCTATATAAATAATCTTCGGGCCTATCAACTACGCCGGCCAATACCGGGTTGTAATGCAGGTAATATAGTTTTTGATGCGGTATTTTACGATCAAAAAGTTCAATCGGATGATTATCCTGCTGCCATAACTGAAAGTTTGTATTTTGACTGTTCTTTTTACCAGCGCTTTCCATCATCGATAACATCCATTCCCTTCGGCTTTCTCCCGGATGCTGCCTGATCGCTTCCTTCAGCGTTGCAGAAGTATGCTTTTTCATATCACGCATGATATTTTCCAATTTGTCGCCATGGATACCGATAATCATGTGGATATGGCTTGTCATGATGCACCATGCGTATATTTCGAGGCCCTTGTTTTGCTGGCAATGCCGCCACGAATCCAGCATAATATCCCTGTATTCGTTACGTATAAAAAGGTCTATCCAGCCTACCACGGCAAAGCTGATAAAGTAAGGGTGGTCCTGATCGCTGAATTTATAGTTTCTGCTCATTATAGCCTAAAAATACCATAAAGTAGCGGTAAAACAAGTCGTATTTTATTTAAGTCAAAAGTTGCCCGGTTAGATTCCGCTTCCAAACCACGAGAAGCTTTTGCGCACGTGTCAGCCCGTCATTCTCGCGGGAGAGGGTGTTACCAACAAGATTGGAACACTATCTCTCAGCAACCTCTTTAAAACACTCTCCCAACGCTATCAGAGCAGGTATCTGAAAATTAAATATCCACCTATCATTATCGCCATCAAACCGGCGCCTAATATTTTGGTATCTGCTCCAAGCCGGTCTTGTTTTCCTTTAGAGAAAACTTTAATGGTCGTTATTGTCTGCCATACCCCATAGGCCAGTAAAATCATTCCCGCCGTTATATATAAGAAATTCATGGCAACAGTTTATTAATTTTAGGGTAGTATACTAATTATTCACCCCCGCTCCCCCTTCATCCCCTCTAAATTATCCTCAATGAACGACTGCCAAACCGGGTCGGGCTGCCACACTTCTTCGATGAATGATTGCAGGCCGTCTTCGTCCAATTCGTTTTTCGAAAACAGATAAAGGCCGGTAAATACCGATGCCCGGTAATTTGCGGCGCAGTGCACCAGGGTTTTTTCATGGGCATGATCGTCCATCAGGCTGATGAACGATTCAAGGTCGGTGATCTGGGGATTGTCAAACGCCACCGGGATATGGTAATAGTCCATACCCAGCGCCTTTACCGAGGCAGCTTCGTCGTTTAACGCGTACTTCCCGTCGGTTAAACCCAGGTTGATCACTACTTTATAGCCCTCTGCCGCAATTGATGGCAACTGGCCTTCGCGCGGTTGTCCTGCGCAAGCCAGCAACCCCGATACTTTATGAAAATTATAGATGGCGCTCATACCGCAAACTTAAGGCAATACTGCCTTAAATTTGCGCCGATGAGAAAATTATACCCCTGTGGTGAGTGAAGATTTACCCGGAAAATTATTGATTTGGCGGTGCAAGCAAGCAAATAACTGAAATATTCTGTATTTTACCCCCTGTTGCCGCTTGGCACTGCATTTGATTTTAAAGTTGAGGAACTTTTTGTCCTTGTTAATTACAGCTATTGAATAACCTAATGAACAGATCCGGCTTACGCATCGCGGCCTTGCTAATATTGGCGCTGTGTTTAAAGATTTCCGCGTTTGCGCAAAGCCTTCCGGTTGGCACGCCTGTTATCGAAGACGCTTACCGGCGGCAGCAATTAGCTGGCAGGGTGGATTCCAGCGTTTCATTTACCATTCGGCCGATATTTCCAGCGTCGGCATTTAATAACGAAAATATTTTCGACCCCGACCACAGCCTGGGCGACAATGGCAGCAGCAATATCTACAGGACGCGCGATGGCAACGGCATTTTTCGCATGCTGCCTTTAACCTGGCAGCAGCAATATAATACCCATAACCCTTATGGATGGAATGATGGGGCGATGATCCCGGCCGCCGGTTACCAAACCTTGCTGACCACCGGGTTTTACGCTAAGTATAACTTTTTCAGCATACAGCTGCAGCCGGAATTTGTATACGCCCAAAACAAAGATTTTGACGGATTTACCCAGGCCGGCAATGATGCTACCGCCTGGAAAGCCTGGTATAAATTATACAATACAACCGATTTGCCCGAGCGTTTCGGGACAACGCCCTATACCAGGGTTTTGCCCGGCCAGAGCAGTATCCGCTTAACCTGGGACCCGGTGTCGTTCGGCTTGTCGACCGAAAACCTTTGGTGGGGGCCGGGCATCCGGAACTCGCTGGTTATGAGCAACACCGCCACCGGCTTTGCGCATTTGACACTGAATACCACCCGGCCGGTACAAACACCCATCGGGTCGTTTGAGGCCCAGGTGATTTCGGGAAAGCTTACCGGCTCGGGGTTTAGCCCGCTGGTTCCCGGGCAGCCCGGCAACCATGATACGCTCTATGTACAGAAACCCAATGACTGGCGTTACCTTTCGGGGGGCGTTTTTACCTATCAGCCAAAATGGGTACCGGGCTTGTTTATCGGCATTACGCGGGTTTTCCAGGTTTACCATAACGATATGGGCCATGGCCTCAGCGATTATTTCCCCGTGTTTTTGTCGTTCTTTAAGAAGAACTATTATAATCCCAACACGGGGGTAAACCTGGCCGACGCATCAAAACAAGACCAGCTGGCATCCATTTTTGCAAGATGGTTATGGCCAGGCGCCAATGCCGAGATATACGTTGAATACGGGAGGGAAGACCATAATTGGGACACCAGGGACCTTTTGCTTGACCCGGAGCATTCGCGGGCCTATATTATAGGCTTCAGAAAATTGTTTGCAGTCGGCGATGATGCCGATCAGCGTATCCAGGTAGGGGTAGAGGAAACGCAACTAGCAAAGCCTGCCGACGACCTGATCAACAGGAATACCACTCCCGACTGGTATGCAAATAACCAGGTAACAGCCGGGTACACCAACAACGGTGAAGTATTAGGCGCGGGAATAGGGCCGGGGAGCACCCTGCAAACGTTTGACGTAAGCTGGTTTAGCGGTTTAAAAAAAATAGGGCTGCAGGTGGAGCGGTACGAACATAATGAAGACCTTTATTATAAAGCGTTTGCTGCGGGCGAGGTACGGCGGCACTGGGTTGATTATAGCGTGGGTATAAACGGCGACTGGGATTACGGGCATTTTATTTTTTCGGCCAGTTTGCTGTACGTGAGGGAACTTAACTACCAGTGGAAGTTTCAAAACGATCCCAATCTTTTTTACTTCAGCCAGCCGCGTTTTGATGTAAATAACTTTAAACCAAGCATCAGCATCAGCTATCGCTTTTAATAAAAAAAACCGGCTGAGTGATTGGGCGGCCGGATGGCGGCAATTTGAAAAAAGTTCGATTACTGCCGTTAAAGGCACATTTCGCCGCTTTTGGACGGCAGGTTTTTTTAAACTTAATTCTGCTCCTTATGGCTTTAAATGCACCGGTCCGGGAGCTGCGTTAATCGATGGGAAACTAAAGTTATCTATAAATTAAATAAAATAATTTTTAAGCAGTTAAAAATTTTTTTTGCGAAAAGTGGATAAATAGTTGTGTGATTTTCTCTATTTTTAGTACGATAAATTATTGAAACAGAAAGGCTCAAATGTTATGAAATTTACTTTTAAAGGCACTATCGCAGTTATTGTCGGCGTAATATTTATTTACACGGCATGTAAAAAAGTTGACAATGCACCCGCCGCACCAAAGGTTGCAAGTGAACAACAAGTGGCCGGCGTCATTGCCTCGGATATCTCGGCATCATTGGCCGGAACCTACGGTGGCGTAACCCTGAAAGATGGGGTAAAAGCGCCCAAAACCCTTTCCATAAAAAACAACGGGCCGGTGGTTAACAGCCTTAATCCATTGTGCGGTTTCACCGTCGATACAACTGTTAGCTACCATAGCAACGTAAATGGCGTAAAGTCGTTCGTGAAAGGTAAGTTTATGTTTACCTATACCTGCAGCGCCAATTCGGCTTTCCCTGACGGGTACGTGGTTACAACCGACCTGGTGAGCGCCGGCTCGGCAGCAACCTATTCTTTCGTTTATGCTATTGCACAGCATTATACGGTTCAAAGCCTGGACCCGCAGGATACGCTTGTTTCGCTTGACGGAACGTTAAAATCATTCGGCGACTTTAAGTTCAAAAATGGGCATCACGGCCTCGACACCAACTATAAGCCAAACCCGATATTCCAGCATCAGAGCTATGTACTTACTGGCTTGCAGATAGACATACCTGCCGGTTTGGATATAATTACCGGCACCGCAACATTTACCACTACCGGGAATAATGCCTTCGGGATATGGACCTATCATGGTACCATAACCTTTATAGGCGGACACAAAGCTATTATAACTTTAAACGGGCACCAATACCTGGCTGATCTGACAAACGGTACAATAACGCCTATCTGATCTGTATAGCTTTCTATCACCAGGAAGTTCATAATAAAACACCTTCTTCGGAATTTACGGAGAAGGTGTTTTATTTAACGCACATTTCATCCAGGATGGGGATAATTATTTGGTACTTTTCGTGCACTTTAATATAAATCAAATCGTTAGATGTGGTATATTCGCAAAACAAAAAATAATCTTATCATGAAATTTAAACTGAAACTTGTCCTTGTGCTGCTTGCAGCCATTGCCATTACTTATACAGCTTGTAAAAAATCGGGCGCCAACGCCTCTGGCCCCGCTATTCCTCCCCAGCAGGTGGCCGGCCAGGTAGCGGTCACCATCAGCCAGTCATTATTCGGCGGGCTTGGATTTGATATATCCGGCGGATTAAACGCGCCGGCAGGCTTCGCGGTACATACCAAAGGCAAAGTACTGCAGGATCTGACAAACCCTGACTGCAGCCTGCATGTGGATACCACCCTGAGTTTTACCGGCGCTGCCAATGGCGGCTCGGCCACAATTTCAGGAAACGTTAAGTTTGACTTTTTTTGCACCAATAATGTGGTTACCGGGTTTGCTACAAACGATAACCTTACGATATCATTGGCAAGCCCCGATTTGTCGTTTACTTATAAAGTAGCCGAAAATTTAACTTTAACGAGCGTCAACCCTAACGATCCGAATTCAAATTTATCACTTAGCGGCTCGTTAAATTCAAACGGAAGCTATCAATATAATACAGGCTCTAAAAAAAGCGGTACCGAAATTTTTGACTATACCCTTTCGTCGCTGATCCTTAACCCGGCCGATGCTGATATTATTAGCGGTTCGGCCACATTTAATACACAGGGCACCGGCCCTAAGGGCGTTTGGAATTACCAGGGCACCATTACATTCCTTGGCAATCAAATGGCCGATGTTACCATTAGCGGCAAGGTTTATCATGTTAACCTGCAAACCGGCGCTGTCAGTTAAGAATTAAGTCAAGGCCCGGAAAATCCGGGTACGGAACATCAGGAGCCAGGATTCAAGACATAAAAATCCCAAGTGATTTTACATGCCCTTTTTTATCCTGGCTCCTGGTTCTTGGTTCCTGGTTCTTGATTTTTGATTCCTGGTTCCTGGCTCTTCCTCCTTGCTTCTTCTTCTATTTAATTGTATAATTGTTTAGCATGAAAAAACTCTTATCCAATTTAAATCTCCAGGTTATTACCGGCATCTTATTGGGCGTCATCGTTGGCTTTTGCTTTCCTTCATTCGGCCCAACGGCCAAGCTCATCAGCACAACTTTTATCAGCCTGATAACGATGCTGATAGCTCCTATTATCTTTCTGACCATAGTGCTTGGAATTGCGGGCATGAACGACATAAAAAAGGTTGGACGCGTTGGCGGCAAAGCATTGCTCTATTTCGAGATCGTAAGCACCTGTGCACTTATCCTCGGCCTTATTGTGGCCAATGCAGTGGGGCCGGGCAATGGTTTCGTAAGCCACATAGCCGCCGATACTTCAAAGCTGGAGGGCTACCAAAAGGCCGCCGCCAATATGCATTGGGTAGATTTTATAGTTCACATCGTGCCCCCTAATATCTTCGACGCATTTTCCAAAGGTGACATTTTGCAGATATTGTTTTTTGCCATATTGTTCGGTTTTGCACTGAGCCGGATGGGCGAATACGGGCAACCGGTTATCAGTTTATTCGAAAAATTTTCGAAAGTTTTTTTCAACATTATGCACATGGTAATGCGGGTTGCCCCTATTGGCGCTTTTGGCGGGATGGCCTATACCATCAGCACCTACGGCATCAAAACATTGCAGCCCCTGGGCTTGCTGATGGCCTCGGTTTATCTTACCTGCATCTTTTTCATATTCGGCGTGTTAAACTTTATTTGTTACCTGTACAAGTTCAGCTTTTGGAAATACCTGAAGTTTATCAGGGAAGAGGTTTTGATCGTGTTCGGTACCTCCACGTCCGAATCCGTTTTGCCGGCGATGATGGAAAAGATGGAAAAATTCGGGTGTTCACGATCCGTCGTCGGCCTGGTGATCCCCGCAGGTTACTCTTTTAATCTTGACGGCACTACCATTTATATGTCGATGGCGGTAATATTCCTGGGCCAGGTATTTCACATACCCCTCACATGGGAGCAGCAGGCCGCTCTCATCGGCATATTAATGATCACCTCGAAAGGCGCCGCCGCGGTCACAGGGGGCGGCTTTATCGTACTAACATCCACGCTTACCGCCCTTCACATCATCCCTATCGAGGGGCTTGCTATTTTATTTGGTGTGGACCGGTTTATGTCGGAAGCGAGAGCGATTACCAATGTTATAGGCAACGGGATAGCGACGATTGTGATAGCAAAAAGCGAAGGAGAGTTCAAAACACCTGCTACGACTTTTGAGCAGGCTTCCTGAGTCTAAAGTCGTAAGTCTTTAGTCTGAAGTCTCATTGACGGACGAGAGCTACTATTCCTGAATTTGGAAATCGTAAGTTTGCGACAACTATTATTGACTTTGAACTAAAGAATAAGACCTTCAACTTAAAAATGACTGTTCCATTTGATAAACTTAAGTCCGAATTTAAACGCGTATTGCTTGCGCTGAATTTTACTGAACAAAAGGCCGAAATATGTGCTACTACCTTTGCGGAAAACAGCAGGGATGGCGTATATACCCATGGGCTTAACCGTTTCCCCACATTTATTGAATATATAAAAAACGGCTGGGTTGATCCCGGTGCAGAGCCCACGAAGGATGGCGCCTTCGGATCATTGGAACAATGGAACGGCAATGCAGGCCCCGGCATATTAAATGCGCGTTTTTGCATGGGCCGCGCAATAGCCCTTGCGAATGAAAATGGCATTGGCTGCGTGGCCATTAAAAACACCAATCACTGGATGCGCGCCGGCGCTTATGGCTGGCAGGCTGCCGAAGCCGGGTTTATAGGCATCTGTTTTTCCAATACCATTGCCAACCTGCCGCCCTGGGGCGGTATCGACCCGCGCCTGGGCAACAATCCATTGGTCATTGCCATACCACGCAAAGGCGGCCATGTGGTGCTTGACATGGCTATTTCGCAATATTCGGTCGGCAAGCTTAATCTTTATAAAAATAGCAACAGAGAACTACCCTTACCCGGTGGTTATGATGCCGAAGGCAATTTAAGCACCGATGCTGCTGCGATATTAAAATCGGAAAGGTTGGTGCCTGTAGGCTTTTGGAAGGGTTCGGGATTATCCCTCGTGCTTGACCTGCTGGCTACGGTGCTCAGCCAGGGGAAATCAACGGCAAAAATTACCGCGGGAGGAAATGAAAGCGGCGTTTCGCAGGTTTTTATTGCCATTAAGCCGGGCCATGCCGACACGACCGCCGAGCTGATCGAAGAGATCATCAACTATACAAAAACCAGCAGGCCGGTACATGAAGGCGGTTCAATCTTCTACCCGGGTGAAAATACCTTACTCACGAGAGAAAAAAGTTTAAGGGAGGGGGTTTGGGTTGATGAAAGGATTTGGGAGAAGGTGCTGGGGATGTGATTGGTCTGAACCCGAATTTTTAGAATTTATTGAATTTTAAATTAAGGCAGCGTTGCCAATTTTTTCAACTTGACAATGCCTTCAGCGTTTTTTTATCAGTCTGCGATTAATTTAAACGCCATTTAAAACATTATTTCGAACAAATGCACATGCCGTTTTAACTGTTTTGTAAACTTATTAAAGTCTAAACAGGCATTCTTCGCTTATCCCGCCCTTGTTAAATTTATCTTTTTGTTTCGACTGAATCCGGCGTAGTGTTGTCTTTTGTTTTATTTAAAGCTGGGGTGGCTTGTACGGCGACCGCCTCGACAATTTTTCCGATTTGATTTTTTAAGGATGGGTTATTGCAAAGCGCATACGCTTGCTGCAAATTGGGCAATGCTTCAGTGTATTTTCTATATTTTAGCTGTACCTGGCCCATCTGAAAATAAATTATATAGTTCCCTGGATCCATCTCTTTGGCCTTTTCGAAATAAAAATTAGCGTCCTTGATTCTATTACGGGCATACAACGCCGGAAAAATAGAAATGTATTCGGTGATATCATTCTTATTATATTCAATGGCCTTGCAGAAAAATTGAATTGAGCTATCAAGCTGTTTTACTTTTTTATTGTCTTTCCCGTATTCAGCATACATCAAGTTCCCGTAATTTCTGTAACCGCCAAAAGTCTTAGGATTAGCCTTGATTGAAGCCTGGTACATTGATTCGGCTTTATTGTAGTCGCCTTTATAGTAATAACCGACACCCAGATTGTTATAGGTTAGCCACGGTGACTCGATCTTAGTTAATGCCTCTGTTAATATTTGTATCCCTTTGTTATTACTGGCGGTATCAACCTGGCTAAGCAAAATCGATCCTTGTAAATGCATGGCCAGTCCGTCGTTTTTGGGGTCGTCATCATTGAGCATTTGCTGAACAAGTTTCAGACCCCTTGCTTTTTGGCCGGTTTTCATATACCAGGCTGCTAAATAGTAAGGGTCGGCCTTCTCCATTATAAATTCGGCCGCTCTATTTATAAGCGTATCAATGCTCTTGTCCTTTAATGCTATACAATCATTCTGGCCGCCCATCCTGAAATACATCTGCAATGTATCATTTAACGCCCTGCTTGTCGTAATTTCACCGTTAGCACTTTCAGATTTATTACCGATCAAAAACTTAACAATGGCATTTATGCCGCCGTATGAATCGCTGCCTAAGTCATTCTTAAATTCATCAATTTGGTTTTCCCAGCTTGGCAGCTCAACCTTATTGGATTTATAGAATGCTAAACTGCTATTTTTTATAGTATGGATTCTGTCGACTACCCTGCTGGTCAATATTTCACCCGTAATCCCCTGGTCAGTTAACGTTTTTGGTACCTTGAAAGGATATATTAGCAGCTGTTTTGTAACGGCGTTCCTGATTACAGCGAAAGTAACCACAACAACAACCAGGAAAAGAAATATGTCTACAGCAATTTTTCTTATCGACTCAATGTAGTTGGTCCGTAGTTCCAGCTTTTTATTATTTGACTCAAGATTGCTTTTCATGATTCGTGATAAATTGTTCAGGACGCGGTAACCGGTTAAGATTATTTAAAGGTAAAAATTAAAAAGCATTATTTCAAGTATTTAGAGTTGCTGTGCACCCGGCTAAATAAATACCTTAATTAGTGACGCCAGTCATTTCTTTTGAAACAGACTGACCCCATCTTTGTAGTGTAGTCAACATTCACCTAACAACATATTATTATGGAAGCATTGATCGAGCAACCGGAAAAAAAATTCCAGGAATTTAAGTTGCCAGCAAATAGCGGGGTAAAAACCATGAAAGCATTGGTTTATCATGGGCCTGGCAAAAAAGCGTGGGAAGACAAACCCAAACCAACAATATTAAAGCCAACGGATGCTGTTGTAAAAATCCTTAAAACAACCATATGCGGTACCGACCTGCATATAATGAAAGGCGACGTACCCGAAGTTACTGACGGGCGGATCATCGGCCACGAAGGCGTTGGCGTCATTGAAGAGGTGGGAAATGCCGTAGGCAATTTCAAAAAAGGCGACCATGTATTGATATCCTGCATTACCTCCTGCGGTAAATGCGAATATTGTAAAAAAGGCATGTACTCGCATTGCGAAGACGGCGGCTGGATATTGGGCCACCTGATTGATGGTACCCAGGCCGAATACGTGAGGATACCACATGCCGATAACAGCCTTTACCCTATACCTGCCGGCGCGGATGAAGAAGCGCTGGTAATGCTAAGCGATATTTTGCCGACCGGATTTGAATGCGGCGTTTTAAACGGACAAGTTAAACCGGGCGACACTGTTGCCATTGTTGGTTCGGGACCGATAGGTTTAGCTGCTTTGTTAACCGCCCAGTTTTATACTCCCGGCGAAATTATTATGATCGATCCGGATGATAACAGGTTAAATACCGCCAAGACTTTCGGGGCAACTCAGCTCATTAACGGCACAAAGGAAAATGTTATCGATAAAATATTGAGCCTTACCGATGGAAAAGGTGTTGATGTTGCTATTGAAGCAGTTGGCATACCTGAAACATTTGAATTATGCACAGCTATTATTGCTCCGGGCGGCCATGTAGCCAATATTGGTGTTCATGGAAAAAGCGCAACGCTGCATCTCGAAACACTCTGGGCGAAAAATATTACCATCACAACCAGGCTGGTTGATACGGTAACTACACCCATGCTGCTAAAAACCGTACGGTCGAAAAAGTTGGACCCTAACCAGTTGATAACCCACCATTTCAGGTTAGACCAGGTTATTGATGCCTATGAAACATTTGGCAACGCCGCAAGGGAAAAAGCATTGAAAGTGATACTTGTGAACGAAGTCTGAAGTCTAAAGTCTTGAGTCTAAAGTCCTAAGTCAGCTTATTTGCTTTCTGACTTAGGGCTCAGGACTTAAGACTTAAGACTAACGACTTTAACTCATCCTGCCATCATTCCTTCAAACCGTTCCCAAAAGCCGTCTTTTGGCACGGGGGCTACAATGAGGACAGGGTCATTTTTTATAGGATGAATAAACTGCAGCATCCGGGCATGAAGGCAAATGCTTTTTCGTAAGCTGCCACGGGGGTATCCGTATTTATTATCGCCCACAATGGGGCATCCCAATGTCGATATCTGCACCCTTATCTGGTGGGGACGTCCGGTTATAGGATCGACCCTGATCAAATAATAACCGTCGAGCTCGCCAACCAACTGGTAGTTTAATTCCGAGCGCAGGCTCCCGGGTACTTCCTGCTCATACGCCTTTGTAATATTTTTCTGCGGATTTTTCAGCAGCCAGTGCACCATATTACCGGATTCGGGCTCCGGTTTTCTGCGCACAACGGCATAATATGTTTTGTGCATCTCGCGGCTTTTAAAAAGCTTATTTATACGGTCGAGTGCCTTGCTTGTTTTTGCAAACAGCAGTACGCCGCTTACCGGCCTGTCGAGGCGGTGCACCACGCCCAGGAAGGCGCCGTTTGGCTTACCGTATTTTTGAGCAATGTATTTTTTTACCTTCTCCTCCAGCGATTCGTCGCCGGTTTCATCTATCTGCACAATATCGCCGGCACGCTTATTAATAGCAATAAGGTGGTTATCCTCATAAAGGACATCGGCATCGGTGATCTCCAGGTTGACGTATTTAGGATGAATTTTGGACACTTTAGTTCATAGGTTAGTTCATGGTTCAGAGTTCATGGCAGTCTTTTTATGAATCATATGAACCGAACCATAGGCATCAACAAAAATAAACAGAATAAGTTGGTGAACAACAGCAGTTTTTCTTCGAAAGATTAATCAATGGCGATTACTCATAAGCCAACACCTACGAACCCATCCAACCCCCTTTCGGCTATGAACCATGAACTAAAAAACTCAATACTCCTCCTTCTCGCTGGGAAAATTCTTCGACTTAACGTCGCTTACAAAGTTTTTTATCGCCGTGTTCATTATCTCGTTTAAATTGGCGTATTGACGTAAAAAGCGTGGTTTAAAGCCCTTGTTAATGCCCAGCATATCGTGGATCACCAAAACCTGGCCATCACAGTGCCGGCCCGCGCCGATGCCGATTGTTGGTATATTCAGGCTTTCGCTTACCTGTTTTGCCAGCGCCGCCGGGATCTTTTCGAGCACTATGGCAAAACATCCCAGTTCCTGCAGTTTAAGGGCATCTTCGCGCAGCTTTTGCGCTTCCGCTTCGTGTTTGGCCCGCACGGTATAGGTGCCGAATTTATAAATAGATTGCGGCGTGAGGCCTAAATGGCCCATTACCGGGATACCAGCCGTAAGTATGCGGCTCACAGATTCAGAGATTTCCACTCCGCCCTCCATTTTCACGCTATGAGCCCCTGCCTCCTTCATAATGCGGATGGCAGAATTTAACGCTTCCTTTGAATTGCCCTGGTACGAACCAAACGGCAGGTCGACAACCACAAGGGCACGTTTTGCAGCGCGCACAACCGATGATGCGTGATAGATCATCTGGTCGAGCGTGATTGGCAATGTAGTCTCGTGCCCGGCCATCACATTGGACGCGGAGTCGCCAACCAGGATAATATCCGTCCCGGCCTCATCAACAATGGCAGCCATCGAAAAATCATAGGCGGTGAGCATGGATATCTTCTCGCCGCGTGTTTTCATTTCCTGCAAAATATGCGTGGTAACTCTTTTGACCTCTTTATTTACCGACATGATGAAAAGTTTTGGAAAGCACGAATTACACGAATTTATTCGAATTACACGAATTAATTTTTTTAAGCACGAATAGTCACAAATTCAGACGAATTACACAAATTGATTGTTCAGTTAGCCGGAAATTACTCATTTGGTCCACGCTGCATTCGTGAAATTCGAATAAATTCGTGCAATTCGTGTTATTAATTCGTGCAATGCCATTTGTGTAAATTCGAATAAATTCGTGCAATTCGTGTATTTTCATTATTTTTGCCCCTTGAACATGAGAGATTCTCACTTCAATTCTTCTGCCTTTTTTTACGGGGCGCAGTACCACGCAAACCGGCTTTTTAATCATTTATTTTATTTTACTGATGACGACTTACTTCACCAAATTACCGGCGGTATTATTACTGGCTGACGGAACTGTTTTTTATGGCAAAGCAGCCGGCAAAATGGGTACCACCAGCGGCGAGATCTGCTTTAATACCGGGATGACCGGATACCAGGAAATTTTTACCGATCCCAGCTATTTCGGGCAGATTATGGTGACCACCAATGCCCATATTGGTAACTATGGCATTGCCGATAACGAAGTAGAATCGGGCCACATACAAATTGCCGGCCTGGTTTGTAAAAACTATAATATTTACTACACCCGTAAACAGGCAAATGAATCGATACAGGATTATTTCCAGGAGCAAAATATAGTTGGGATTTCGGATATCGATACCCGGCAGTTGGTAAGGCACATTCGCGACAAGGGGGCGATGAACGCTATAATTTCATCGGAAATATTGGATATTGAAGAATTAAAAAAGCAATTGGATAAGGTGCCCTCGATGGACGGTTTGGAGTTATCATCCAAAGTATCAACCACCGAAACTTATACTTTTGGCAGCGAGGATGCAACCTACCGTGTGGCGGTGCTGGACCTGGGAGTAAAGAAAAATATCTTGCGCAATTTTGACGACAGGGACATTTATGCCAAAGTTTTCCCGGCAAAAACATCCTTCGCAGAAATGGAAAAAGATTTTGCTCCCACCGGCTATTTTATTTCCAATGGCCCCGGCGACCCGGCGGCCATGCCTTATGCCGTCGAAACAGTAAAAGATATTTTGAAATCGGAAAAGCCGATGTTCGGCATCTGCCTTGGGCACCAGCTGCTGGCACTGGCAAACGATATTCCTACCAAAAAAATGTTTAACGGCCACCGCGGCTTAAACCACCCGGTAAAAAATATCATCAAGGACCATTGTGAAGTAACCTCGCAGAACCACGGCTTCGGCGTAGTGCCGGAAGCGGTACGCGCATCAGATAAAGTAGAGATCACACACGTGAACCTGAACGATAAATCTATCGAAGGTATTCGCGTAAAAGGCAAAAAGGCGTTCTCGGTACAATATCATCCCGAATCATCACCCGGCCCACATGATAGCAGGTATTTGTTTGATGATTTTATCAAGTTAATGCAGTAAAACTCCGTGCCTCTCTGTGAAAACCTCTGTGTACTCTGTGGTTAAATTCCTTTTTACCGCAGAGCGCAC
>Ga0134126_10005934_pt1 | contig 15276 bp, 11 predicted proteins | sample KB31752_FD_96881 | JGI IMG/M metagenome (GOLD analysis project Ga0134126, IMG submission 96881) | Terrestrial soil microbial communities with excess Nitrogen fertilizer from Kellogg Biological Station, Michigan, USA - KB3-175-2 | ecosystem: Environmental > Terrestrial > Soil > Unclassified ...
ATCGCCAACCGGCTGGCGCGCGACGTCGAGAGCATCGCCGCGCCGATTCTCAGTTTCTGCCCGGCATTCACCGACGAGGACCTGGCCGAGATCGTCCGCGTCGGCGGGCCGATGCGGCAGGGCGCGGTGGCGCGCCGTTTGACGCTGGCCGAGCCGGTGACCGGCGCGATCGCCGAGTTCGGCGGGCCCGAGGCGGTGCGCGCGGCCTGCGAGAACAAGGGCGCGGTGTTCGCCGAGAAGGGCCTCTTGAAGGTGGTCGAGCGCTTCGAGGCGGCCGAGAGCGTGCTGGAGGCCGTCGCGCTGCGCAATGCGCTGCCGACGTCGGTGTCGGAGCGGCTGGTCAACCTGGTCACCGGCGAGCTGCGCGAGCGGCTGATCAGCGGCCACGACGTGCGGCCCGAGACGGCGCTGGCGGTGGCGATCGGCGTGCGCGAGCGGGCCAGCCTCGATCTGGTGGAGCAGGCCGCGCGGGCCGCCGACCTGCCGGCGTTCGTCGCTCACCTGCGGCGCGGCCAGCGGCTGACCGCCTCGCTCTTGCTGCGCGGGCTCGCGGGCGGCCACATGAGCTTCTTCGAGTGGGGCCTCGCCGAGCTGTCCGGCGTGCCGCATCACCGCACCTGGCTGATGGTGCACGACGCCGGCGAACTGGGGCTGAAGGCGATCTACGAGCGCGCCGGCCTGCCGGTGCGGCTGCTGCCGGCGTTCCGCGCGGCGGTGGACGCCTACCACGCGGTGGAGTTCGACGGCGGCGCCGACGACCTGGCGCGCTTCCAGCGCCGGATGCTGGAGCGCTTCCTCACCCAGCCGGTGGCGATCTCGCGCGACGACGTCGACTGGCTGCTCGACAAGATCGACCAGCTCTCCCTGCCGGCCGACCTGGCGGCCATCGAAGCCCACGCGGCCTGAGGCGAGCCGGCGGCTCAACGCGTCTTGACGTACACGTAGTCCTCGCGCTCGGCGCCCGCCCCACGCAGGCCCGGCGGCAGCGGCGCGCGGGTGGCGTTCATCTTGGCGTGTTCGGCCAGCGCCGCCTCGTCTTCCCAGAGCTCCAGCAGCGTGAACCGGTCGGGATCGAGCGCGCTCTGGAAGACCTCGAACTGCAGGCAGCCCGGCTCGGTCATCACTTCCCGGCAGCGACCCGCGAACGCCTCGGCGAACTCGGCGCCTTTGCCGGGCGCGGCGTTGAGCGAAATGATCAGACGCAGCGGCATGGGATTATCCTTTGAATTCAAATGCTGGGAGTGAGGAGCTGAGTTTTCTGAATCACGAAAAACATGAAAAGCACGAACAATTGCGATGTCATCGCCGACAAGCCGCGCGCTTTTCGTGGTTCCTCTTTGCAGGCGCCAAGAGGCGGTGAGTGCTGCGGCGGCCCTACACCGTCAGCGCCTTGGCGCCATAGCGGTCCTGGAACGCCGCCGTCTCGATTTCCTCGAGCTGCGTGCGGCCGGCCAGCACGTCGGCCTTCCAGGCCTCGTGGGCCGCGATGTTGGCGTGGAACTCGGGCATCACCTCCTCGGCGAAGAGCTCGAGGCTGTCGCAGATGTCCTGGTGCGAGTTGCGGCCGGCCTGGTTCAGGAGGATCACCTGGTCGATGTGGCTCTGCTCGAATTTCCGCAGCTTCCCGCGAATGGTCTCGGGCGAGCCGATCAGTCCGCCGGACAGCGCCCGCTCGGCCTGCTCGGCATTGGCCGCCTTCCACTTCACGTACTCGTCCCACATGTTGACCGCGCCGGGCGGCGGGCGCGAGCGGTCGGCGCTGTTATAGTAGCGCAGGCAGAACTGGAAGAAGGTGGCCCCGTCCGCCTTCGCACGCGCCTCCTCGTCGGTGGGCGCGCACATGAACATCGAGACCAGCGCGATGTTGGGGTTCACCGGATAGTCGGCGAGCTTCGCCAGCCGCTTGGTCATGCCGTTGTAGTAGGCGTGCACCCAGGCGTGGGCGGCGTCGGCGCTGACGAACTGGAAGCCCAGCGCACCGATCCCCTTCTCGCCGGCGTAGGCGATGGTCTGCAGCTGCGAGCAGGCCGTCCACAGCGGCGGGTGCGGCTTCTGGCGCGGCTTCGGCAGCACGTTGCGCAGCGGGAAGTCGAAGTAGTGGCCGTGGTGCTCGACGCCGCCCGGGCCGAACATCGGCACCAGCGCCCGCACCGCCTCTTCGAAGATCGCGCGCTTCTCGTCGAAGGCGACCTTGAACGGGGTGAGCTCGGTGATCGAGGCGCTCTCGCCCATGCCGAGCTCGACACGGCCGTTCGAGATCAGGTCGAGCGCGGCGACCTTCTCGGCGACCTTGGCCGGGTGGTTGGTGGTGAGCTGGAAGATGCCGTGGCCGAGCCGGATCCGCTTGGTGCGCTGGCTGGCCGCCGACAGGAACACCTCCGGCGCGGAGGAGTGCGAGTACTCCTCGAGGAAGTGGTGCTCGACCTCCCAGGCGTAGTCGTAGCCGAGCGTATCGGCGAGCTCGAGCTGGGAAAGGGCGTTCTGGTAGAGCTCGAATTCGCTGTCGGGACCCCAAGGACGGGGCAGCTGCAGCTCGTAGAAGATGCCGAACTTCATCCTCGTGGTCCTCCCACAGGTTCTGTCGCTTTGGCGTGCGGGCTCTGACGGCCGTCTCGAAGCCTAGACGAAGGCGGGACCGGGGCCTAGCGCCGCGTCCGTCGGCTCCGCCGGTCGGATGGATCGGGTTCGCCGTCCGCTCGCATCCGGCGCGCCGCGCGTGTATGGCGCTGAGGACGGCCGCGTCCGGCCGCTGCTGCTGATCAACATGCTGGGGCTGAGCTCGATCCACCGCACGCTGAGAAGCGCCCGCCAGGTCGGCTGGCGCCGCCGCGGCCTCATCGTCGAGGCGGCCGCGTGGCTGCTGCTCGCGCGCCTGGCGCTGCTGCTGGCCCCGTTTCCGGTGATCGCACGGCGATTGGGGGCTTTCGTGCCGCCGGCCGACCCACGCGTGGCCGAGGTCGCCGCGCCCACCACGCAGGGTCAGGCGCAGCTCGCCAAGGAGATCAGCTGGGCGGTGACGCGCGGGGCCGCGCACGTGCCGTTCAAGGCGGTCTGCCTGCCGCAGGCGATGGCGGCGCGGATCATGCTGAAGCGCCGCGGGGTCGCCAGCGCCATGCATTTCGGCGCCGCCAAGGGCAAGGAGAAGGCGCTCGACGCGCACGCCTGGCTCGACGCGGCCGGCGTCAAGGTGACCGGCTACCCGGTCGGCCCGCAATTCGCCGAGATCGCCTGCTTCGTCTGAAGGCCGGTTGGGCGCCGCCGCCACAACGCCCGCAAGCCAGGCGCGCCCAAGCTTCGCGCGGCTGACGTGCGGCGCCCGGATATGTTACCGCTGAGACTGGAGGGGCGATGGCGCACGACGTCTTCATCAGCCACGCATCGGTGGACAAGCCGGCGGCCGACGCCGTCTGCCATGGCCTGGAGGCCAGGGGCGTGCGCTGCTGGATCGCGCCGCGCGACCAGATCGCCGGCAAGCCCTACGGCCAGCAGATCACCGAGGCGATCCGAGCTGCGCGGGTGATGGTGCTGATCTTCTCCGAGCACGTGAACGCCTCGCAGGCGGTGCTCAACGAGATCCACCTGGCGGCGGCCGCCGAGGCAACCATCGTTCCGTTCCGGATCGCCCGCGTCGAGCTGAACCCCGAGCTCAACTACTACCTCGGTCGCACCCACTGGCTGGACGCCTTCCCGCAGCCGCTCGACGCCTACATCGATGCGCTGGCGGCCACGATCCAGCGCAACCTGCCGGGCGAAGGGGCCGACGACGCAGCGTCGCCTCGCCCGCCGCCGCAGCCAGCGCCGGGGCCGGCCGGCGCACCGCATGCCACGCCCCCGCAGGCGCGCAAGCCGAACAACGCGCCGCTCTACGTGTTCGGCGGCATCGTCGCGCTGGTGCTGCTGGTGGCGCTGGCCGCGCTCCTTCACAAGCCGTCGCCCGCGGCGGAGCGGGCGCAAGGCGTCATCGCCCAGGCCGTGGCGAACGCGATCGCCGAGAGCTCGAAGGAGGACCAGAACCTCCCGCCGGCGGCGCGCGACGCCGCACGGCAGGCGACGAACGACGCTGGGGGGAACCCATAGCACCGGCGCCGTCGGCCCGGCTGCGCGCTCGCCCCGACGGGCTGCTCGTCGCCGAAACGCTGCCCGAGGTCCCGCTGATGGCGCCGCGCCTGCAGGGCGAGCTCGGCGACGACCACGTGCTGACGCTGTCGGTCTGGGGAACCGGCGAGGTGGGGCGGCTGCGCTTCGCGCCCGCCGCCGGGCCCTACCTGATCGCGCCCAATCGGGTCACCTCGCCGCGCGGCGGTCTCTTCGTGGCGCAGTCCGCGCCGGTGCTGGTGCTGCGGGGCGTGCGGCCCGACGACGCCTGGCCGAGCGGCGCCGGCGGCTTCATCGTCGAGCCGCGCGGCGACGACTTCGTGGTGGCGATGGGCGATGACGAGCTCGAGGCCGCCGCGGGGCTCTCGCTGGACGTGGCCGCGATCGTCGCCGAGGCGAACGCCTACGTCGCCCGCTGCGACCTGGCGCCCGCCGCCGATCCGCTGGTCCGAAGCCTGGTCATGCAGGGCGCGCACGCGGCGTTCTCGGCGGCGCGCAAGGACGCGCGCGGCGGCTTCGCCGGCCTGGCGGCCGGGCTGATCTACTCGAACCCGCCCCGCACCTACTATCGCGACGGCTACTGGACGCTGCAGTTCCTGATGAAGCGGGCGCCCGACATCGTGGCCGCCCAGATCGAGCTGCTGGCGAGGGCCGTGCAGGACGACGGCGAGGCGCCCAGCGCGGTGATCGTCGAGGGCCGCTCCGCCGACGATTTCGAGCGCCGGCGCTGCGAAGACGCCGAGATGAGCGCCGCGCACTGCCGGCGCGGCGAATTCTGGAGCGACCACTTCGACAGCCCGCTGATGTTCGTGCTGGCGGTCGCAGAGCACGCAGCCGCGACCAGCGACGATGCGCTCGCCAAGCAGCATTGGCCGCAGCTGGTCGCCGTCTTCGACCGCTACATGGCCCTACGCGGCCGGGCCGGCCTGCCCGTGAAGCCGCACAACGACCGCGACTGGGCCGACAACGTCTACCGCGAGGGCCTGGTCGCCTACGACATCGGCCTCTGGGTCGGCGCGCTGGATGCGCTGGCCACGCTCGGCGCGCGCCTGGACCCTCCGCTCGGCGAGGCGGCGCGCGCCGAGGCGGCCGCCGCGCGGATCGCCGCGGACCAGGCGCTCTGGCGCGGCGATCACTACCTTGATTACCTCCGCCCAGACGGCTGGGCCGAGACGCATTTGGCGCTCGATGCGCTGCTGCTGCTGCGCTACGACGCCGTGCCCGAGCCGCGCGCGCTCGCCATGCTGGACGAGGTCCGCCAGCGCCTGGAGAGCCGCCGCAACGGCGCGCAGCCGTACGGCGACTTCGGCATGCTGTGCTGCTTCCCGCCGTTCGCCGACCGCGCGGCGCTCAGGGCCAAGTCCGCCTTCGCCTACCGCTATCACAACGGCGGCGACTGGCCATGGCTCGACGCGGTCTACGCCGCCGAGCGACTGCGCCGCGGGCTGCCCGGCTGGCGCTATCCGCTGACCCGCTGGTGGTCGTACTGCCTGGAACAGGGCTGGGCCGGGCCGGTGGAGCACTTCTCGCGCCCGTTCGGCCGCGGCTCGCTGCTGCAGGGCTGGTCGTCGCTGCCCGCCGCCGTCGCGCTGCAATACGCCGAGCGCGTGGCGGCGGGCGATCCTGACGACGCAGGCTGACGCCGCGCGGCTCCCATGGATCGCCGGGCCGTCCCGCTCGTTTCGTCCAGGCGCTAACCAGATGCGAATGCGGCTTGCGCGCCGCCTGGGGCAATGATGACCTCCGACATGCCTGCCGCACGCAAGATCACCCCCGAGTCGGCTTCGGAGGCGCCCGTGACCACCTTGCCGACGCCGCCCGTCGTGGCGTCCGCCCTCGACCTGATCGGCAAGACGCCGATGGTGGAGCTGACCGGCTTCGACACCGGGCCCTGCCGCCTCTTCGTCAAGCTGGAGAGCGCCAACCCGGGCGGCTCGATCAAGGACCGCATCGCCCGCTCGATGATCGAGGCGGCGGAGGCCGACGGGCGGCTCAGGCCCGGCGGCACGCTGGTGGAGGCGACCGCCGGCAACACCGGCCTCGGCCTCGCGCAGGTGGGGCTGCTGAAAGGCTACAAACTGTTGCTGGTGGTGCCGGACAAGATGGCGCGCGAGAAGATCCAGCACCTGCGCGCGATGGGCGTCGACGTGCGCATCACCCGCTCCGACGTCGGCAAGGGCCATGCCGAGTACTACCAGGACATGGCGGCGCGGCTGGCGGCCGCCATTCCCGGCGCGGTCTACATCAACCAGTTCGAGAACCCGGCGAACCCGCTGGCGCACGAGACCACGACCGGGCCGGAGATCCTCGAGCAGATGGGCGGCGACGTCGACGCGGTGGTGGTGGGCGTCGGCTCCGGCGGCACGCTGACCGGCCTCGGCCGTTTCTTCGCCAAGGCCTCGCCGAAGACCGCGATGGTGCTGGCCGATCCGGTGGGCTCGATCCTCGCCCCGCTGGTGACCCGCGGCGAGCACGTCCAGCCCGGCGCGTGGGTGGTGGAGGGCATCGGCGAGGACTTCGTGCCGATCAATTGCGATCTGTCGCTGGTGAAGAAGGCCTACGAGATCCCCGACAGCGAGAGCATCGCCACGGCGCGCGCGCTGCTCACCAGGGCCGGCATCCTCGGCGGCTCGTCGTCGGGCACGCTGCTGGCCGCCGCGCTGCGCTATTGCCGCGAGCAGACCACGCCGAAGCGGGTGGTCACGCTCGTCTGCGACACCGGCTCGCGCTACCTCTCCAAGGTCTACAACGACAGCTGGGTGCTCGAGCAGGGCCTGGCCGAGCGCGAGCTGCACGGCGACCTGCGCGACCTGATCGCCCACGGCGCATCCGACGCCATCACGGTCGGGCCGGAGGACACGCTGCTGACCGCCTACAGCCGCATGCGCGCCGCCGACGTCAGCCAGCTGCCGGTGCTGGACGAGGGCCGGCTGATCGGCCTGATCGACGAGAGCGACCTGCTCGAGGCCGTCGAGGACCGGCGCTCCGACGGCCGCTTCCGCCAGCCGGTCTCCACCGCGATGACCGCCAAGCTGCACACGCTGCAGGCCGGCCAGCCGCTCGATGCGCTGCTGCCGATCTTCGAGCGTGACGAAGTGGCGATCGTGCTGGAGGGCCGCGAGTTCCTGGGCCTCATCACCCGCATCGACCTGATCAACTACCTGAGGCGGCAGCCGTGAGCGGAGGCGGGGAGGGGGACGGGCGCAACCAGCTGGGCTTCGAGACCCGCGCCGTGCACGGCGGCCAGGAGCCGGATCCGACCACCGGCGCGGTGATGGTGCCGATCTACGCCACCTCGACCTACGCGCAGCAATCCCCGGGAGTTCACAAGGGCTTCGAGTACTCGCGTAGCCAGAACCCGACCCGGTTTGCGCTGGAGCGGGCGCTGGCCGACCTGGAGAGCGGGACCAAGGGGCTGGCGTTCGCCTCGGGCCTGGCGGCCATCGCCACGCTGCTCGACACCCTGGCGGCCGGCGATCACGTGATCGCCAGCAACGACCTCTACGGCGGCTCCTACCGGCTGTTCGAGGGCGTGCGCCGCCGCTCCGCCGGCCTCGACTTCAGCTTCGTCGACCTCGCCGACCTCGCCGCAGTCGAAGCCGCGATCACGCCGCGCACCCGGCTGATCTGGGCCGAGACCCCGACCAATCCGACGCTGCGCCTGGCCGACCTCGAGGCGATCGCGGCGATCGCCCGGCGTCGCGGGATCATCGCGGCCGCCGACAACACCTTCGCCAGCCCCTACGTGCAGCGGCCGCTAGAGCTCGGCTTCGACGTCGTCATGCACTCGACCACCAAGTACGTCGGCGGCCACTCCGACGTGGTCGGCGGCGCGCTGATCGTGGGCCAGAACGCCGAGCTCGCCGAGCAGCTGACCTTCCTGCAGAACGCCGTGGGGGCGATCGCCTCGCCGTTCGACAGCTTCCTGACCCTGCGCGGGGTGAAGACGCTGGCGCTGCGCATGCAGCGGCACTGCGAGAACGCGCTGGCCATCGCGACCTGGCTGGCGGGTCGCCGCGACGTGCGCCAGGTGATCTATCCTGGCCTCGCCAGCCATCCGCAGTACGAACTCGCCGTGCGCCAGATGCGCGGCGGTTTCGGCGGCATGGTGACCGTGATCCTCGACCGCGACCTGGAGGGCACGCGCCGCATGCTCGAGCGGGTGCGGCTCTTCACGCTGGCCGAGAGCCTCGGCGGCGTCGAAAGCCTGATCGAGCACCCGGCGATCATGACCCACGCCTCGATCCCGCCGGAGGTCCGCGCCCGCATCGGCATCGCCGACTCGCTCGTGCGCCTCTCGGTCGGCGTGGAAACGGCCGCCGACCTGATCGCCGACCTCGACCAGGCCCTGGCCTGAGCGATCGCCGATGCAGCTCAGCTATCAATCTGCTCCAGAAGGCACCTGAAAGAGAAAGGGCCGCGGCTTGCGCCGCGGCCCCAGTCCCCTCGTTCGAGCCGGCTCTCACCAGAACTTGTAGTGCAGCTCGATGCCGTAGGTGCGCGGCGGGATCACGTAGAGCGTCTGGAAGACACCGAACTTGTCGGTGCCCGCCAGATGGGTGTTGAAGCCCGCCGGCCCGTTCATGCCTTGCACATAGTTGACCGCCTGGAAGCCCGATGCGGCGGTGTCCACGGTGCCCGCCGCCCGGAAGGCGAGCGCGCCCTGATCGTAGCCGACCGTGTTGGCGATGTTCTTGATGAAGAAGATCGCTTCGAATCGGTCGTTTGGCGAGGCCACGGTGACGCGGGCGTCCCACTCGTCCCACGACGGCGCGATGTAGTTCGGGTCCTTGAAGAAGAGCCCGTACTGGCTGTCACGCCAGACCCAGCTGAGCGACGGCTGGATCTTGATGCCGCTGTCGGTCTTGTAATCGTAGAGGATGTTGATCGCGACCTTGTTGCGCGGCGCGTTCGGCAGCGGATTGCCGGCCAGGTTCTGGGGGATGTTCCAGCCCTGGTTCGGGTTGCCGGGAATGAGCGCGTTGGTGAACAAGGTGTTCGGGTGCGAGACCGACAGCGGAATGCCGGTGGCGGCCGCGACCGCCGTCACCTGGTTCAGCGTCGCCGTGTAGACGTCGACCGTGCAGTCCGGGTGCGCCGCCCCTGCCGTCGCCATGCACTGGGCCGGCGTGAACAGCGGCTTGGCGCCCGGCTGGATGGCGTTCGGGTCGGCCGGGTCGGCGCCTTGGCCCCGCGTCACGTGGGCGTCGTTGAACGAGTAGTTGAACAGGATCGACAGGTGGTCGATCGGCGTCCAGGTGGTCTCCAGCTCGACGCCTTCCGACACCGACTCGGGAACGTTGTAGAAGGCCGTCTCCGACTGCGCGAGGCCGCCCGCCGTCTGGATGGTCGAGAGCGGGATCTGCAGGTTGGAGTAGCTGTAGTAGAACGCGGCGACGTCCGCGGTCAGCCAGTGGCCGAACGTGTGCTTGGCGCCGATCTCGAATGAGTCGACGTGTTCGGCGTCGGTCCAGGGCTGGAAGCTCAGCACCGTGAAGATGCCGATGTTGTAGCCGCCCGACTTATAGCCGCGCCCGTACTTGAAGTAGTAGAGGCTGTCGTTGTCCGGCGTCCACTCGATGCCGGCGGTGCCGCTGGGCGCCTCCCACGAGGAGTTGTAGCCGCGCGTGGCGAGGCCGGCGTACTTGGTCCCGTAGGTGGTGGGGCCGGTGACGCCCTTCGGCAGCGGGTTGAACGGCGGACCTGCGTCGACCACCGTCGGCGTCTGCGTCAGGTCGACCGGGGCCGCGAAGAACTCCGGCGGCAAGCCCCCGAGGCAGGCCGGCAGCGCGAAGCAGAGCAGCCGGACGCTCTCGGTGCCGTACTTCTTGTCATACGAGTAGCGAACGCCGAGCGTCAGCTTCCATTGCGGCGTGAACTTGTAGTCGATCTGGCCGTAAGCGGCGTACGACTGATCCTGCACGTCCGGACGGTTGTCGAACCAGCGCGAGCCGAAGACCGGCGCGCAGACGCCGGCCGTGAAGGGGCAGAAAACGCCAGGCGCCAACAGCGGCCCCCTGTACTCAGGCTGCTGCAGGTTCTCGGCGCTGACTGGCTGCTGGTAGTGCTGATAGAACTGATAAACGCCGGCCACCCACTGCAGCGGGCCGTTGTCTGTCGAGATGAAGTTCAGCTCGTCGCTCCAGAAGCCGTTGAACTCCTGGTATTCGAACGAGTCGCTCGAGTGAATCGTCTGGCCGCTGGGCTCATTGTACGCGATGATCGGCGAGTTGGAGCCGCCGGTCGGGCCGAACAGCGCATAGTGGTAGTAGGTGCCGCCGCCGATATACTTGATATCGAAGCCGTCATTGTGCCACGTCCACTGGGAGTTCAGCGAGATGTAGACCGGCAGTTCGACCTGGTGGTCGATCTGTTCGGCCTCCGACCAGGGCGAGTTGATCGCCGGGTTGAAGCAGCCCAGCGGCGACACGTTGACGACGCTGGTGACGCCGTTGGCCGCGGCGCCCGGCGCACAAGCGTAGCCGCCGTTCGGCACGGTGCTGGCGACGGAGAACTGGTAGCTCGGGTAGCCGCCCAGCCGCGTCCAGCCGGCCGACTGGTCGCCAGGGCCGCCGCTGGCGTTGAACCACTGGGCGCCCTGGATCTTGGTCCACATATCCAGGCGATCGTTGAAGTGCGCCTGGATCTGGAAGTCGACGTACCAGGTATTGATGTTGTTGCCCTCGGACGCCATGCCGGGGATCACGTTGTTGATGTAGCCCTTCGACTGGTAGTCCCAGTTGCCGTAGATTCGGTATTGCCAGACGTCGCTCTTGCCGAGCGGGCCGGAGAACGCCGCTTCGGCGGTCAGGTGGCCATAGTTGCCGACCGTCCAGCGGAACTCGCCCTGCTGGGTCGACGTCGGCCGCTGGGTGACTTCGTCGAGCGAGCCGGCCAGCGCGTTTCGGCCGCCGAGCGTGCCCTGCGGGCCGCGCTGCACGACCACCTGCGCCAACTCGAGCGAGGAGCGGCCGGCGGCGACCGCGAAGGTTTCGTAGAGGCCGTCGTCGTAGTTGGCGACCGGCGCGTCGGCCGACAGCACGTTGGTCGTGCGGCCGACGCCGCGCAGCGTGATTCGGTCAGTTGATGTGGAGTAGCTCAGACCAGGCGTGAAGTTGGTCATGTCCTGGATCGTATTGATCCCCATCTGGTCGCGTTTGGCTGCCGTAAACGCGGTGATGGCGATCGCCACGTGCTGGATCGCTTGCTCGCGCTTCTCAGCCGTCACGACCAGTTCTGTCACGGAAGAAGCACCCGCGGCCGATGCGGCCGCGCTCGCCGTGGCCGTAGCCGCTTGAGCTGCTGTCGCGACCAGGCCGATCGACCCAGACGCGCACGACAGCAGCAGTACACGCTTAAACATGTAGCCCCCTCCCAATCTTAGCTTGAGGTTTCCTCCGGGTAAGCTCTTTGTCTTTGGTCTACCGGCCTACATCACCGGTGACATGTCAGAGACTTGAATAGTCACCGTAGTGTCGTCAACAGAAACATTGCGGATCGTTAATGCCCGCCTCGGGGACGGCAGCACGCTTTCGTGATTTCGCAGGCGCAAAGACCAGCCAGTCCTTGTCAGCGACTAGGTTGTTATTGAAAACGCGCTGCGCGCTGCGCGTGTCTTGGCATCACCACGCAGGCGCGGACGGCTGTTTGGCAGAGCGCGCGGCGGTTGTTGAACGGGACCCAGCCTCAGTTTCGGCCGGATAGATTGGCCGCCTCTACTACAGATAGAACTCAGCTATACTGCAAGGATTGGAGGCGCGGGCCGCGGCTCGAGAGGGCCGCCGAACAATAACAACTGTTGCGGAAGGGAAACACGCTGGAGGCCTGGCCGAGAATCGAACTCGGGTGCGCGGATTTGCAGTCCGCTGCGTCACCACTCCGCCACCAGGCCCTCGCGAGGGGCGGATCGCTAACAGAAGCGTCCTGACCCGGCAAGGAAGGTGGCGAGGAATAAGGCGAGGCGATTGCGCGCGCCTTAACGGGGGCCCTATAAGCCCGCGTTCGCAACCAGACCCATCGAGGCGGCCACCTTACATGAGCGTCGACTACGCCACCCAGCGCGCGATCATGGTCGACAGTCAGGTGCGCACGGCGGACGTCACCGACTACGCGATCCAGGACGCCATGCGCGTCGTTCCGCGCGAGGCGCTGCTGCCGGCGGAACGCGCGTACCTCGCCTACGCCGACGTCGAAGTACCGTACGCGGCCGGTCGCTGGCTGCTGAAGCCGCGCGACATCGGCAAGCTGCTGCAGGCGTTGCGCCCGCAGGCGGGCGAGCGCGCGCTGGCGATCGCGGCGCCGTATGCGGCGCAGGTGCTGGAGGCGATGGGGCTGACGGTCACCCGGCTAGACGGCGAGGATCTCAGCAAGCCGGCCGGCGCCTACGACCTGGTGATCTGCGAAGGCGCGGTCGCCAAGGTCCCACAGAGCTGGCTGGCGGCGCTGGGCGAGCCCGGCGCGCGGCTCGGCGCAGTGGAACGGTCGGGGCCGGTGGGCCGAGCCGTGCTTTACCTGAAGACCGAGAACGGCTTCGGCCGGCGCGACCTCTTCGACTGCGGGCCGCCGACCATGGCCGGTTTCGAGCCCCAAAGCGCGTTCGTTTTCTAGCGGGTTCGCCTTCAACCCTCTCGTCTGAGGGGTCTCGCGCTCAGGTCGTCGCCGGGCAGCGCGTTCCGCGCGGCGCTCGACGCCGCGTCGACATGACGAAACCTTCACTAGCCTATGGCGAAGCGGCCTATAGCTTTGGCGCTGCTACGGAAAAGCCGCCGCGGGCGTCGGGGAAACGAGGGGACATGCGCGCGCTTGGTCGGGCCGCCAGGGCCGGTTGCATCGCCATGCTCGCCGCCGTCGGCGCCGGCCAGCCCGCCGCCGCCGAGACGCTGACCGACGCGGTCGCGCTCGCCTACCAGACCAACCCGACCCTGCAGTCGCAACGCGCCCAGCTGCGCGCCACCGACGAGGAGTGGGTGCAGGCCGAGGCCGGCCTTCGCCCCACCGTCAGCGTGACCGGCTCGTACCAGTACCAGCACGAGCAGATCAGCGTGGGCGGCACGTCGCTGTCGGCCACCGTGGCCGGTCCGACCGGCAACGCCATCGTCACCGTCAACCAGCCGATCTACACCGGCGGCGCGGCGACCGCGAAGATCGACGCCGCGCAGGCCGACATCCTGGCCGGGCGCGAGGGCCTGCGCCGCACCGAGATCAGCGTGCTGCAGAGCGTGGTGGGCGCCTATCTCGACGTGCGCCGCGACCAGGAGCAGCTGGCGATCTCGCAGGACAACGTCAACGTGCTGGCCCGTCAGCTCGAGGAAACCACCGCCAAGTTCAACGCCGGCGTGCTGACCCGCACCGACCTCGCCCAGAGCCAGGCGCGGCTCGCCCAGGCCCGCTCGCAACTGGCCGCGGCGCAGTCGACGCTGGCGCAGGCCCGCGCCGGCTACGCCGCCGTGGTCGGCCAGAACCCCGGCGAGCTCGCGCCCGAGCCGCCGATCGCGGCCCTGTTGCCGCCGTCCGTCGACGCCGCCTTCGACGCGGCCGAGCGCGACAATCCGCAGCTGCGGCAGGCGACCTACGCCGAGGAAGCCAGCGCCGCGCGCCTCGCCCAGCAGAAGGCGCAGATGCGGCCGACTGTCTCAGTGCAGGGCCAGTACGGCTACGTCGGCGCGCTTTCCTCGACCGGTTTCGGCGGCGCCGCCACCTTCCTGGAGAGCGAGACCGGCGGCGTGGTCAGCGCCAACGTCAGCGTGCCGGTGTTCGCCGGCGGTCTCTACGCCTCGCAGATCCGCCAGGCCGCCGAACAGGACAACGTCAACCGCATCGGGGTCGAGGGCGCCCGCCGCGACGTGCTGCAGGCGGTCTCGCAGTCCTGGAACCAGCTGCTGGGCGCGCGGGCCAGCCTCGCCGCCGACGAGGAGCAGGTGAAGTCGGACACCGTGGCCTACGAGGGCGTGCGCGAGGAGCAGAAGGTGGGGCTGCGCACCATCCTCGACGTGCTGAACGCCCAGCAGGAGCTCGAGCAGTCGCAACTGGCGCTGGTCGGCGCGCGCCACGACGAATACGTCGCCGCCGCCGCGGTGCTGGCTGCGATGGGGGCGCTGGAGGCCAGGAACCTGATCCCGAACGAGCCGCGCTACGATCCGAAGGTCAACGCCGACCGGGTCCGGCACGCAGTCGGCTGGGTGCCGTGGGAAGGCGCGGTCGGCGCCATCGACCGGCTCGGCGGCCCGAAGCCGACGCCGGCCCCGCCGCCGTCGCCGCCGGGCGAGGTGGTGAAGACCGGAGCGCCCGGGTCGCCCTGAGCTGGCGCGCCCCGCGACGCCATGAATTCGCCGCAGGCGGAGAGTTTGCAGGATGCCCGCATCACAGGTAGCCTGCGTGAACAGGGATTCTCCGCGGGAAGCAGTGAGCGATGTCGGAACAGGCCGCACCGGAACCAACCATGGAGGAGATCCTCGCCTCCATCCGGCGCATCATCTCCGAGGACGACGGCCCGGCCGAGGCGGAGGCCGCTCCTGCGGCTGCGCCTGCGCATGACCCCGTGGCGGCGTTCGAGCCGGCGCCGGAGCCGGCCGAGGACGTGCTGGAGCTGACCGACCGGGTGCCGGCCAAGACCGAGACGGTCGGCGACATAGAAGCCTACACCGAGGCCGAGGCCGAGCCGGAACCCGAGCCCGAGCCGCCGCCCCCGCCAGCGACGCCGGCGCCAGCGCCGACGCTGATCGCCGCGCGCGAGGACGAGCGGCTGGTCAGCGAGCCCAGCGCGTCAGCCGCGGCCGCCGCCTTCGGTCAGCTCTCCGGCGCGATCGCCATGCCGCCCGCCGGTCACTCGCTGGAGGATGTGGTGCGCGAACTGCTGCGTCCGCTGCTGAAGAGCTGGCTCGACGAGAACCTGCCGCGCATCGTCGAGGCCAAGGTCGCCAAGGAAGTCGCGCCCATCTCCCGCAGCCGAGTACGCTAGCGCTTCTCCCGCCCCTCCATGGGGAGGGTGTCCGGCGCGAAGCGGCGGACGGGGGGGGGGGCCGACCCGCGAATTTGCGGCGCGGCCCTGACTTCCCCACCTGATCGCTTCGCGATCGTCCCTCCCCATGAAGCGGAGGGAGGCGCTATAGGCATCCGTCCATGCTCGAGAAGACCTTCGATCCCGCCGCCGTCGAACCGCGCCTCTACGCCACCTGGGAGGCG
>Ga0134126_10005935_pt1 | contig 15274 bp, 27 predicted proteins | sample KB31752_FD_96881 | JGI IMG/M metagenome (GOLD analysis project Ga0134126, IMG submission 96881) | Terrestrial soil microbial communities with excess Nitrogen fertilizer from Kellogg Biological Station, Michigan, USA - KB3-175-2 | ecosystem: Environmental > Terrestrial > Soil > Unclassified ...
CCATCGAGAGCAAAGCGCCCCTCCTTAGGATCCTTGTCGGCGACTCGGACGAGCTTCGCCACGCGAGCCGGCAGGACGTGCTTGGGCGGGCCAACGCGAGCCTTCGGCTTGGCCTTCGGCTTCTTGGTTTTCTTCTTTTCGGCCACCATGTCAGTTCCCCTTTTTCCTCGGCTTCTCCGCCCTGCCCGCCAACGCCTCACTCTGCCCCGCAATCCGCTCCGCCTGGGCCAGCAGCAGTGCGTCTTTCGCCGCGAGCGATTCGTTGTTACGCTTCATTTCCACGTTCGCTTTCTTCAGTTCCACCTCGATAATATTCATGAGCCCTATGACGTTTTCGGTCGCGGGCTCTTGAGCCTCAGTTACCTTCCTCATCCATGCCACGTCCGCCGCGAGCCGCGCTACCTCCTTAGTCAGCACCTCGTTCGTCCGCTCCAGACGGGCAACACGGGCTTCGAGAGTTTGGTTCTGCATCGCGTGCGGCCTCCGTGCTTTTACACTCCACAGATTCCATCCGGTTCCTGGCTGAACAGGCCGCCGCAACCCTTGCGGTCATTGAGCGGCACGTCGATCACGTCGCTAATCCTCCTTCACTCCTAACCCCCACCCTCACCACCGCCCGACCGCCGGGAATGGGTGGGCCGAACTTCGTATGCATCTCCCTAATCTGCGAGTCGTCCTCAAACAGTTTCGCTTCCTTCAACGCATCCCACAGACTCTTGTTGATGTTGTCCAAATCCCTCACTCGTTTATCCGGCGGATGCAACACAGCTTCGAAACTCAACTCGCCTTGCAATCGAATCGCGCCAACCGTTTCCCGCACCACGGCCACCACAGCCACCTTGTACGCCTTTGCTTCCGCAGATAAATACGTCTGGATGTAGCTCTTCCCCCCTCGCGTCCTGGCGATGCGGGATCGCCAATAGTGGTTCACGCTGGGCGGGTATGGCAGTGTCAGTTCGATGGAATCAGTCATGTAACCGACCATATTCTTGTGGTGGTGAATGCGGGTACGCACCGACCCCTTTTACGAGGTCGGTGAAGGTCCACATTCCCGCGTTTGGAGCCAGCGGTATAGCGACCGTCCCCGGTGTTTTGTTCGGGCATCCGGGGCTTTCACCCTGCCCGCCGTTCAGCGTTGGCCCCGTTCTAAGGCGTCGGACGCGAACGGGAACTGACGGTGAGGCGCCCGCGACCGGGCCACCGCTGCCAGTTCTTCCTGAACGCCCTGGCAAGGCTTTCCATTCGATCCCCGCAGGGCCGCTCGAATGCACACGGATTGCCCGAACAAGTTGGGCTATGTTCTTCCGGCTTGTCCTTTCGCGTTCTCAACTCGGGCTTTGAGGAACATCGTTGCCTTCTCGCAAATCTTCTCGGCCTTGAGGTACTGGTCGTGCATCAACACCGATTCGCCGAAGCCGTTGTTCTCGCCGACCCGCACGCCCAACCGAACGCTGCGGATAACTAAATCCCGCAGTTCCATCATGAGTGATTCCCATTCATCGGCCGGCGATTTCACTTGGATAGCGCCCCCAGGTGTTGGCGCAATCGCCTGTTCTCGGCTTCTATTTTGTCCAGTCGTTTCGCCTGATGGTGGCATATCTCTTTGAGGTCCGCGACCTCTTCCATGAGTTCGTCAACACCGACTTTACCATCACCCATAAACCCCGGCGTGATGCCTGCATTGCACGGTTGCGGCCCAGGTCGGTCCATGACGCTTAACTCCGATAGGGGCATCGCGGCTTATCGCACCAGTGGGGGCTCTGAACTCGTTCCCGTATTTCGGCGAGTGAGCAGTACCACGCTCCTTTGCATTGCGGGCACACAATACCTTCGTTGTTGGCCTCTGGCGGCATCTCACTGGCCTTAGGCGGTTGCCGTTCGTATTCGCATTCAAACCACTGGAGCAATTGCGGCTTGAATGCCTTCAATGCAGCCATTACTTGTTCGGTCCTTTCGGAGGCGGGCCCTTTGAGAAGCAGTTCATCCGGAGCATTCCCTTTGGTGATTGTGAGGCCGCGCTTGGCAAGCGTTTCCATTAGGCGTTCGATCATTCAGGAAGTACCTCCGGGCGTCGCCAGTTGTTGGCCTTGAGTGCGTCGATAATGCGGCTAGCCCGTTCGAAACCGATGCCGGTAGCATCAATGCCCGCGCGTCCCAGAACTTGGCGCTGTTTTGTCGTGCAGTGGGATTCGCGCATCGAATTGATAACTGCCGCTGCCTGACGCTGGCTCATGCAGGTGGCGCGATCGGGTTCGCAGCCGAGAGAAATCAGAAAGCCGAGTTGCCCGTCCGTAATGGTGCCGCGAGTTTTCGTTGATGCCCCCGGCGCGGTGGCGACCGCTCGCCCGTCCCGGTCGAATACTTCATAGTCCACAGCGCTTTGATTCTTGGAGCGAGCGTCCATTTCGCGCTCAAGGGCGAGAAGGAACTTGGCACGCTCTAGGCTGCTCTTTACGCTTGTGTCGTTAGCCTCGCGATCCGTTGCCGCAAGTTGGCGAGTCTCAACGTCGTAGTTGCCGCCAAGAATGTCGTCGATAGTGACGAGTCCGACCGCCCCCGCATTGACAAAATCGAGAATGAGGGCGTCGGGCTTATCCGAGGTCGCAATCCACAGTTTGCGGTCGGTGGAATCACCGGGGTTATCGACGATGCCCGGCAGGGGCCGGAGCCCGCGGCCGATCATTTGGGTGTACCGTCCCACTGACTTTGTTGGCCGCGCGATGGCGACGCAAGCGCAGTTCGGCGAATCGAATCCTTCAATAAAAAGCTGAGCGTTGCAAAGGAATTGGATTTCGCCGCTCTTGAATTGTTTGATGAGCGTAAGCCGCTGCTCAATGGGCGTCTCGCCATCGACGGCAGCGACGGCGCCGGGGGCGTAGCTGTCGATCATGGCCGCGAGTTCATGGGCGTGGCGGACTGAAGCGCAAAAGACAAGCGTTGGACGGCCGGCGGCTTGCTCGACAAGTGGCTGTGCAGTAGCGCGGAGTGCTCGCTCGTCGATCATCACAGACTCAACGGCCGAATCGGTGAAGTCTTTCTCACCAAGTTCGTTCGTCTTGTTCGGCCCAGTGATTTCAACATCGGAAACCACAATGGCCCGCTCCCGAATCTGAACGAGCCACCCGTTATCGATGGCATCGGGGATGTCCATCGCATAGGCGACTTGCTCAAAGACAAGGCCAAGGGCCGTACCGTCAGCGCGGTTCGGGGTTGCGGTCAGTCCAACCGTTTTGCAAGTGGCATTCTTGCCGACGAAGTACTCGACGATCTTACGATAGCTGCGCGAGGTGGCGCGATGAGCCTCGTCGATAACGATGAGGTCGAACGGATTCCGTTCGTATTTGGCGAGCCGCCGATCCGTGAGCATGGATTGCACGGAACCAATGACCACCATGCCGCCCTGATAGAAAAGACCCTCATCGCCGCCGCGGATGCCCATTTCGATAACGGGCGGGTAGCCGAGTTCCCCTTCGAGTCGGCCGGCGGCCTGGTCCACCAGTTCGCGAGTGTGCGCCAGGAAAAGGCAATTGCCGCCCGGCCACTCGTTCATGAGCGTGGAAGCAACGGAAGTCTTGCCGGTCCCGGTCGGTAGCACCACGATCGCCGATGCGTTCCTTTCGAGAACGCGGCGCACGGATTCGATGGCCTGCTTTTGATAGGGGCGTAGAGTGCGCATCACCGCCCACCTTTCAGCACGCGATTCGGAGGACACTTGCCGGTGCCGAAACACGCTTTGCACTCAGCAGCGGCCGTCTGGTTGCCGCGCGTGCAGTTGCATGGCTCGGTGGGCTTCGATTGGAACAGCGCCTTGCGGGCGGCCGTGTACTGGGCGGTGATGCTTTCGACGTGCACGAACTTTTTGAAGAGCGGTTCGGCTTCGGATGTCTTCTCCACTTCCCGTTTGAGTGCATCAGTGAGGCGAATGAACCGCTGAACTTCCTCGGCCACGAACTCGATAGGCTCCTTTGGTTGCGACGCGGCTTCTTCTTGTTTCTCTTCCTTGAGAGCTTCGTTTGCTGCCTTCTTGGGGTTGTCCGACTTGGCAATTTCGCGCTGCTTATTCTTCGGAAGGTCCGCCGCCTTTGCGGCTGTCGAGACTGGGAGTTTGCCTTTGTCCACCGCCTCGGCCAATTCGGGAATGCCTTCTTCGATGACCTTCGTGGCGGCATCGACCGACTTACCGCTGACGTTCAGCGCTTCACCAGCTTGATCGCGTGCCTTCCCGGAAATAGGTTGTGGAAAATTTTCCACAACCTTTTCCTTGCCTCGCCCGTGAATCTTACCTGATTCCTTCTGTCGCTCCTTAGCTTGCTCTTCGTAAATCTCCTTCGTTCTGGCTGCTGCCATGGCGCGTTGGCTGGCCGTGAGATGGCGACGATGCAGGTTTCGCGATATGACGAACCCCAGCGCGTCCTTACCCTTGTAGTGCTCTACCCTCGCGTCGATGTCCTTGAGTTCGCACGCCCGATAGCGGTTACGTCCGTCGAGAATCTTCCCATCCAGGAGCCAGATTGGATCGCGAAGCCCATTCGCTTCGATGTCGTCCGCAAGTTCGGCGAGCTCATCGTCCGGCATTAGCGGGAAGATTGCGGCCAGCGGATGGTCTTGCAGTTTCGGCATCATTGCGTCCTTACAAGTATGAAATAATTGCATACTGACACAATAGGCGGCGCGTTCCCGCCCCGTCAAGTGCCGTATGCAATTATTTCACGTTTTCGGAAAGTCAGTCGTCTTGCGAGATGAGCAGGTCGATGAGCATTTGCATTGGTTGGAGCGGAGTTCGTTCGCCAAGTTCCCACGACGCCCACGAACGCATGGTAACGCCGATCTTGTCGGCGGCGGCCGCTTGCGTCATTGGCTTGCCGTCCGTGCCCCACTTGGCGCGAAGCTTCTTGAGCTTCGCGGGCCAGGACAATTTCGCCTTCCGTTTTCGCGCCATGATGGGCATAGTTTACGCTCTTCGTGGGCATTGGCCTACTCCCTGGGCAGTTCCTTATCCCGGCTCGCCTATCGTGGCGGTCCGGGTGGGCAATCACGTTCGCAATTCGTCCGGAATCCTGATGATCCCGGAACGGATGCATTCGGCGATCTGTTCGTTTACCTTTCGCATGGCATCGCAAGATGCCCGCGTGTGGCCGTAGGTTGTCACAGCAAACTGGTTGTCGCCGACTGTCAGGACCAAGGCACCAATGGACCTATGCCGCATGGCAATGTCCTTCGCGTCGCTAATGGGAACCTTGTTCATCAGAACGGCACCTCTTGGTACTCTTTGCTCGGCTGAGCCCGCTTCCTGAGCCATTCGTCGGCCTTGAGCATGTCGTTCATGGTCATGTCGTCCAGCAAGCCGACGCCGATCTCGCTGCACACCAGGCCGATGAGCAGGCCCACGTCTTCGCCAGTGACGTTCGCCACGGCATCGGCAAGCGCTGCCAGCTGGTCAGGACTTGGGCCTTTGCGGGTGAGCGGAGGAAGCGCCTTCGCAGACGCATTCGAGGCCGCCGCACTTGGGGCAGTGTTCGAGGTCCGCTTCGCTGTCGTCTTGGTAGGGTCCGAGCGTTGCTCACCCTCCGGAATGGCCACCGACAGTGCCGCTTTCCGTGCATCTTTGACCGCCAAGTTCCGCTTCTGCTGGTCGGGGTTGAGGCTCGTCCACAGCTTGCCGAGGTCGGCCAGCGTGGAACATGCCGCGATTTCCTTGGGGATGTCGCGAAGATCAGCGCCGGACTTCACGCCGGGAATCTGGAGCGGGTCAGCGACAATGACTTCGCCCGAATGGGCATCCTCGGCGGAAATGACGCGGGCCGATGGAATCGTTTCGACTTCGGTTTCGTCCAGCATGCCGAGGCCGCACATGCTGAGCGTTACCCGCCGCTTGGCCTTGGTTACGGCCTTCATGACCGCGTTGCCGAAGTCGCCCCGCATGTCCTTCCGACTGACAACGCCAATGTCGGAATCGGTGCGACCGTCCGAATTGCGGGCCTGGACCGCAACAATAATCCAATCGTCCTGGAACGTGATGTCCGGCTTGTCGATGCTGATGCCCTTGATGGTTCGGAGTTGGTCCGTGCAGTCTTTGCGGGCGTACAGCGTCAATTTGCCGTTGAGCGTGATGTACTCGAACGGCTTGGTGAGCGGGTTGAGGCCCAGGCTATCGCAGACATTGCGATAGTACGTCACCCGTTGCGTCGGGGTCAGCGACGCCAGGTTGCCCTGGACCAACGCCTGTTCGATGGCTTCGGACGTTACTTTCGTTGCCGCCAGTTCCGTACTCATGATGCCCTCGTTAGTTCAACAACCCGGATTCCAATAAGTGTTGCAAGCTATCCCTGTGCTTGCATCCTTGCGTTCCCTCGTCCGCCGGCACCTTGCATTTGCCCGCCATGCAATCGCAGTGCGGAGTCAATCCACCAATGACACAGCGGTACGGACGTTCCTGAGAATTCCCATTGCTGATATTCACCAGCCAGAACGCCATGCCGTCATGATCCCCAGGTTCCGGCGTGTCCAGTTCAACCCCGTAGGTATCGATCTCAATGTTCCGTCCAACGCCGCTCTTGGCGTGTTGCAACTTGATAATCAGTTCCCCGAGCATTGAGCCATCGCTGGGAATCCACACGATGGAGCGACGGCCATAGGTTCGCGTCGGCTCAAGTTCGGTTGTGTATGCGTCAAGGATGTTCAGCATGAGTTCCTACGGAAGTCGGGGCGAATATCCTTGGGGCATCGTGGCTTCTTGTTCGACGATAAACCGATCAAGTTCCTCGGCCGACGCTTGGTTTTCCCGGTACGGTCGTGGCGAACGGCGCGTCGGCTTGCAATCACGGCACGGCGTACATATGCCGGACCTGTTCGATGCCCTGAGCGGTCGTTGACATTTCTTGCATGTCATCAGCGAACCCTCAAATGCACGCCCTGCTCGCCCAGCCGGGCGAATGGCAACTCCACGCCATCCGCCAGCGCTCGCCGAATCGCTTCCCGGTCGGGATCGCGCCGAACAATAGCGAACTCGTCAGGGATCGCGGCGGGGTCCAATGGGTCGGGCAGGATCAGCGGGAGTAATCCGCCATTCTTGGCGATCGCCAGAATGCGGCCCTTCGCCGTCTGAACCTTCTCGCGGCCCGTGCCCTGGATGTAGTTGAGCAACCGGAGTTTCTGCCACTTGATGCGGTTCTCGCGACTGATGGCCTTGGCGTGCCATTGTTCGGCTTCCGCGCGGGCAGCCACCGCCTCGGCTTCCCACGTCTTGATGAGCCCGATGATGGAATCGAGTTTGATCCCCTCGTCAGTGGCGAGTTCGGAAGCCATCGCCATCCATGCTTCCTCAGCGCGCGGGTCGGCGAGTTCGCCGCCAATCTCGTCGAGGAGATCATTGAGGGCGAGATGGTCGCTCATGATGTCAAACAGAGTTTTCATCGCTCACATCCTTCGCCGTTGGAATGCAGTCGATGCACATACACAAATCCCGCTCCTCAACCATTTTCGGCGGATCAAGCTGGAACCGTTCGCAGAGCTCCTTCACCGCCGCCCCGAGGATTTCCGCGTAGGTCGCCATGCCGTACAGGTGGAGCACGTTGCCGCCCTGGACGAGTAGGAGAACATGCTCGCGTTGCAGGTCGGTCATGATGATTCCTCGCTTGAGTTTCACTTGCCGACAGCGCCGACGGCGATCATCCGTTCGACCAATCGCAACGCCGATTGCTGGATTCCTTCCACGGTTGCCTTGAATTTTTTCCTCGCGGCGTTCCTCGCGGCGTTCCCCGCGGCGTTCCACGCGGCGTTCCACGCGGCGTTCCACGCGGCGTTCCACGCGGCGTCCCACGCGGCGTCCCCCGCGGCGTCCCTCGCGGCGTCCCCCGCGGCGTCCCTCGCGGCGTCCCCCGCGGCGTCCCCCGCGGCGTCCCACGCGGCGTCCCCCGCGGCGTCCCCCGCGGCGTTCCACGCGGCGTCCCCCGCGGCGTTCCACGCGGCGTCCCTCGCGGCGTCCCTCGCGGCGTCCCACGCGGCGTTCCTCGCGGCGTCCCACGCGGCGTTCCTCGCGGCGTCCCACGCGGCGGCCGCATCCGATCTCGCTTTGTCGACGACCGCCGAAGATGATCGCCATGAATCCGGCGAAAGGATCGGTGGAAGCGATGCGACTGCATTCGCCTGATCGTTGAGATTCGCCGCCCGTAGCCACGCCGGAAGGTATTCGCGCACCATCCAATCCGTCGCCATCCACGCGCGGAGATCGTCGTCCGCTTCTCCCGTGTTGGTGCCGACCAACTTCGGGATGAACGGCTTGAGCATCTGCCGGTCCGCATGGCTCAGGTCGTCATTCCACCGGCGCAGGAATGCCGAGATTACCGGCGAAGCACAAACCGGGCTATCGCTCCATGGCTCGCCCGCCACGAAAGCTACAGCCTCCATCACGCACATTTCCTTGCTGGCGGCATCATGAGCGCCGTTGTGAAGCGTCAGCGAATCCAGATTGAGCTTTCGCCGCTTCATCTTGGTTGTCGTCGCCATGACTTCTTTCCCAATGGTTCGGGCTCCGTTTCGCGGCGTCGTGGATCGCCGCGTACACCTCGCCCCGGTGGATACTCACGTTTCGCGGGGCAACGATGTCGTGTCCATATCCATCCCCTTGTCAAAATCTCAAATCCTCAGATTCCTCCCGCATCCTCTCCATCTCTTCCGCCTCCCACGTCGCCCGCTCCGCCGCCTTCGCTCGCGCCACTTCCTCGCGGTCCACCACGACGTGCGGCGGCGCGTCGATGCCGAGCTTCACCCGGCCAGGACCGACGCTGACGACCGTGATTGTGATGGTGTCGCCGATCATGATTTTTTCTTGGCTCTTCCGAGTTAGCACGATCATGGAATTACCCTCCGTGGTGATGGTTATTACCGGATTCAGTTCGTCAACGTCTCCGCTCCCACATTCAGACCCACGTATATCGGCCGTTCATTCGCCACCCCAACCGCCTTCAACAGATTCCTGAACTCGCAATCCACGCATGCACAATTGCAGTCGTGGAAGGCGTCCTCGGCGATGGCGGCGAGGAAGGTATCGATGGCGGTTGGCTCAGGCGTCACATCCACTCCCTGATAATCCGCTCCAACTCCCGCTCCGCTTCCTCACGGCTCGCCCCGGTTGCTTCAATCATCCAAATGGACGGCCCGGCGCTCGTCATTGCCGCCACGGGGCGGAAGGCGACGAAGCGTTCCGAGGGGCGGACGGCGCGGTAGCGGTCGTGGAACTGTGTCATGAGCGATCCTCTGTTAAATCGGGGGCCACACGGCACCCCACGGTTAGTGCTATCTCACACCCAACGTCGGTCGCGGCGATCGAGGTCGCCGCGCGTGACGGTGACGGTGAGCGGGGATGGGTCGGGCATCACCTTGTCTCCGGGAAGGCAGCGGCAACCAGTCTGCGGATCGTCTTGGCCTTCTGTTTGGCTGTGTGGCTCCAATCGCCGAAGAACAATTGCGAACACTGATCGTGAGTTAGTCCTAGAATCGTCTGGCCGAACTCAAAGGAGCCACCATTCTTCAAAAACTCAACGCGGCCATCCTCCCACCAATCGCCGTTGCCATCCGTAAGCGGACCAACGAATACCAAGCGAAGGCCGAGCCGTTTGAAAATCGGTATCATCGCGGCATGACCAGCAACACATGCGGACGTTCCGCATGCCGTCCGAGTGCCGAAATTCCCCATCTCAAATTGTCGCGGCTTCAATTGCTCCAGCCGTTCGGCCAGCTTGAGACAGCGTTTCGCTTGTACCCGGTTCATGCCGCTTCCCTCCGTTTCTCTTCCTTCTTTCAGGGCTCTGTGGCGATCCTTTCCGAATGCATACCCGAATCCCTGCAACAGTGTGATATTCGGCCACACTGTTGCAGGTCGAACCCTCGACCCCGGTCGGGTAAGGGGATGGCGGTTTTCCTGCAACAGTGTGATGTTCGGCCACACTGTCTCAAGGTCAAGAGCACGATAGCCACGCGGACCTCCGTCGTCCTGCAACAGTGTGATGTTCGGCCACACTGTCTCAGGGCCTGCTTCTGGCGGCGCACCAGTGCCGCCGGTTCTTCCTGCAACAGTGTGATGTTCGGCCACACTGTCTCAGGTGGGGATGCCCAATGATCACGGAAGCGACCTTGCGCCTGCAACAGTGTGATGTTCGGCCACACTGTCTCAGGTTCTCTTGCCCGTCATGATCCTCTTGGCCACGGGACCTGCAACAGTGTGATGTTCGGCCACACTGTCTCAGGGTTTGGTCGTCTCTCCGCTCATCGCGCTTGCCATCACCTGCAACAGTGTGATGTTCGGCCACACTGTCTCAGGGGCCCAGGCCATAAAGGCCTATATCCCTGTGGTTTTCGGGGCATCTTGCGAGCGGTGCCCGGATTCGATGATCCGGCCCTGGCCCGCACTCGCCGCAGCAGGCGGCGCACAGCAACCCCGTAAGGAGTTGTGATTCGCGAGAGGCGTAGTTGCGGCTATTATTCGCCATCTTCCACCCCCGCAATATGTTGGAACTCGATCCCCTCCGACTCGCATTTACACGACAACGCCGTTCGCAGCGCCGTCCAATCGAATCGCGGTAAGAAGCCATGCTCCCGGTCGTCGTAGTACAGCTTCGCCACGCCCTTCCGGCGGCAGTAGCCAACCACCATTGCCGCCATTTGCTTACGTTCGCTGTCGAGCCGATTGATGCACCGATCTATCCGTGCCTGAGCGGTCGCGCCGTAAACGGTTCGGCGTCTCTTCTCTGCCGGCCAACGCTTCTCAAACTTGAGGTCGCGAGCGAAGCGATGCCGCCAGCGGTCATGACAGTGAATAATTCCCTTCAAGTGGTCCGCGTTGTAAACGAACGGGTTGCCATCGTCTCCATCAACGACGAGCGATAGTAGAGATTCCTTTCCCGTCGTGAGAATCGCATCGACGCCTTCGATTTTCTCCGCGTTCGGGAAGTCGCCGACGATCCGCAAATCCGCGCCCATCAATTTCCGTTTTCCATTGATGAAGTCGTATCGGGCCGTCACCTTGCCTTGTTTGAGTTTGTCGATGTTCGCGAGCAGCCAATCGAATCGCTTGAGTTGCCGCTTGTAGTTCGCGCCGTCGCCCAGGCGGACGGCAACGCGGCCGCCGGGGAGCAGCAGCGATGCTACAGGCCGGCCTTCCTCGTTCCTCCACAGGCGAAGCGTCCAGCCCTTTTCACTCGGCACCGGCCACGGGTACGGCCAGCGGTATGTCGCGCCACTCGCGCTGCCCTTCCACAGCACGGCAAACCGGCCAAAATCCTTATGCCCTGTCCATGTTTTCTCGACGGCGGTAAGGATGTCGCGGGCCGAAGCCGCACACCCTGTGAATTCACCGCGAATGCCGCACTCGCGATTGAACAGGCCATACAGGTCGCCAACCTTCGGGTCGCCGACTTTGGTTGCCACCTTGTCGCCTTTCGCGGCCCGATTGAAGCGGGCCGGATGCGTGCCAAACATTGCCGAACGGTCGTACTTAGGCATCGCTTCCATCGCCGGTTCTCGTCGAACGTCGCGGCAGATCAATTCCAATTGCGCCCAGTTCGCAAGCGCCGTGGAGAGGTTCCAGGCGTTACGGAACGTGTCGATGATCCGGGCATCGGAATCGACAATCTCACGAATCGGAAGAGTGATAACGCGAATCATGGCCACTCCTGCCGTGTAAGTTGCCGGGCCGGCCTCCGCCGACTGTCGCCCATTCAGCACAGCATTGACTCGACCCGGCAAACAGCGGTGGGCGGATTCGAACCGCCGTCTCCCAGAATCCAGTCCGGGCGGGATGACCTGGCTTCCCTACACCGCGGTAATTACCTTCAAAACGCATCCGTCACCCCAACCGCCCGCCGCATCACCAAAGCCATCGCTTTGCTTCGCGGCATCTTCCTTCGCCCGAGGCAATTGCTGCATTGCTCGAAACCTGGGCCGCCGTGCGAACCGGGCTGTATTCCATCGCCATCGCATCCGGGGCAATCCACCAGTTCCTTCGCCCGGTGCAAATGCGCCCGCAAGTTCTGCTGCACGCGCTGTGCTTCGGTGAGGTCTCGCTCTTCGAGCCGATACTTGCCCGTGATGACATCGAGCACGCGCAAGGCGTCCTCGAATATCTCCAGGTCGAAGTCGGGCTCGTCGGGGTTCTCGAAACTCATGGGATTCTCCTCAGTTCGTGGTCGCGCGGGTCACACTTCCCGCGTCATGTTGGCCCGAATCACAAAAACCTCACCATCCGGAGCCGTCGTCACCCACTCCACGGCGGATACCTTCTCCACCCGCCATCCACTGGCCGTTAATGTCACATGGCCCGGCCACATCGGTCCGTGGTCTGCCGGCAACGGTTCCAGGGGCGACAGCTCGTTGATAAACTCCGCAGTACCGTCGTCGTCGATGATGGTGAGCGTTCCGGGCATGTCACATCCCCCCAAGCGGCATTCCCACATTGCTCACCAGCGGCAAGTCGGCATTGCGATCGAGCCGCAAGCATCGCGTCGGCCAGCTCGTAGCACCGCCGGGCGATCGAGCCGCAAGCATCGCGTCGGCCAGCTCGTAGCACCGCCGGGCGATGACGCTGGCTTGCACACCGCTGCAACCGGGGGCCGGCCCGTGCTCGGCCAGCTTCGACAATGACGCCGCCGCGAAATAGTCGCGTAGCGTGAGGTCGTAATTTTCCATCGCTTGAACCTCCAATTAATGCGGTCGGCTCGGCAATCTTCGCCTAGCGTTCCGATGTTTTTCCGGGACCTACCCGTAGGACACCGACCGCGAATTTCACATCCGCTTGAGCCGCTGCATCGCCTCGCGGAGCGGCACGCGGCGGAGTTTGTCGGTTGCGGTCATTGGTCAGGCTCCCGACTCGCCAATCTCTTCCGCCGAAACACCGAAGAGCCGCGAATAACGCCTGCGAAGAGACGCGTTTAAATCACGCTCGATCGTTTCAGAAAGCGTTATTCCTTCACGGGCCGCAATCTCTTTCGCCATCCGAACCATCGTTTTGTTGATCCAACAAGTGGCTCGCGGCGGGCTTTCCGATTCGCGTGAATCTGCCATGACTTCCTTCCTTGTTCCTGTTTCAACGCTCAGCGTTTAGCGTCATGCAGTAGACTCTAAGAAGTAAACCGGAACGAGTCAACTGAATTCTTGTAATTTTGTGAAAGGGAACGCGAACTAGGGCGGAAACCCTGGATTTTACGAGTGCCGAGGAGAGAACTTGAACCTCCACGACAACGGTCGCCGAGTGGCTGAGCTAAGCTACATACTGGCTTCGCGCAGTTCACGTTCGGCGGCGGTGTGGTTCCGCGGGCGCAGCCGAACGTCATCGAAGCATCGCCGCCGGAAATTGACTCGGAAAGTGCAATCCGCTACACTGTACCGACAGGACAGGATACCGGAGGGCAAACCGCATGTCGAGGCGCGTAGCCGGAAATTCGGGCGAGACTGTGCCGAGCCAATTCCGGCTCGGGAGCGACGTGCTCGCGAAGCTGGATTCGTTGGTCGATTCGTTCGCCGCCGAGTCGCACGACGTAGCGACGCGGAGTAGCGTGGTGCGCCAGTTGATCTCGCGAGAATTCGCTCGCCGGGAGAAACCGGGGCGGCCGAAGAAAGCGAAGGGCGAGTGACACCGCGTTGACACTCATGGGAGGGAATTCCGGCGGCGATGCAGCGGTTCCAAAAAGATTTTTCATGCATATTTCCCGAGAAATACTGCGGGTCGAGGATCGCGAAGGATACCACCGGATGTTTGGGTGGGCATCGCCGCGGATGGCGGCGCTCTGCGCCGCCCTGAGTCGACGGGCCGCTTCTCGGCCCTGAGTGTCAACGCGGTGTCACTAACCGCCAGTGCGTCGGCTCCTACGCGCGCATCCAGCCCCCGTCAGCCACTTGACTACCAATTCCCAGAAAGTTACACTACCCCCATGGACACCACCCCCGCAACTCCATTCGCGGACGCCCTCCGCTACGCTATCACTCACTCCGGCCTGACCGCCTACGCCGTGGCGAAAAAAGCCGGCGTCGCGACCCAGGTTGTCACGCGATGGCTTGCAGGGGAGCGAGGCATCACCCTGGAAAGCGCCGACAAGCTGGCTCGGGCGCTCGAAATTCCCCCGCTTTTCTCGGGGAAAACGACTATTTCGCGAAAACTGGCCAAATCCGGGTAGTACCCGCTTGACTACTAGTAGACCGGGGGCTAATATAGATTGTGTGAGGACGAAAGAACGGAACCCCGAACCTGGAGAGAATCATGCCCGCGACTGCAATGCACACATACTACATCAGCACCGATGCGGGGAGCCAGGAAATCACGGCGGAATCGGCTGGTGACGCCGTGATGGAATTCCTGGACGACGAGGGTGGCCCGCCGTGGGTGAATAGTGTGGCCACGCTGGAGCGGTGGCTGGAAAAGGTCGGCGGGTACGGCTTCATGCGGGACGAGACGACCGGCGAAGAGCTATTCCATATCCCGATGTAGCCGACCCCGCTTCGGCCTCCCCGCCCGGTGGGGAGTCTGGAGAGCGGCCGGAATCGCCGGACCGAACCGCCCGGACCCAGGGCGTAAAAGTCGGGTACACAGGAGCCTAACCATGACCGCGACCCAAATCAGCCTCACCGACCTCGAGTCCCACGAGGTCCTGGCCATCATCGAGGTCGGCCAGAAGAGGCTCAAGGAAATCCGCCACACGGAAAGCGAGAAGGCCGCCGCGAAGAAGCGTCGAGACGATGCGGCCTGGTCGAACCTTTGGACCAAGTTCCAGGACGACGCGCAGGCCGTCGTTCCCGGCGGGCTGTGCTCGTTCATCGACTGGCGGGAATCGCAGTGGCGCGACGACTCGCGGGCAGCCGACGGATCGTATTGCTTCTTCCGCAATCGCGGCAAGGAAATCACGATCCGGTGCCCCGGCGTCGCGGCCGTTAAGATCGGCTTCCACTGGGCGGAGGACGAGTCGCGCTGGGTCTGCGTCGGCATCCACGCGCCGGTGTGGTGCCCCGCCGAAAAGACCTCCGCGCGATTCAGCGAGCAGCCCGATGTCTACGTCGCCATGGCGGTCGCGCGGGAGACGTTCCTCGCGCAGGCCGAATACGACGCCACGCATCCGTTGTGAGCCACGTGCCTGCTGCGTTTTTGGGCTTACGCAGTGCGTCTATCCGGCCGTGTGGTCCCGAGCGGTGTGGATTATCGGGACGCTTATTTGGATCGTTTCTCCCGGCGATGCAGCGGTTCCAAAAAGATTTTTCATGCATATTTCCCGAGAAATACTGCGATTTTGAC
>Ga0134126_10005937_pt1 | contig 15274 bp, 10 predicted proteins | sample KB31752_FD_96881 | JGI IMG/M metagenome (GOLD analysis project Ga0134126, IMG submission 96881) | Terrestrial soil microbial communities with excess Nitrogen fertilizer from Kellogg Biological Station, Michigan, USA - KB3-175-2 | ecosystem: Environmental > Terrestrial > Soil > Unclassified ...
AATGATCGCGTTAGCGCCGACCCAGAAGGTCGCGTTGTAGTAGGTCAGTCCCTGGTGCACGATGTGCTGCAGGTCCGTGGTGGCGCCCGCGATCCGCTCCAGCCTGGTAGCAGAGCCGGGGAAGGCGCTGTAAGGCGTCTGGGCGATGGCGGTGTCGCGGTGCTCGCTCTGCTCGAGCAAATGCACCAGCCGAAGGCAGTACTCGGGCAGCAGAACGCTGTCGGCATCGAGGGTCAGCACATAATCGGGGTCAGGGACCGCAAGGTCGGGTTGAGCCTGGCCGGCCGGCGCCAGCACCAACCCGGTGACAGTGCGGACCTCGCGGTAGCTGCCGCCCATCAGGCCGATGTAGCTGTTCAGGTTCATCGCCTTGTTGGGCTCGGAGGACAGCGATGAGTACTGCTTGCGCTCGAAGCTGGCCACCTCCGCGCTGAAGATGCAGATCAGCCTGCGGTACAGGCGGCGCAGGTGAGTGTGGCTGAGCACGACATCATCGGCCACGGCGTCGCGAAGCGCCCACGCCGCCGACTGCAAGTCGCCAGCCAGCCGGTGCGTCACCTCGTTGCAGAAGAACGCGTCAGTGTGATCGGTCACCTCCAGGCTGGCGGCGAGCTCCCGCAGCCACGAGACGGCCGCCTCGCAGTGCCCGGCCAGTTCGGTCATCGCCTCCAGATCGGCCCACGCCTGGGCCCCGTACCTGGCTTCGAAACCCTCAAGCGCCGCCGAGAACCTGGCGGCCGGGCCGGCGAGCAGCGCGGTGATCTTGGCGGGCATCGCCCGCGCCGCGAGCAACTGGTCGCGCGCTCGCCTGGATCGTGGCACCGGCGGGTCGTCGATCAGCAGGACGACCCGCATCTGCGGGTACTCCTGCAGCGCCGCGGACAGCAGCGTGTTCCTGATTACGTGCTCTTCCTCCTGGTACGAAGGCACGATCACGGTCAAGCTGGGGGCCTTGGAGTCATAGAAGTCATCGAGCACAGCCCGGCCGGCCCGGCGGTGGCTCCGGGTCCGGTAGCAGAAACCGAGCCGCGACAGGAGGTAGGCCAGCGCTGACGCGGTCAGCAAGGTGACGATGAGCAGGTAAATGATGGCCTCGGCGCGAGACTGCGTGCTCGAGTACAACGGGCTGAGGAAGTCGTCGATCAGCCAGGTGATGAAGTAGCTGAGCCACGCCGTCACCGTCAGGATAATTCCGAGCCTGGTCATCGCTATTCGGCGATCGCTGACCGGCCTGTGCACCGTCAGCATCGCATCGGTACGCCGATCCCGGCCCCACTGCGACCGGCGCTTGCCCTGTGACCGGGCCACGTCCTGCCGCCGCGCCAGTTCCTGGCCCGCTTGGTCACGCATCCGGCCCCGATCGGTCTGGGCCGGGTCGCCGACTGCACGCCTCCGCATACCCGAAGGCACCCCCCACACCCCTCTCCCCTGACTTGCTAGCCGCCCAGCCGTCCCTCCGGCTCATCCAACCTGGGACAGTAAATCAGATCCGGCCACTCGCTTCCTGCCAATAGCAGCCGCTGCCCTGCGCGATCGGCCCGCCGCTCCACGCTTAGCCTTGCGCGTTCACTTGAACCGCCCAGTTCGCCCGGTTCAAGATAGATCCTGCCTTGGGTGCCGAACAGGTACAAGGCCGTCATGATCGGTCAAGGGTGAGGCAGGATGACAGTGGACCGAAGGTCTCGTGCCGCGGCATGCGCTGGCGTGACCGCGTTCGCCATGCTGGCGATGCTGGCCACGGTGCCGGTGCTGGCGGCGCCAGCCAGGAGCGCGGCGACCTCTCATCGCACGGTGTGGCACCGGCTACCGGCGATCGCGCTCGGGCTGAATACCGCGCCGTGGGATGGTGTGTATGCGGCGTACACGTCGGCAGGTGGCGGCGTGAACGTGATCGAGCCGTTGCTGCGCTCGGCGGGCATCGGACTGCTCAAGTACGGCGGCGGCTCGTACGCCGACTATTACGACTGGAAGACCAACACGAACATCCAGGACTGCCTGCCATACGACACCACGGCCTCATTCATTGTCACGCCAGGCGGCTGCGCGACGTCTGACGCGCTCGGCTTCGAGCAGTTCTCGGTCCAGGCCAAGGCGATCGGCGCTGGCAGCTTCGTGACCGTGAACTTCGGCTCGGCCACCCCCCGGCTGGCCGCCGCCTGGGTCAGCCATTCGCGGAGCATTCCCGGGGACGGCGTGGCCCTTTGGGAAGTCGGCAATGAGACCTACGGATGCTGGGAGGTCAACAACTGGCTAGCCAAGCCACCAGCCAAATACCGGGGCTACACGCCCGACACGTACAAGGTAGTGCACGGCGTGTACGAGAATCCGACGTGCCCGCAGGTAAGGCAGGGAAACAGGGTCGGCACCCAGACCCTCGCTAAGTCCTACGCTGCCCACGCCCTGGCGTTTCTCGCGGCGATGCGGAAAGCCGGGCGCCGGGCCGACTTCGGCGTACCGTGGGCGTTCGGCACCAACGTGCGCGGGGCATCAGTGCCGTTCGCCGCCGAATGGAACAACACGGTGCTACGCGAAGACCGGAAATACATCGGCTTCGTTGACGCTCACTTCTACCCGTTCGATTTCCGCGGCCGTGTCGGCGGGGCCAACCCGACCGGGCAGCAAATACTGCGGTCGCTGATGACGATTCCCTCGCTGCAGGCCAAGATCCGACGGGAACTGCGGCGCTTCGTCCCGCATGCGCGGATCGTGGTCGGCGAGACCGGTGTATCCCCGAGCGCGACCACCACGGTCTGCACGCCGGTCGGCGCTCTCTTCGCCGCCGGAGACGTGCTGTCCTGGCTCGCGGCCGGAGCCGCGACCGTGGACTGGTGGGACATGAACAGCGGCGCCAACACCGGCGCCAGGTGCACGATGCCAGATGTCGGCATGTTCACCTCGGGTTCGCCGCCTGCGCCGGAGACGCCGTACTACGGTTACCTGCTCGCATCAGCCCTGGCCAAGCCCGGCGCGCTCCTCGCCGTCATGCCGACGTCCAAGCCAGGAGTGGTCCTCGCCTACCAGGCCCGGCTACCGGGTGGCGGCGAAGCGCTCGCGTTCATCAACACCAGCACACGCTGGCCGGAGCGAGTCAGCTTCTGGCCGCAGATGCGCCTGCGCGGCGAGCTAAAGACGCTGAGGTACAGCGCCGCCGGCCAGAACCGCGCCGACTCCAGGATCGTGGCTGGCCGCAAACCTGCGTCATCGTTCCGCCGCGGAATCACCCTGCCGCCCCAGTCCATGGTCGTACTCGAGTCGCGCTGACAGGGCTCATCACCGCGCAACTACGGGAGGGCGGAGAAACTACGCCGGCGAAGCCGACTACGTCGGAGTTTGGTGTCCTGGCTTCGATGATGCATACTTAGTGCCCGTTGATCTCGTCGCATCATGAGGAGGTCAGCTGCGGCGTATCCCGCCACGCGACAGGCACAGGTCTGGGATACGCTGGGCGGGCGACTTCGTGATTAAGGGGCTATAGCGCAGTCTGGTAGCGCACCTCCATGGCATGGAGGGGGTCTGGGGTTCGAATCCCCATAGCTCCACTGGCCGGTTCTGGCCGTCTGACCAGGTCAGAGTCTCCTCACGTGAGCCCGAGTTTAGCCGCCGATAGCGGCTGCCCTCCCCTTGTTGGGAGGAATTTGGGAGATCATCTTTATTTGGGAGCGAATGCGGGGCCGGTTGTGGATAACTGTAGACACCGCCGGCGGCGTCTGTGCCTGGTTGGCTGCCACGCGGTGCTGGGCCATCATGGCGTCGAGGAGGGGTAGCGGCGAGTGCGGGCAGATTGCGGCGCGGGCGCGCAGCGATTGTTCCCAGCGGGCCTGGAGCGCAGCCTTGAGGTCGTCGCGCATCCGGTCGGAGACATGGGTGTACAGGCCGCGCATGCCCGGTACCTCGTGGCCGAGGCGCCGCTCGGCCAGAATCTCGGGAACGCCATCTTCTGCCATCCATGTCTTATGGCTGTGCCGAAGGCCGTGTGGCGTCAGCCCGGGCTTGACCGGCAGCCAGCGGGCGGGTAACGCGGTGGCGGGCAAGGCCCTGATCCCGCGGCCGTGCGGCGGCTCGTATCCGCGGTCGTGGCTGGTGCCGGGCGGGGGTGCTGGCCAGGCGGCGAGGGGGATTCCCGGCGGGATGGCGGCGTCGACGATGACTATCCTGGCGGGGTTGGCTCCAGGGCGCTGACCTGCGTGTTTGCCGTGCGCCAACCGAGACGCTCACGTTGTTCCGCAGCAACTTTCTGTACCGACTCAGTTGGTCACCCCAGAAGTCCTGGCGTTCCTCGATCGTCCGGAAGCCCATTCACGATCGTGCCGCAGATCGCCGCTCATCGAGCGGGCAGAGCCGGATCTGATCTTTCACCGTGTCGAGGACCGTCCGCAGTTTGCGACGTAGCTCGGCGACCTCAAGCTTTGATCGTGTCTGGCGCCCCTGGTGTGAAGCAATCCCAGGAGTCTCAACCCTCTCGTGGCCGGGCCTGTCGCGCATCAGCCAGAGAGGACACTGGTCGCGCCGAAGCCGTGGGTCGTCTGCGCGCCGGTGCCGCTGAATCCGGCGAACCGCGCCAGGGCGCCGAACCGCCGTCGCGCCTCCCCCGGCGCGTCTCTGGTGACTTCGATGGTCGCGGTTCCAGTGAATCCTGCCCGGTCGCGCCCGCGCCCGGTGTCCATAGGCTGCGTGCGCAGGTCGAACGCGGTCAGCCGCAGCGCCCGGAGCCTCTCCCGCCAGGCCTCATCATCGATGCACAGAGAATGGCCCTCCGGCAGGGATGCGTTCCACCGTCGCCGCCATGATCCGGCGATCAGCCGCGGATCGGGAGTCACGACGTCGCTGCCGTTCTGCGAGAAATAGGTCGGCGAGCAGAACTCCAGATCGGCGCGGTTCAGCGGCGGCCCGGCAGCGATCTCGGCGTGGCTGGCCGGCTGGCAGCTGACCCCGGTGACAGTGCAGGACACGTGGCCGAGCCGCACCGTGCCATAGGCGGCCACCACCGAGCGCGGCAGCTCGGCACCTAACCACGCGGTACGCAGCAGCCACCCATCGAGAGCGTCAGCGCCACCGGCATCGAGGCGGCTCAGCGGCCAGACCGAGAACGCCTTCTCCTGCCCGGCGTGATCGTTCGCGTCGGTGCTTTCGAACACCGCGCAGGCCAGGCCGTGCAGCTGCCGGGTCGTGACCTGCAGCGGCCAGCTGGCCCGGAGCTGGAACTCGAGCACGACCGGCATCGTCACACCCCCGGCACCGGCCGGATGAACGTGACCGGCCCGGTCCCATCGCCGATCCCGTCCACCACGACCTGCTCGTACACCGCCCCCACGCCCTGGCTACCCGGCCCTCGGCTCGCCACGACCCGCCCGTCCCGCTCCGACCCCGGCACCGTCCGCACAGGAGCCGCCGGATCGCCGCCGTCCGTCCAGTCGAGCACAGCGACGAACGCGGTGTGCTCGTCCAGGTCCTGCCACAAGCACGTCGCCCCGGCCAGCGGCCCGGCCACCGCATCAGCCCACGACATCCGCCCGCCACCAGCGCTCACGAGTCCGCCTCCGCCCTGGTCCCGCCCGCGATCATGTCCCGCAGCACCTGCCTGGCCGGCCCGCTGCCGGGCAGGTCGCCGCGTTCCTCGGCGTCGGCCAGATCGACGCGCACCGACCCGTACCCCCGGGCAACGCCCGCGCGCGTGCGGCCAGGTAGGAGTCAAGTTCCTCGCGCAGTGTCATCACAGCACCTGCCCGAACGGGACGACCAGCGTCCGCAGCGAGGCAAGGTCGGTCCTCTCTGGCGGAGACGTGCGTGCTGTCGGCGCGGGAGTGACCCAGCAGCTCCCGGGCTTCTGCAAGCGTGCCTCCTGCGGCGATGACGTTCATCGCCGCGGTATGACGCAGCCGCTGAGCATGCATGACGCCAAGCCCCGGTCCTGCCCGTCCGGGGGACGAACCCGCAGCCATGCCACCAGCGCCTGCCCCACATCGACCGGCAGGGGAAGGGTCAGACGGCGCTGGCCCTTTCCGATGACGGTTAGCCGGCCGGCGGCCCAGTCGATGTCATCGAGTGCGAGACCGGCGGCCTCGCCAGCGCGAAGCCCCAGACGCGACAACGTGATCACCACGGCCCGGTCCCGCACGCCGACTCTGGTCGCCGGGTCAGCTGCGGCCAGCAGCGCATCGACCTGGCCTGGCGTGAGCCCGCGCGGCAGCGTCGCGCGCGTGACCCGCGGGCGCAGAATCCCATGGTTCAGGTCCCGGTCTATCCGCCCGGTCACCAGCGCCCAGCGCAGCAACGACCGCATTGCGCTGACCAGCAGCGAACACGACGCCGGCGCGTAGCCTTTCCCGCGCTCGACGATGCAGGCGTTGACCATCGCGGCGCCGGCATCCTCCCACCTGACGGCATCACCATCGGCGAGCCCGGCGACGAAGCCGCCTGCCCAGGCACGCCGGTTACGAAGGACACCCTCGCTGATGGCAGCCTGGTCGCGCTGCCAGGCGCCCCACGCATCAAGTTCCGTACCAGCGGGGCCGGCCGCTTCAGGATCTGGCGTGCGGCGTGACAGACTGCACGGCTCGAGAAGGAAGCGGCGGATCACCGGAATCCGGCCGATGGCCATCGCGCGTCCGGGAGTGCCACGGACAAACCCAGCAGCGAACTCATCCAGAAGCCCGCCGTCCAGAGCCCCGAGCCTGAGCCCGTGATCCTCCATCCACGCGCTCAGCCACAACGCCACCTGACAACCTGCGGGATCGTTGCCGGCGAATATCCCTGGACAGTTAACCATTCACGCAGATCAGGTACTACCGCGTCCGCAAGCGGACCCCTCGGCGCATCAGGGTGAACAGGTCGCACAAGACCACCTCCAAGTAGACACGTACTTGAAGGATCGGCCCATCAGACTATGCCGACATCCTGAACCAGTCCCGCCCCCTTGACCTGCGGCAGCCCGCCGAACATCGGCATAACCAGAAGGTCGGCATAGACGTTGTTATGCCGACGTCGGCATACGTGCTGACGTCATACAGGACCAGGCTGGCCGGGCCCAGGCGGGCGTGCGCAGCGCAGGCCTCCGAGAGCTTCTGCCGCCATGAGTCCTTCGCATATACGGGCAGGCGCCGGTTTACCGTCGGGTAGGAGGCGGGTGTCACGCCGGCTTCTTCCAGCACTCGCGGCGAGTCCAGCTTGCTGGCCGGCTCGATGATCCGCGCCAGCACCAGGTCACGGAACACCTGGTCCCCGCCCGCTGCCTTGTCCAGCCCCAGCACCGCGTAGCCATGCCCGAGAGCATCCAGCAGACGCCCCATCCGCGACGAGATGATCGGCAGCGGCCCGCCGCCCCCGGAACCGCCACCATCTGGCCCGGCGCCCAGGTCCAGCTCGCCCTGACCGGCCGCCAGCCGCTGCCGCGCCGCAGCCCTCTCAGCAGCTCCACCTCAGCATCGCTATGCGCCGACCCGAGATGCTCGATATCGCGCGATCCGCGACGGGAAGAATAGACGATCTGCACCACCGTCGCGCCCGACGCCGTCCTGACCGTCCGCACATACGGGGACACGTGCCCACGCTACGACCCCGAACCTCCCGTTAGTACGCAAATCATGCACTCCGCGACGACAAACCCCCAGGTCAGCACGCCGCCATCCGCGAAACTTCCCACCGTGATAAAAGTCAGGTGCAAGCTTTGGCTTGCCACGGCTGGGCTAATCGCACATGGTCGACTGCACAGTTGCTGGCGGGTTGCGAGCGAGCCGTTGGGCGAAGGCAGAGGTGAGGTGGGTGACCAGCTCACTGATACGTGGCGGGGGTAGCCAGGCGAGTGAGATCACGAATATCGATGACGAGAGCTGGCCGGGCAGGTGTCGCGAGGTCGAGCCACCAGAGCATCAGCTCGTCGCCCGGCGTGTGCGAGTCTGAGGCCAGGTCGAGCGCTGGTCGAGCGAGATCAGCGCCAGGAGGGTGTCGACCGCGCAGAGCACTGGGCTGAAGCAGCGCACTGCGCCGTTCTCCGATTGCACAACTCATATCGCATCGATCGACCGGCCTCTGCCCCCATTCCTGTCAATTTCGCCGCGCCCTGTGGCTGGCGAGTTAACCTGTACTGGCCGCGCAGCTCACCAGTATGTGGAAGTCGGCCGTGGGCTGGCCGTAGGGTACGACGCCGAGGACGCCCGCCAGGTTGCGTGGGGTCTTGAAGAGCGTTTGCTCGTAGCGGGTGGAGGGGTTGAACCACAGCAGCGACGCGCTGTCGTGACAAGGCGTCCGGGCAGCGAGCAGTAGCCGCCGACCGCGGGCCGTCAAGATCCAGTTATTGCCTGCGGTGCGGGGAACGCTTACCCCGATGACCTGCTGGTGAGCTGTCTGCCGGAAGATGCGCGCGCTCCCGGAAGAGGCTAGCGCTTGCAGGTAAAGGCCGCCGGGCAGATGCCAGGCGCCTATGTCGCCGTGGTCGGGACTTTGCCTGCCGCGCTGCGGGGTCAGTGCCGCGGGCTTGCCGCCGTCGGCTGGCACGAGCCAGAGCCGGCTGCGGCTGGTGTCGCTGGCCTGGCACGAGGCCAGGATCATGCTGGAGTTCCACCATCGCATCGGGAGGCAGCGGTTGCTGGTGTGTGGGACGGACAGCGTGCGGATGACGCCGCCGCGATCGCTGACCAGTTGGACGCCGTGGCGGGCGGCGACGGCGAGTGTGTTGCCGGCCGGGGAATACACGGCAACGGTAATCAAGTCATCAGCGCTGGTGACCAGGACCTTGGCCAGCCCACCGGTCAAGCGGTAGCGGGAGAGCTGGAAGCGGGAGCCCGCCTGCCGCCAGCCGAGCAAGGCATGCCCGAGGGGCCTGGCGTAACCGACAACCTGCGCCTGGCCGGCCAGGCGGAAATGGAGGACCCTGCCGGTCGCCAGCACCACCTGCTCCAGCGCCCCGGCCAAGGACACAAGCGCCCGGGCCTTGTCACCGGACCAGTCCACCAGAAAGGGCGGATTCTTGGTGACCGGCCACCGGTAGAGCCGGTACCGGCCGCCGGCCGGGTCGATGAGGTACAGCGTCGCCGCCGCAGCCCGCGGCGTCCCGGCCGAAGCGTATCTGCCGGGCCAGTACTCTGCCAGCACCCAGCCGGCCCCCACCCGCCGCCACGGCACCGCCGAGCGCGGACCCGTCTGACCTGGACCCAGGCTCCGGGGGAGCGCGACCGCATGCTCTGCCGCACCAGCGGCCAACGCGCCGCCGACGTTGCCCCCCGACAGGCTCGCCGCCAGTGCCGCCGCAACGACCATGCTCGTGCCCCGCCGCCCGCTGAATTTCCCGGCCACAGCCATGTCCGCCTCCCGAACGGCTGGGCCGCGTCCAAAGGCAGCCCTGTCCGAGGATCGTAGTCCAGATCACCCAAATCCATGCGCGGCAGTTGGCCAGATATCGTTGTCACGTCGCCGTGGGGAATAGCCGAACCTTTACGGGTCCACCCACAGCTGTTACGGCGTCCTGGCGACCGAGTCGGCCCGTGGCGAACAGATTCAGCACCCACACCATCAAAGGTCTGATTGTCAGCCGCCCTGGGTCGTTTACCCCACGATTAAGCGAGGGCCAAAGTGCTTCTAACTGCGGCTATTACGGCGTGCGATCGCGGTCTCACTACTTTGCATCTTGTAGTCAGATGGCGCTCACCTGGACGATGTCCCCGACGTGGCTTTGCGACTCCATTCGCTCCTGCGACCCACCATGGGGTCCTGGCCTGTCCTGTATTGGGTTCGGCAAAGGATGGGCAATGCCGCGATTGGCTGCTGATTCCAAGAACGCGCACTTGAGTCGGGTAGCTGTTGGCCATTGGCCATTGGGCCCTCGGTGTCGTGGTTCGCACAGGAGTGCGTCACTGGTGGGCCGCCTTCGGCGGTCTGCTGTTATGCCTGCGGTCCTATCGCTGGTGGCCTCGGGGCTGGTGCCTGCTGGGGTTGTAGCGGCTGGGGTCGCGGCTGCGGCGGTTGGCTTGACGGCTGCTGCGTCTTCGGCGAAGGCGTCGTCTGAGTCGGTGCTGATCTTGTCGACATCAGTGAATGGCGGGACGTCGAGTGCGGAGGGCATAACCGCGACGCTGGCGACCCCGACGACGTGGGACGCGATGACAGAATCGCAGTTCGCGTCCTACTCGGCGATCGTTATCGGCGACCCGTCGAGCGGGTCGTGCGCGAGCTCAGTGCCGTCGGAGGCTCTGTCGACCGCTGCGACGTGGGGACCGGCGGTAACGGGGAACGTGACCGTGCTGGGAACGGCCCCAGCGCTCGGCGGCGGGACGACGGTGATAAAGGATGCGATCGGGTTCGCGGCGGCCGGATCGGGGACGGGGCTGTATGTGTCGCTGAATTGCGAGTATTCGTCCGCGTCATCGGGCGCTTCGGTGCCATTGCTGGCCGATGTGGATGGCGGCGGGTTCGCCGTGACGGGGCAGGGGTCGAGCTGCCCGTCAAACGCCGGGACGGTAAATACCTGGCAAGCGCTGGCCGACGTCCAGTTCAACGGCATCACCTCAGGGAATCTGGGGCCGTGGTCGTCGCCGGCGTGCTCGGTGCAGGAGACCTTCAACGCCTGGCCCGTGGGGCTTGGCGGGCTGGCGTATGACGGTTCGGCGTCTCCTGCGACGTTCACCGCGTCGGACGGCGCGACGGGCCAGGCGTACGTGCTGGCCGGAGCGCCAGTGTCGCCGTCAACAGCTGCGCTCGCGCAATCTTCGGGCGGGCAGACTCCGGCCGGATCGGCGACCGGCGGATCGGGTGACCCAGCCGCGCCGGGCGTGAACCAACCCAGCTCAGGCGGGGTGAGCACGGAGAATGGCGATTACAGCACATCGAGCACCGATATCTCGATTTCGACGTTCGGGCCGTCGCTGGATTTCACCCGGGCTTATGACGCGCAGGTGGCGCAGCAGCAGACGCAGACCGGGACGCCGGGTCCGATGGGGTACGGGTGGACCGATAACTGGGCATCATCGCCGGCGAACTGGCCACGACCACTTATGCCTACGACGGCGACGGCGAGCAAACCTCGGTCACCTCACCAGACGGGAAATTGACCGGAGCGAACGCCGGAAACTTCACAACGATCACCGCATTCAACAACGACGGGCAGCAGGCGTCGGTGAGCCAGGGCGACGGCAGCGGGCACACCGTGACCCCGCGAGTCACCCACTACGGCTACGACGCCGACGGCAACCAGACCACCGTCAACGACGCCCGGGGATACACCACGACGACAGCCTACAACGCGGACGACGAGTCTTCCCTCGTCACCGATCCGGACGGAAACGCCACTCTCACCTGCTACGACGGAGACGGCAACACGGTCCAGACTGTCCCGCCAGTTGGCGTCGCCGCGAACAACCTCACCCCGGCGTCGTGCCCGACGTCATATCCATCGGGTTACAGCACCAGGCTCGCATCGGACGCGACAGTCGACACCTTCGACGCGCTTGGCAACCTGACTCAGGAGACCACCCCGGCGCCGGCCGGCCAGTCCGGGTACGAGGCCACCAGCTACACCTACGACAGCAACGGAAACATGCTCACCACGACCGCTCCGCCGACATCGAGCAGCGGCCCGAACCAGGTCACCGGCGACACCTACAACTCCGCCGGCGAGCTAGCCACCGAGACGACCGGGTACGGCACATCGGCTGCCTCCACCGTCAGCTACTGCTACGACCCAGTCGGCGACCAGACCTCTATGGTCTCCGGAGACGGCAACGGTTACGGCCGCGGACTGGCGCCGTGCCAGTCGTCCTACCCATGGAACGTCAGCGCGAGCGGCTACCCGAGCCATGCCGCCTACCAGACCACTTATAGCTACGACTCAGCCCGGGAATTGGTCTTCACCACCACACCCGCCACAACCGCGGCACCGAACGGCGCGACGACCTCCCAAACCTACGACGCCGCCGGAAATAAGCTCACCAGCACCGACCCGAACGGCGTGACCACCACCTGGACCTACACCCCAACGAACAGGCCAGCCACCGAGTCCTACTCGGGATCCTCGGCACATCCGGTCAGCTACGGTTACGACGCCGACGGCAACAGAACCTCGATGACCGACGCCACCGGGTCGTCCAACGCCCTCTACGACCCATTCGGTGAACTTACATCCTCCACCAACGGTGCCGGGCAGACCACCGGCTACGGATACAACGCCGATGAAAAGGTCACATCCATCACCTACCCACTGCCATTGGGCGCGACGTGGGCGACGTCGGACACCGTTACCTACACCGTTGACAACGCTGACAACAGGATCTCGGCTACAGACTTCAACGGCAACCGGATGTCGATCGGCCGCACCGCTGACGGCCCGCCCAACTCCCTGACCCTAGGCACCAGCGGCGACACCGTTAACACCACCTACGACAACACGGATGGCCCGTCGCTCATCGAGTTGAAAAACGGCACCACGACCCTGCAGTCATTCAGCTACTCCGACGCGCCAGCCGGCACCATATCGTCCGAGTGCGACACCGCAACAGGCTGCTCCCAGCCGTCCGCTGCCTACAGCTACGACACCGCGAGCCGGGTCACCTCCATGACCCCGAACGGCGGCACTCAGCTGAGCTACAGCTTCGACCCTTCCGGCAACCTGACCACGCTCCCCGATGGCGCCGACGCGACGAACGGCTACGACCACGCCTCCGAGCTCACCTCTAGCGTGGTCGGCGGGGTCACCACCACCTATTCCTACAACGCCGACGGGCAGCAGTTGCAAGCCACTCAGGGCAGCACCACGCTCACATCCGCTACATGGAACGGCGCCGACCGGCTGACCTCCTACGATGACGCTTCGGCTAACATGACGGCTGCCACCTACGACGGAAACGGCCTGCGGGCCGCGGCCACCACCGGCACAGGCACGCAGAATTTCACCTGGGGCACCGCCGACGACGTACCGCAGCTTCTCATGGACGCGAACAACGCCTACATTTACCCTGCCGGAAGCGCGCCCGCCGAGCAGGTCAACCTGGCGACCGGCGCCATCACCTACCTGGTGGCCGACCGCCTCGGCTCGGTCCGCAGCACCGTGAACTCATCAGGCAGCCTGACCGCCACCACCGCCTACGACGTTTGGGGCAATCCGACAGCCCCGGGCGGGCTGACAGCGGCCACCCCCTTTGGGTTCGCTGGCGGATACACCGACATCACCGGCCTGATCTACCTGCTCGCACGGTACTACCAGCCAGCCACCGGTCAGTTCATATCTGTCGATCCACAGTTGTCGACTACCGGCCAGCCCTATTCTTACGGAAATGGCGACCCAGTCCTCACCACCGACCCGACGGGGGAGAACGGGCTCCCGAAGAATTACCGCGGCGACCGCTGCGCGGACAATCCCTTCAGATGGTGTGACATGAGAATGTCCATACCAGTTTATGATGGCGACGGAAGCGGTATCGACGAGCGAATTGGTATCCAGACTAGAACTGAGCCTACGCTCTTGAGCACAGACATTGCGATGTGGGTATACCTCGGAAATTACGATACTGATCATCCCATCAATGCCGCCAATATTAATGTGTACGAGGATTACACGGACGGCACAATTGTCGGAACCGGCGGCCAGGAGCTCGGGCTGAGGAATCATTATAGAAAATGGAAAATGCAGCTAAATAGGGACGTACAGAACCATTTCATTGAGGTGACCCAAAATCTTGACGTCACATGTGATACATGTTCGCCTGAGCACCACGATAAGTGGCAACATACCAACTGGGCATGGTGTGGTGCTGGTGCCAGTGGCGAACTATGTGAGTTCGACAGGCACTGGATCCCACGCTGACCGCGCTTCAAACCGAGACCATGATTCGAACTGACCCGTCCGGGGGCTCGGCGTGACGGATCGCAGCGGCTGCGGCCTGGTTGAGCTGACTGTGCTGCACGCTGTCAGCGAGCTGTCGGCAGGCCGCGGCGCGGAGGTCAGGTCCGCAGAGGTGCTGGACGAGGTCGACCGGCGGATTGGGCTTGGCCCCAGCTATGCGTACCCGATGGTGTGCGACCTGGTCACGCCATGGGTGCTTCCAGTGACCTTGCTGGCGATGAAGGGCAGCCCTTATGACCGCGTGTTTTCAGAGCCGACACCGGCCGCGCATACTGAGTGCCGGCTGAGCCAGGCCGGGGCCCTTGTCGTGGCAGCGGAGGCGAGAGCGATGGCGCCGGTGCCGGCCGGGCTGATCAACGGCACCTGGTGGCGCGGCGCAGCGCAGCCGCCGCTCGACCCGTTCCGAGTAGTCGCGGCGCTGCGGGAGCTGGTCGGCGATCCTGGGCTGCCGGATGACCGGTTGCTGCAGATCGCAGGGCACCCGATCTCGCTGACGGGCAGCGAGCTAGTCGGCGACTTCGACGCACTAGCTAGAGGCGAGCGAACCACGATCCGCGAAGCGCCCCGGATAACCCGCACCGATGCCGCAGTACCGCCCGGCACTGCCGGACCCTCCCACCAGCCAGCCGGGTCACCCGAAGAAACAAACGAGACACAGCGGCTAGCCCAACCCGCCCACCTGATCATCGACGCAGTGCCCCGCCACCTCAGCGCGCCCGAGCTCTGGAGTGAGATAAGCAGTCAGATCCGGCCCGAAGGCTGGCAGCCACCTGGACCACCGCCCGGCAGCAGACTGCGGCTCGGACCCGAGACCCGCGAGCAAATGGCGGCCAGAGCGCTCCCGATAGCTCAGATGCACAACGAAAGCCGGCAGAACGACGTACGCCTCGCAATCACACTGCGCCCCGGAGCAAACCCGCAGGCTGTTCAAGCGCAACTCGTCCGGCTGGACGGCCTGTACGCCGACAGGGCCGCACAGTTCCCGGCTCCGCTGGCCGACGTCCTGCGCTCCTGGGTCGCCGGTTACCGACACGAGGACATCACCGCCAGCCTCAACCAGTTCGAAACGGTGATAATGGCCGGCCGGTTCGACCAGGCCTGACCGCAATCAGCCTGTGCAGTTCACCGGCACTCTTCGCCGCCTCGTCGGTCCGGGACTGACTTGCGGAAGGATCTGAACCAAGGCGAGCACGCAGCCGAACTTGCCACGCCGGCTGAGTTGCGCGAGGTCGCCAAGGTGGTCATGAGCGGCTGGTCGGCGCCCCCGCCCGCCTGGGTAAGGCTGCCTGCGCCACCAGCTAACGCAAATTTTTCTCAATAAAAATGGTGATGGTTTGACCGTTGCTGCCGCAGGCCAGTCGCTGGCGACCTTCATCACCCGGCCGGCGCCGCTGGAGCCGCGATCGTTGGCAAGGCGAACCTGCATGAGCTGGCATTCGGCGGCGTGGA
>Ga0134126_10005938_pt1 | contig 15274 bp, 12 predicted proteins | sample KB31752_FD_96881 | JGI IMG/M metagenome (GOLD analysis project Ga0134126, IMG submission 96881) | Terrestrial soil microbial communities with excess Nitrogen fertilizer from Kellogg Biological Station, Michigan, USA - KB3-175-2 | ecosystem: Environmental > Terrestrial > Soil > Unclassified ...
AGGCGAGGACGTGTCATTGCCACGGCCGGCGACACTATCGCCGGAGGAGTTGTGAATGATTTGGGTGTTCCGATAATAAACGACCAGGGCACGGTTTCATTCCGCGCCGGATTTCAGAATTATGCGGACCCGAACGATACCGGCATTGTCACGGCGGAGTCGCATGGCCGCGAGGCCACAACGTTGCTGAAAAAAACCGGCGACACTATCGATGGAAAGCTGATTACCGTTTTCGGCTATCCGTCTGGAATTACGCGCCAGGGTGGGGTGATTGCTCTCGCAAACTATAACGGCGGCTCCGGAATCTTCGCTCTGGCGCCGCCCCTTCCCGACCACCCGCTCGAAATAGCCAAAAACGTGATCAACCCGCTAAAGCGTTCTCGCGCGCTCGCGAGGACGGGCGATACGATTGGCGGCGCCACTATTACGCAGTTCGGGCAAGCCGGCGTAAGCAAACGTGGAGATACTGCGTTCTACGCGACGTATGCCGGAGGGCAGGGCATTTTCACGCCGGTCGCTCCGGTCATACGGACGGGCGATTCCATCGGTCTCGATAGGCTTAAATCGATCCTGTTTAACTCAGCGTCGATCAACTCTCGTGGCGTAGTTGTCTTTGCGGGCCAACTCGACGATAACTCCAAGGTAATCGTCGTCGCTGAACCACGCTAGCGTTTTGGCTCCCGGCGATCTTCTAATGCCGTGGCGCACGATTCATCGTGCTGGCGGGCAGTTCACTGCCCCGCTCGCCGTCTCCGCCAACGATTGTGTAGGGGCGACGCATGTCTCGCCCGCGGGGGACTACCGTGTCCGTTGCGCGACCAATTACACTGATATTGAATGACACTGGAAGAGTTAGAAAGAGAGTACGTTGCGCTCCGGCAGCAGGCTGAGGCTGTTCGGAGTTATCTTTGACGGTCCAGCCAAGCAAAAACAACTGACCGATCTCGAATCTGAGATCGGCGACCCCGAATTCTGGAACAACCCTGAAAAGAGCCAGCGCCTGATGCAGCAACGCAAGCGTCTGGAACAGGCCATCGCCAATTCGAGGCAGGTTGCGGACGCTATGTCCGATATCGATACGCTCTTTGAACTATCGAAAGAGGGTGAAGATGTCACTACGGAAATTGGGCGCGAGTTCAGTTCGCTTCAGGGTCGGTTGGAGGCCCTGGAAACCGGCATGTTGCTATCGGGCGAGAACGATGCGCGCGACGCAATCATCACCATTCATCCAGGCGCGGGCGGGACCGAGAGCCAGGACTGGGCGGAAATGCTCCTGCGCATGTATTTGCGATGGGCAGAGAGAAATGGCTTTCAGGCGGTTATTACGGACCGGCTGGAGGGAGAGGGCGCCGGTATAAAATCCGCGACCTTCGAGATCAACGGAGAGAACATCTACGGCCGCTTGCAGTCCGAGGTTGGGGTCCATCGTCTGGTTCGAATCTCGCCGTTCGACGCCAATGCTCGCCGGCACACATCGTTTGCCTCGGTGTTTGTCTACCCGCAGATCGATGACGAGATCAAAATCGATATCCGGCCCGAAGATCTGCGCGTCGATACCTTTCGTGCGAGCGGCGCGGGCGGCCAGCACGTAAACCGGACGGACTCAGCCATTCGCATGACGCACCTGCCAACCGGTCTCGTTGTGCAGTGCCAAAATGAGCGCTCTCAGCATAAAAATCGTGCGAGCGCGATTAAACAACTTCGCGCTAAGCTCTACGAGTTTGAGATGGACAAGAAGAAGGCTGAGGAACGGAAGGTCGAGGATTCCAAATTAGAGATCAACTTCGGCAGCCAGATCCGAAGCTACGTTCTGGCGCCCTACAGGTTGATAAAGGACCATCGCACAAAACTGGCGATTGGCGATGTGGATCGCGTACTTGACGGTGACCTCGACCCGCTGATCCATGCTTTTCTTGTCTGGAAGAAGACTGGTAAAACAGCGGGTGACAACAAGGGCGAACTGGAAGAATAGGCGAGCGCTTATCTCACGATTGGACGATCCCGAAGCGCGGGTTGTACGTTACCCGAACCCGCTCGCTAATGCGAGGCGGCTCTGAGCCAAGGCAACCTTAAAACGGAGCCGCCGCACCTCAGTGCGCGGGTCGTTCAGTCGGGGCCGGCTTCGTTGAAGAGACCGTGGAGCGGGTCGCGGTTTCCTTTAACCGAGCTATTTTTACCAACAAATGACATACCCCAGCAAAGCTGAACTCGCTCGTGCAGCCGGAATCCTGCGTGCGGGTGGTCTTGTCGCCTTTCCCACGGAAACCGTCTACGGGCTCGGAGCAAACGCGCTGGACGAGGCTGCGGTGCGCCGTATCTACGAGGCTAAAGGGCGCCCTTCCACGAGTCCGCTGATTGTCCATATCGCCGATTTGGAAATGGCGCCACAAGTCGCTGCCGAGTGGCCGAAGGCTGCACAAAAGCTAGCCGCGCGATTCTGGCCCGGACCGCTGACGCTGATTCTCAGGAAGCGGCTGGAAGTACCGGCGCTGGTGACTGCGGGGTTGGATACTGTGGGCGTCCGGATGCCGGCGCACCCGGTGGCGCTCGAACTGATTCGCCTGGTCGGTGTTCCCGTTGCGGCGCCAAGCGCCAATCGATTCATGGAGATTTCCCCCACCACGGCGGAGCATGTCCGCGTTGCCCTAGGCGGCCGTGTGGATTGCATTCTCGACGCGGGACCATGCGAGGTCGGAATTGAGTCCACGGTTCTGTCGTTGGTGGGCGGGCGCCGCATCCTGCTGAGGCCAGGTATGATTTCGCAGCGGCAAATCGAGGAGATAATCGGCCCGGTCGATCTAGGGTCGCAACCTGTGGATGGCGCTGGCCACGTGGCGCCGGGGCTCCATCAGCGGCACTATGCGCCAAAAACTCCCTTGTATTTGCTGGATGCCAGAGAAGCGCTGCCGGAAGGCCGTGGAAGGCTGCTGAATTTTCCCGGTGAGCCCGAGTCCTTTGCTGCGTCCCTTTATTCGGAGTTGCACGCCGCGGATGGGGAAGGCTGGGAATGGATTGCCATTCGGAAGCCGCCCGCAACGGTCGAGTGGGCTGGCATTCTGGACCGGCTCACTCGCGCGAGCCGGCATGAGGAATAAACAATGTTCAACGTTCCGCGTTTCTCAGTCCCGACCACTGCTCACAAAGCACGACTGAGTTGGCCGGATTGTTGGCTATGTATTTCAGCGTGATCGGGCCAATCAGCGTGTGCATCTTTCCCGGAACTCTATCCAATAACCTGGATAAATCCTGTGCTGCCTGGTATTCGACACCGCGCACTGAATACGTGAAATAAACCGTATTCTCGTGTACGTCGGTCACCATCCCTTCGAGCAAACGTCCGTGGGCGCCGACATCCAACCGTCGAAGCCGCTCGGCCTCGTCCGGAGAAACGCGTCTGCGAAGGAGAAAAAACGCAATTGCCGCCAATCCGATCACGGTTGCAGCCGACCCGATCGGAACGCTCCAATTGATAAGTATTTCGTATAGCCCGAAGGGCATCTCGATCAGGATTTAACCAGCTCGAAAGCCTTGTTGTAGTCGGAGAGAAACTGATTCAGTCCCCTTTCCGTCAAAGGATGATCGAACAACTGGTCCAGTACTTTGAAGGGCATCGTCGCGATGTGGGCTCCCGCCTTGGCCGCCTCAACGACATGCAAGGCCCCGCGAATTGAAGCCGCAAGCACTTGCGTCCGATAGCCGTGCTTTGAGTAGATGGCAGCGATATCTTCAATCAGGTCCATGCCTGGCCAGCCGGTATCCTCGATACGGCCGATGAACGGGCTGATGATGTATGCCCCGGCCTTGGCCGCGAGCAGCGCTTGCGCCGCGGAGAAGCACAGCGTGACGTTCACGCGAATTCCTTCGCTCGACAAAGCCTTGGCTGCCTGGATTCCGTCGCGGATCAGCGGCAGTTTCACGACAACGTTCTTATGAATCGTGGCGAGTCTCCGGCCATCCGCTATCATCTCTCTCGATTCGGTCGAAACGACCTCAGCGCTAATATCGCCGTCGACAATATCGCAGATCTTTCGGATCTGTTCTTCCATCGGAACGCCTTCTCTGGCGATAAGGGACGGATTCGTCGTAACACCGTCGACGATGCCCCATGCCGCGCCTTTCCGCAGCTCTTGTAGATTTGCGCTATCGAGAAAAATCTTCATTGGATGTGCCGCTCATGGATACTGTGGCTCCACTGTTAGCTGTACCAGTTGCCTGCCGGGACGCCAGCCTTGAATCCGATGTTAACAGAGGCAGGTACTATCCGATTGTGTCAAAAGGTCACTTCTACCGCCGCCGAACGATCGCTCTTGTTGTTGTGTTCATCGATCGCGCTCACTTCGTAGCGGTACTTCTTGCCCTGTTGAACGTCCTTATCGCTGTATGTTGGAAGAGCTAAAAGGCCGGCCACGCGTTGAAATGGTCCACCGTCAACCGAACGATATATCGCGTAACCCTTGGTGTCCGGCTCGGGACTGCGGCTCCAGGACAGTTCAATGCTATTGGGCGTCGCCAGAGCAGTGAGGCCGGACGGAACGGACGGTGCGAATTTATCTTCAGGAGTGATCGACACAGCTTCTGACGGCTCACTCTGTGCGTTCGCGTCATCGTCGGTGTCTAATGCGATCACAGTGTAGTGGTAGAGTGCCCCATACGCCGCACCGGCATCGACGAATTCCGGCTTGTCGACCACGGCCACTTCGACGGCACGCGACTCCTTCGGACCTTGCCGTAGTACGCGGTATTTCAGCCCGGAACGCTGGGCCGGCCATGTTAGTCTCACGCCTTTCGGATCGCTGTCGGGTTTCACAACCGGCGGGAGCAGCGGCTCCACTACCTTGATCCGCACAATGTTCGACCATTGCGAAAATCGTTCGCCGCGTACGGCGGTGCGAACTGCGACAACGACACGTTTGCCGGCCAGGCTGGAGGCTGCAATCGACGACGCGATTTGTTGATCGGGTTCCTCGGAATCGCCCTTTTTCTTCTTTCGCGGCTCGGGAAGCGGAATCTGCTGCCGTGTCGCGCCGGCTGCCCAGGTATCCAGATCGAAGGGCTTCACATCAGGGCCGATTCGCAGATCGATCGAATCGAACCTGCGGATAAAAACGCCGTCGCTTGTTTCACCCGGCAGCGTGAACTGATAAGTGAGCTTCGTTCCAACCTCTTGCACGGTTAGATTCTTGATTGCCACCGGAATGTGGAGAGAAGGCGGCAACACGGGGCCGATGTAGCCGCAGCTTGACAGGAACAGGAACACGACTACTACAGCGGTCCCAAGAGAAACAGGTTGCCGCATCAAAGAATGTACTTGCTGAGGTCCTGGTCTTTTACAATATCGGCGAGTTGCTTCCGAACATATTCGGAATCGATTCTGATGTTCTTCTTTTTCAGATCCGGACCGTTAAACGAAATCTCTTCGAGAAGCTTTTCCATGATCGTATGCAGACGGCGTGCCCCAATGTTCTCCATGCTTTGGTTGACTTGCGCCGCAAATCGAGCCACTTCCTGAATTGCATCGTCGCTGAAGGCCAGCTTGATCCCCTCGGTTTCGAGCAATGCCATGTATTGCTTGACCAATGCCGATTTCGGCTCCTTCAGAATCCGGATGAAATCCTCTTCCGTTAAGGAGCGCAACTCGACTCGGATCGGAAAACGGCCTTGCAATTCGGGAATCAGATCGCTCGGCTTGGAGACGTGAAAGGCGCCTGCTGCGATAAAAAGTATGTGGTCGGTGCGAACAAAGCCGTGCCGCGTGTTCACTGTCGTGCCCTCGACAATCGGCAGAATGTCCCGCTGTACGCCCTCCCGGCTGACATCAGGACCGTGGCCGCCTTCTCGCCCGGCTATCTTGTCAATCTCGTCCAGGAACACCATGCCATTGCGCTCCACGCGTTCGAGCGCGATTCGCGTCACCTGATCCATGTCCACGAGTTTCTGCTCTTCTTCCTGGATCAGATACTCCAATGCCTCTGCCACCCGCATATTTCGCTTGCGTGTGCGGCCGCCGAACAGCCCAGGGATGACATCTTTCAGGTTGATGTCCATCTCCTCGACATTTCCGTTTGTTGAAACTTCGAAGGTGGGGCCGCGTTCCTTTACGTCCACTTCCACCATGCGGTCGTCGAGTTTGCCCGAGCGCAGTTTCTCACGGAGCTTCTCACGAGTTCGCTCGAGACTTTCGCTTTGTTCGGGCTGGGGAGGCATTAGCAGATCGAGCAGCCGCTCCTCCGCATTTTGTTCGGCGCGCTCAGCCACCTGCTCCAGCCTCTCTTCGCGCACCATGTCAATTGCGATATCCACCAGGTCGCGAATAATCGATTCGACGTCCCGGCCTACATAGCCGACTTCGGTGAACTTGCTGGCTTCCACCTTCAGAAACGGCGAATTGGCAAGCTTCGCGAGGCGGCGGGCAATCTCGGTCTTGCCGACGCCGGTCGGGCCAATCATCAGAATGTTCTTCGGCATCACCTCGTCCGCCATTTCGGGATCCAGCTTCTGCCGGCGTACACGGTTACGCAGCGCAATAGCCACGGACCGTTTGGCGTCCCCCTGCCCAATCACGTGCTTATCGAGTTCGGCGACAATCTCACGCGGTGTCAGTTCATCGAGCAGTGGTGTTTCTTCCGACGATTGTTGAGGTAAGTAGATCACCATCAGCCCAGCTCCTCGTAGGTGACATTGTCATTGGTGTAGATGCAGATCTCACCTGCGATCTTCATCGCCTTTTCGACGATGTCACGCGCGCCCAGATTAGTGTTTTCAAGCAGGGCGATAGCTGCCGATTTGGCAAAGGAGCCTCCCGAGCCAATTGCGGTGACCGGAGAATCTGGCTCGATGACGTCGCCCGTGCCGCTGACGATGTACATGTTTCCTTCGTCCGCGACCAGCAGCAGAGCTTCCAGATGACGCAGCATCTTGTCCGTGCGCCAATCCTTGGCCAGTTCCACGACGCTGCGCGACAGGTTGCCGTTATGTTGTTCCAGCTTTGCCTCGAAACGCGTAAACAGGGAGAAAGCATCCGCTGTCGACCCCGCGAAACCCGAGATAATTTTGCCGTTGTGGAAACGCCGCAGTTTTCGAGCGCCACTCTTCAGAACCTCGTTGCCCATGGTGACTTGTCCATCACCGGCAATCACCACCTTCCCATTGCGGCGCACGCACAAAATGGTGGTCGAGCGAATTTTCCTCTGCATTTTCAAACCTTTATTTCAACACAGCGGCACGCGCGGGATGCTCTATCCGGCATAGCGGTCATGCTTTTGGATGCGCTTTATCGTAGACAGCCATGACGTCCGCTAGCGAGACTTTGGTGTATTTCTGTGTGGTGGAGAGGCGGGCATGACCTAAAAGCTCCTGAATTGCGCGCAAGTCCGCCCCGTCCGCCAGCAGGTGCGTGGCATAGGCGTGACGGAAGCTGTGGGGATGCACCGTCGAGTCGCCGGTGGTTGCGAGAGCATAGAATTTCACCAGATCGCGGACGCGCCGGTCGGTCAGGCGAGTGCCCCGATTATTTAGAAAAAGCGCGTGTTCTCCCGGTTTCGGCTTACGCACGGCGAGGTAACGCTCCACTGCGGCCGCCGCGCGCTCGGGAACGGGCACCTGCCGTTCCTTATTCCCTTTGCCGCGCACTTTGAGCCAGCGTTCGTTGAGATCTATATTTTCCAGATCGATCCCGACCAACTCGCTCACGCGAATGCCGCATCCGTACAGCAGTTCAAGGAAGGCCACATCGCGTTCCCTCGAGGGTTTTTCAATGGGGTCGCCCGCGTCCACGGCATCCAGCATGCGGTTCGTTTTTTCCTCCGGCATCACGTCCGGCAGTTTCTGTGGGAGCTTCGGCGTGCGCAGGCGCGCGGCTGCATTCACAGTGAGGACGCCTTCCTGCCGCAGGAATTTGAATAACGAGCGCACCGCCGCCACTTTACGCCTGATGCTAATCGTAGTCAGACCCCTGCTGAACAGATAACTCAGCCACTCGCGCAACGTATTCCGATCGATGTTTTCGACATTGGGCGCCATCTCCCCAGGAGGTTCCAGGAACGTAGTGAATTGTTCGAGATCCGAAGCGTAGCTGCGCAGCGTATTCGCGGATGCGCCGCGCCTCGTGAGTTCCGCGAGGTATCGCTCGATGGATAACCGTAGCGCCGCCAAGGCTTAGGCTCCGGCGGGAACGCTGAGCATTTCATCCATGGCGGCAATCGCTCGCCGACAGACCTCGGCGTGACGCGCCTTTTTGTCGTGTCGCATCCGCTTCCTGTCTTCCTCGTCAAGAGCGGGCAGCAAATCGAACGTGATATTAGCCGGCTGGTAACGATCTGGATCGGCATTCGTTACGTAATGCGTTAATGAGCCGAGGGCGGTTTCCCGAGGGAATGTCTCGACAATGGCGCCGCGCGCCAGCGCCGCCGCGTTCCGTCCCGCGATTAGGCCGGTTGCAATCGATTCCGCATAGCCCTCAACACCGGAAATCTGGCCCGCAAAGAAGATTCTCGGATTGCTCTTCAATTGCAGTGTAGGTCTCAGTAGCAGCGGCGAATTGATATAGGTATTTCGGTGCATTTGCCCGAATCGGATAAATTCGGCCTGCTCCAGTCCGGGAATCAGCCGGAAGACTCGCGCCTGATCGCCGAATCTCATGTGGTTCTGAAATCCGACAAGATTATAGCTGTCGGCTCGCTGATTTTCCTGGCGTAGCTGCACAACGGCATAGGGCCGCCGCCCCGACCCCGGATCTTCGAGGCCCATCGGTTTCATCGGGCCGAAGCGCAGAGTTTCACGTCCCCGTCGCGCGATTTCCTCCACTGGAAGGCAACTCTCGAAGTACGGTGTCTTGTCTTCTGGAATGTGCGGCTCGTAATGCGCGGCTTCGAGCAGCGCGGTCACGAAGACCTCGTATTGCTCCTTCGTAAATGGGCAATTGATGTAGTCGTCTCCGCCATCGAGCGATTTGCCGTATCTCGATGCCCGGAACGCGACGGACATGTCGATCGAATCCGCCGAAACGATCGGACTAATGCTGTCGTAGAAATACAAGCGTTCAGAACCGGTGAGCCGGCCGATGTCTTCAGCGAGCGCATCGCTGGTTAGCGGGCCTGTCGCCACGATCGTGATCGCATCGCGCGAAATCGCAGTGGCTTCTTCCCTGCGAATCTGAATGTGCGGATGTGACTCGATGGCCTTTGAAATCTCCCGGGAGAAGACATCCCGATCCACCGCAAGCGCGTGCCCGCCAGGGACGCGTGCCGCGGCGGCCGCGCGCATCAGAAGAGAATGCAAACGCCGGCACTCCTGCTTCAGCAGCCACGGCGCGGAGTTTTCCTGCTCAGTTTTGAGAGAGTTGCTACAGACTAGTTCGCCGAATGAATCGGTCTTATGAGCGGGCGTCCGTTTTGCAGGACGCATTTCATACAAAATCACTTCGGCGCCGTCGTTGGCGGCCTGCCACGCCGCTTCGCATCCGGCAAGTCCGCCGCCAATGACAACAATTGGAACCACGAAACTATTGTAGGCAGCGAGGTTGCTACTCGGAGGAACAGCTAGAACGGTATATCGCCCTTAGCGCCCCATTGTCGTGTGATTGGAGCAGATGGGCTGTTGCTTGGGTCTACCCACCACATCCCGTTTGCTGGACGCCATACGATGTAGTCGGCTTTCCCGTCCCCGTCGTAATCCCCGTAAACGGGAACATCCCCCGCCTCCCCCCATTGCACGGCGCTCGCCGCGCCCGAGTTGCTCGAAATCACGTACCAGACGCCGGTCCACGGCCGCCAAACTGCCAAATCGATCTTTCCGTCGCCATCATAATCGCCGGGCACGGGAACGTCTCCGGGCAGTCCCCACTGTTGGCCGGTGACGCTGGAATCTGCAATGTGCTGGATGTACCAGTTACCCTCCGATGGACGCCAGACCGCAAAGTCCGTTCTTCCATCGCCGTCGTAATCCGCCGGCACGGGAATGTCTCCTGGGAGACCCCACTGCCTCGCGAACGGGGCGCCCGGCGCACTGCTGGGAATGATGTACCAAATGCCGCTTGATGGGCGCCAGACGGCAATATCGGTCTTTCCGTCGCCATCATAATCGCCGGGTACCGGAATGTCGCCCATTGAACCCCATTTCAGGGAGTAAGCGGCTGTTGGATTACTGCTCGGGATGATGTACCAGTGGCCATCGGCTGCTCTCCACACGGCGCGGTCGGTGATGCCGTCGCCATCGTAATCGCCTGGAACCGGCGTATCGGATAAGGCGCCCCACCCCTGGTATTGGCTCTCCGCGGGATTGCTGTTGGAATCTGTATACCAAGCGCCGTTAGAGGGCCGCCAGACGGTAAAGTCCCATCGCCCGCCGCCGGTTAAATTCAGCTTCCGATTGCCCGGTCCCGAACTACCATTTCCAGTTCTGCCAGCCCCGGAAAACACACGTTGAACGACGCGGTAGATTTCATTAGCCACGACCATATGACCGGCTGTCGTGAAATGCCCCGCCTGCCAAAAAAAGTATTGGTCGGGGTCCACTGGCTGATCTGCCGCATTGTCGGTCGCGTTGATAAAGCCGTATGCCGCCGGATTGTCCATGAAACTCGTGAACAGGGCATACATGTCGACGCTGGCGATAATCACTCCCTGGCTCGTGTATTGATTCCGGAGTTGCGCTATTTCCGAGGCTTGTTGCTGATCGTAGGCGATGCTTGCTTCGCCAAACGCGCTACTCAGTTCCGCATTTGGGGCCTGCCCCGGAATCCTGTCAAACGGGGGCATATTGATCCACACAAAGTATTTCGCCCCCTGGGCAGCCAATTCCGAAATCTGTTGGCCGATGTTTTGCGCCGCGGCCGTTGCCGCCGCGCTCACAACCGACGGATCCGTCTGATTCGTAATATCGTTGGCGCCGCCCCAGAATGCGTAGAGCGCCGTCGGTGAGACCCCCGCGGCAATTGCCTCCTGCACCTGTGTCGCAAGGCTCGGGTACTGAGGCGAGCCGTCCGTCACAGTCGCCCCGGTAGCCGCATAATCCGTGCCGCCCGCGAGTGAAGCCGTCGGAGCGCTCAAGTTCAGTTTCGCCGCTAGTTGATCCGTCCAGATCAGCGCAGGTTGGCTGGTGGGCGGTGTCGTATTGGGACCATCCGTATAACGGTTGTTGGAATAATTGCTTTGTGGTGTGAAGGGTCCCCAAATGATCGTGCCATTCCCAACGTCTGAAACACTATCGCCGAAGACCACCAGTTGAGTGAATGGCAAATTCGCCGCTTGTGCGGCGGGCCCCAGCAAGAACGTTGCTATTAATGCAATGATAGAGAACCGCAGAGGACGTCCCAGCATGGCCGTCAAAGCGCTTGCCTCAAAAATCCAGATCCACTCATTTTCGATAATTTGCAGACTCGAAGGAGAGAGTCGGAATATCGAAAGTTGGTTTCAAAGGAACAATAAGTGGGGAAATGTGGGCAGGACATATCGGGCAGGCGACCTTTCCCTATCAGATCACTGAAAGAGATTAGTCCTGCTCGGATGGTAACATCCTGTCCGTCGGTTTTAACCGGCTTTGTCCTATGGCGCGGCGGGCGGAAGTGTAATGCTTGCTGCGTCGATTGCCAGGGCGCGCGAGTTGCGCTGCCAGGAGTACGTCAGGAACAGAGCGATCGCGATCAGGGCCATTGAAAGCCCAATCCATAAGCCATAAATCCCCAGTTTTCCCTGGAAGCAGAGCAGATATCCAACCGGCAGCCCGAATAACCAATAACCGCCGAGATTTACCAGCATGGGCGTGCGCGTATTGCCGATCCCGCGCAGCGCTCCCGTGGCGACGGTCTGTATTCCATCGAACAATTGAAAGAGTGCCGCAATCGCCAGTAGCCCCGTCCCAACGGTGAGTACACGAGCATCATCCGTGTACACCCGAAGAATCGGCCCTGGCGCCGCCAGGAACGTAATCGCGGCGCACAGCATGAACGCGCAGCCCAGCCCGATAGCGATGAAGCCGTCGCGCCTCGCCGAAACGGGATCGCGCCGCCCGATTGCCTGGCCTACGGCAACTGCGGCGGCGGAAGAAATTCCAAGCGGAACCATGTAGCTGAGCGCCGCGCAGTTGAGCGCAATCTGATGCGCGGCAAGCGCCGCGGGCGTGAGTCGGCCAGCCAGAATAGCGGCGGCGCCAAAAGCTCCGATTTCAAGCAGGATCTGGGTCGCTGCGGGGAAGCCGATGCGGAGCAGAAGCCCAATTCGCTTGGTGTCCGGTTTCCGGATTAGGCTGGCGAAGCCCGGCGCCGTTCCTCGCTCCAACCACCAGATGAACGCCGCAAGAGTCGCGGCCATATAGAGTCTGGCGAAACAGGTGGACATTGCGGAGCCGGGAACGCCGAGTGCGGGCAATCCCCAGTGCCCATCGATCAGCAGCCAGTTGCCCAACCAGTTCACGAGGTTCGAAGTCAGCAGAACCAACATCACGGGTCGCACATGTCCGACTCCCTGCAGATAACGCCGGCACGCGCCGTATAGCAGCAGCGGCAGTGTGCTCCAGCTAAGCATCGTGAGATAGGGTCCCGCAAGAGCGCTTACTTGCTCATTCACTCCGAAAGCATTAAACACCGGCGGCATGAACGCGAATAACGTCATCAGCAAAGGCGTCATCAGCAGCGCCAGATATACGGCCTGTGCCAATGAATGATGGCAATCCTCGCGGTCGCCAGAGCCGAACGATTGTGAAACCAGCGTGTCCAGACCGAGCAGAAGGCCCATGCCAAAGATGGCGAACGAATAGTAGGCGCTACTGCCGATTCCGGTCGCGCCGATAGCCGCCGGGCCTAGATGGCCCACCATGATGGTGTCGACGATGGTCATCGACATCCATCCCAGTTCGGCCAGCACCACCGGAACGGCCAGCCTGAGCATACGTGAAACTTCACGGCGAAAATCGAAGTTCGACGGAACGGCCCGGGCCTGCATACGTCTCAGCTTCGCATTGGAACGTATGCAGGAGGTCGGGCCGCCCAATATATCGAAGAAATCGCGTCAAAGGTTTCAAAATTTCTAGTTGCCGGCCCGGCCGTTGGGATGCTTATCTGAAAGCGTGTCTAGGAAGCGCTTGTCATTCGGTGGAAATGCAGCCCTGCTCCGCGCGGGATCGCCTGGTGGAGTCTCCGGTTCAGCGGATGCCGGTCCACTGGATGTAATGGAAAGCTGGTGATCGCGAATGGCTACCGCTCTGTTTCCGTTCGCCGGCTACTGGTGGCTCTATATCGCGTTTACCGCCGCCGTTCTCGTGCTGCTCGCGCTTGACCTGGGCGTCTTTCATCGGAAGTCGCATGCGCCGTCTTTCCGCGAGGCAGCCCTATGGATGTGTATATGGGTTGCGCTCGCCATGGTGTTCTGTTTCGGGCTTTACTGGTACGCGTGGTGGAACTTTGGGGATATGCGCGCGAAACAGGCATCTCTCGAATTCCTCACGGGGTATGTCGTCGAAGAGTCTCTTTCGCTCGACAATATGTTCGTCTTCGTGCTCATATTCGGGTATTTTCGGATTCCCTCTGAATTTCATCATCGTGTCCTGTTTTATGGAATCTTGGGCGCCTTACTGTTTCGCGGAATTTTTATCGCGTTGGGCTCAACTTTGCTTCGGTTCGAGTGGGTGGTCATTTTGTTTGGCCTATTTCTTGTCTTTACCGGGCTGAAGATGATGCTGGGGCGCGAGCGGCAAATCGAGCCGGAGAAGAACTGGGTGCTCCGGTTATTTCGCAAGTTCCTGCCCGTGGCGCCGGATTTGAGCGACCAGCGGATGCTGGTCCGAATCGATGGCAAACCCCACGCGACGCCGCTGCTGCTGGCGCTTGCCGCCATTGAAACCGCCGACATTCTCTTTGCCGTCGATTCCGTGCCCGCGATCTTTGCCATCACTAACGAACCGTTCATCGTTTACACATCGAACGTCTTCGCGATTCTCGGGCTGCGGTCGATGTATTTCCTGCTGGCCGGCGCCGTCGGCCGCTTCCATCTCCTTCGCTATGGGCTGGCTGCGGTTCTGATCTTTGTAGGATTAAAAATGTCGTGGTTGAACATGCAGTGGGGAGGCCATTTCCCCATTACGATTTCGCTCGCCGTGATCGCTTTGCTTTTGGCCGCTTCCATCGGCCTGTCTCTCCTTTTCCCAAAACCGGCCGCGCCTGCCCGGTGAGTGGCGAAATTCGATTCGCTGAACCAATAGACTCGGACCGCCTCTGCGTGGCGATTACTCGCGATTCGCTACGTATTCATCGATGATTTCTGAAAACAAGACCGCTGATGGAATAGCGACGAGAGCCCCAGTGACTCCCGCCAGTTCTCCCCCGAGCAACAGTGCTATAAGGACTGCGGAGGGACATAGCTGTACCTGCGACTTCATGATTCTGGGGGTCAAAAACGCGTTCTCTACCTGTTGGTAGACCAGATAAAAGATTAAGACTCCGGTCACTTTCCAAAGGGAATCCGTGAGGGCGATCAAGGTTGCCAAGACAAAACTTAAAACTGGGCCAAGCAGCGGGATAATATTGGCGACACCGGCAAAAACAGCAAGCAGATAGAAGTATCGGATGCCGATTAGCCCAAAGACGACGGCGCTGGCGGACCCAAGAATCAACATCAGCATTGCCTGACCTATTAGCCATTTCCGCATGCGTGCGCCGGCCCGCAACAGCGTCGGCCTGAGGCGCTCTGCAACTTCCCTCGGAAACAGCGACATAGACCAATTGAATACGCGGTTGCCATCGAGAATCAGATACGCGGTGAGCGTGACAATTGCAACGGCGGATATGACTGCCTGGGTTGTATTTGTAATCAGACTCGCCACACCACCCGCGATGGTTCCGAAGTAGCGTTCGAGACCGCTGAAATTCACGTTTCGCAGGATTGGAACGGAACTCATTCTGTCACGTAGGTTGTTGAGTCGTCTTGGCAATTGTTTGCCAAGATCTCCAAGATCCGAGACGATCGGAGGAATCGCAAAGACGAACAGTAGAACGAGAGCCGTTACAATCGTTGCCAGGATGATCAGAATGGCGGCGCCTCTGCTGGGCCGCCAGCCTAAGAGAGACACCCGGTGAACGGCATTTACGGCTGGAGTCAGAACCACCGCAAATACCGCGGCGACGTAGACGACAAGCAATGCGCTTCGGACGATGTAGGCAATGGCCAGCAAAAGTCCGATTGCAAAGCTCAACAATACAAGTCGCGCCCAGCGTGTCACTGTTCTATTGTGCACGGCGTCTGCCATCGAGCGTAAAGTCCGGAACCGACCGGGCGGATCGCGTTGC
>Ga0134126_10005940_pt1 | contig 15269 bp, 11 predicted proteins | sample KB31752_FD_96881 | JGI IMG/M metagenome (GOLD analysis project Ga0134126, IMG submission 96881) | Terrestrial soil microbial communities with excess Nitrogen fertilizer from Kellogg Biological Station, Michigan, USA - KB3-175-2 | ecosystem: Environmental > Terrestrial > Soil > Unclassified ...
GATTTACTTCCGCAGGACCATTGATTGTGGCCGAGTACACGGCTACGACAGTCGTGCCACCGGGATGGAAACTATCAATTCATCGCTCCGGTGCGCTCGTACTTGAACTTGTAACGCGCACAAAAAGAAAAAGACGCTCAAGTTGAGCGTCTTTTTACATTTGAGATTTCGAATTTAGGCGGCGTTCCGCTCTTTCCGCTCTTTGTCGTCCTTGCGATTCGCATCATCTCTGACATTGCGAGCGGTGTCTTTCACCTTGCCCCAGGCATTCTCCGCGCGACCTTTGATTTCGTCCATCGCGCCTTCGCCTTGCGCCTGCGTGTCGCCGGTCCATTCGCCGGCCTGCCGTTTTGCCCGTCCTGCGATCTCGTCCATCTTGCCTTTGATTCGGTTCTTGTCCACGATTGCCTCCTCGCTTCTGTTGGGGAACTCTTGTTGAATTGCGGTTTCTTCAGCTATCCGGGTTCGTACCGTCTAAAGTGCGGTTCGTCGTCCGGTGAGCAACTGGAAGATCAGCGCGATTACCGCCAGCACGAGCAGCAGATGAATGAATCCGCCGAGCGTGTAGCTGCTGACAACTCCGATCAACCAGAGCACAAGCAGAATGACAAATAGGGTCCAGAGCATGGGCCCACCTCCCAAAGAGTGTTGCGACTAACTCTGCCAAATATGACGGTCAATGGCGGGGATAGGTTGCAGAAGTTCGAGAGCGGCTGGAAGCGCGGCTGCCCGCTTTCCCCCACCGGCTTCCGGCTAGATCGTTGAATCTATAACCATTTCTTCTCGTGATGTAAATTCCCGGTTTGGAACCAGAGCTGCCGCTTCGGTTGTGCTACAGCTCTCTGGAAAAGTGACCTCCATTATGATTGTGAACTGCCGTAAGCAGCCGAAGGTCAAGCCGGCAGCCGGAGGCGGTAGCCGGTAGCCGTAACCAGAGCCGAGATGAAAATAGCCATTCAAGGTGAACGAGGTTCTTTCAGTCACGAAGCGGCGCTGCAGATGGTGCCGTCCTGCACTGTGGTGCCATGCGCGCGTTCTGCGGAAGTCTTCGATTCTGTGCTCAAGAAGCGCGCCAACTCTGCCGTGATCCCGATCGAGAACACGCTCGCCGGACCTGTCACCGAGCACTTCGACCTGCTGCTCGAACATGCGTTGTTCATCCACGCCGAGCATCGCCTGCGGATTCGCCACAACGTCATCGCTGCGCCCGGAGTGAAGCTGTCACAGCTTCACCGGGTTCTGTCTCACCCAGTTGCCCTGGATCAATGCCGAGGATTCTTCCGTGAGCACCCTGAGATTCAACAGGTCCCGTTTTATGACACCGCTGGAAGCGTGAAGCACGTGATGGCAGAGAATTCGAAGGATTCTGCGGGAATCGCGAGCCGCCAGGCAGCTGTCGAGTACAACGGCAAAATCCTCAAAGGCGGAATCGAAGACGATCCGAAAAACTTCACCCGTTTCCTGCTGATCGCTCCGAAAGAGCGCTGGGAACAGAATGCCAACAAAACGTCCATCGCGTTTTCTGTCCCGGACCAGCCCGGAGCTCTCTTCAAAGCCCTCGCCGTCTTCGCGCTTCGCGACATCTCACTGAGCAAGATCGAGTCACGCCCGGTCAAAGGACATCCATGGCAGTACGTCTTCTACGCCGATTTGAAGTGCGGACAGACTCAAGCTTCGGAGAACGCCTTGCGCCACCTGCGAGAGATCTGCCCCATGGTGAAGGTTTTAGGCATCTACCGCGCCGGCTGAGGCTTGGCCCGCTAACTTGCCGGAGCAAACCTGAGCAATTCCGCCGCAAACCCGCAACACGCTTGAGTAGTACAATTCCACGCTCGAATCTTTTTCAGAAGTTGAGTCATCTACTATCAAGATTTATAAGGCACTCATATGGCAGAACGTAAGACTGAGCCTACTGCGCAGTCGCAGCCGGCTGAACAGAAGGTAGAAATAAGCGAACGCAGCCTCCCGGTACTCCCGGTGCGCGACACCGTGCTGTTTCCGCACGCTGTGTTGCCCCTCACAGTAGGTAGGGAGAGCTCCGTCCAACTCATCAATCAACTCGGAGAAGAGAAAAGCATCGTCGTGGTCGCGCAGCGGGAAGCGCGCGTCGATTCGCCACAGCCGACCGATCTCTATACAGTAGGCACGCTCGCCACGGTTCACAAAGTAGTGAAGATGCCCAACCAGAGCTTGTTCGTCTTCACCGAGGGCGTAGAGCGCATCCATGTCCGCGAATACCAGCAACTGACGCCGTTTATGCGCGCGATCGTCGATCCGATCGCCGAAGGCAAGAGCGAAGGCGGACCGGAGATCGAAGCGCTGCAGCGCAACGTACTCACGTTATTCCAGCAGATCGTTACCGGGTCGCCGACGCTCTCTGACGAACTGCAGACGGTCGCAATCAACATCGAAGAGCCCGGGCGCCTCGTAGATTTCATTGCCTCCTCCTTGCCCTCGCTGTCCACGATCGACAAGCAGGAGATCCTCGAAATCACCGACGTCAAATTGCGGCTGCAGAAGATCAACAAGCATCTCGCGAAAGAGCTCGAAGTGCAGCAGTTGCGCAACAAGATCCAGACTGAAGTTCAGGATCAGGTACAGCAGTCGCAGCGCGAGTACTACCTCCGCGAACAATTGAAGGCCATTCAGAAGGAACTCGGCGAGCAGGACGAAACCCAGCGCGACACCGAAGAGCTAAAGAAGAAGATCGAAGATGCCGGCATGCCGGAGGACGTGAAAAAAGAAGCCATGAAGGAGCTGACCCGCCTGGGTCGCATGTCCCCCATGGCCGCCGATTATTCGGTTACACGTAGCTACATTGAATGGCTGGCGGTGCTGCCGTGGAGCAAATCCTCAGGCAGCGACGTCGATATTGCCAAAGCCAAGGAGATTCTCGACGAGGATCACTACGATCTGCAGAAGGTAAAAGACCGCATTCTCGATTACCTGTCTGTGCGCCGGCTCAAACCGGGAATGAAGGGGCCGATCCTCTGCTTCGTCGGTCCTCCCGGAGTGGGAAAGACCTCGCTGGGACGCAGCATCGCTCGTTCGCTCGGACGCAAATTCGCGCGCATCTCGCTTGGCGGCATGCACGACGAAGCTGAGCTTCGCGGACACCGTCGCACCTACATCGGAGCTCTGCCCGGACAGATCATTCAGAGTCTGCGCCGCGTCGAAACGAACGATCCCGTCTTCATGATGGACGAAGTGGATAAGCTCGGCCGTGATTTCCGCGGCGATCCGGCATCGGCGTTGCTCGAAGTGCTCGATCCCGAGCAAAACTCGACCTTCCGCGACAACTACCTCGACGTGCCGTTCGACTTGTCCAAGGTGCTGTTCATCTGCACGGCCAACATGCTCGATCCCATTCCGGAACCGCTGCGCGACCGCATGGAAATCATCGAGCTGCAGGGATACATCGAAGACGAGAAAGTACACATCGCCTATCGTTACCTGATCCCGCGGCAGATCGAAGAAAACGGCATCAAGCCCGAGCAGATCGAGTTCTCCGAAGAGGTCGTGCGCTATATCATCCGGCACTACACGCGCGAAGCCGGCGTGCGCAACCTGGAGCGCAATATCGGAACTATGTGCCGCAAGCAGGCACGCCGCATCGCCGAAGGCAAAACCGAAAAGCTGGTGCTGACCAAAGATATCGTTCAGGAATTCCTGGGCGGCATCAAAGTACGCGTCGACACGGAGATTGCAGAGCGCACCAAGCGGCCCGGAGTCGCGGTTGGGCTCGCGTGGACTCCAGCAGGCGGCGACGTGCTCTTTATCGAGGCCAACAAGATGAAGGGCAAAGGCAGCTTCAGCATGACCGGCCAGCTCGGCCAGGTTATGCAGGAATCAATGCAAGCCGCGCTCACCTGGGTACGCTCCAACGCGAAGCATCTGGGGCTCGATGAAGAGTTCCTGAAAGAACTCGACATCCACATCCACGTGCCCGCCGGAGCCGTTCCCAAAGACGGACCGTCAGCCGGCGTGACCATGGCCACAGCTTTGGTATCGCTGCTGACTGGAACGCAGGTGCGTCCGCTGACGGCAATGACCGGCGAGATCACGCTAAGCGGCAACGTGCTTCCCGTCGGCGGAATCAAGGAGAAGGTTCTAGCAGCGAAGCGCGCAGGCGTCCGCGACATAATTCTGCCCGCCGAAAACCGGCAGAACGTTGAAGAGGACCTCACGCCGCAGCAACTCGAAGGCGTGCAGGTTCACTATGTCAACATTATCGACGAGGCTCTCAGCATCGCGCTGCCGCACGACGAGGCCGAAGCCAAGCATGACGCCGAAGAACGCGAGCAGGTGCTGCAGCAGGTCGGATGAGGTTGAATCACCATATCCGAGCCGACTCTCTGTCGGTCGGCCTTCGTTGCTTTCATGAGCAACCGTGCGTCAAGATCTCCGCTACTCACGTCTATGGGCAGAATTGTCCTTAACGCAGATGCAGATTTGATCAACAAGCGCGAGCTGTTGCTCGTCGGGACGGCAAGACCCTGAACGAAGCGTTTCGCGAGTGGCTAATTGATTACGTCGATCAATCCTCGTCTGCCACGGCCTATGTGGCTTTAATGAAGAGGCTCTCCCATGTTCGTGCAGGCAAATTCAGCCGCAATGAAATGAATTCGCGACGGTGACTGCAGTCCAGCTAGTGTTCTGAGAGATTCTCGGCGAATCGCACTACGAATCAGCCCAATCGTCGCTCTCTGGTTCTCTCATTTCGTGTGCCGCCACTCAGTGGGTCTTTTCATTCCTCGCAATGCACATCTTCATTTCTGAAACCATGTAGCATTTGAAGCAGGAACAGCAATTATGGAAAGAAGAATCCTGTTTAAAATTCTCGCCGTTGCTGCAGTCTTCGTGTTGTCTACTGTTTGTCTCTACTCCCAGAATAGGAAGCAAGTCACGTTTAGCGATTACAGTGAACAAGCGCCAGGCGTAGTTCACAAGATCACCGTGGCTGACCTGCCCCAGCCGTACGCGAGTAAGTCGGTCGACAACGGTCCCGATTTGGTTCCTCGTCCGAACGACGCCTGGCCACAGGCGCCTGCAGGATTCAAAGTGGATCTCTACGCGACCGGCTTGCACAATCCGCGGCTCATGCGAACCGCGCCGAACGGCGATCTTTTTGTTGCCGAGAGCGATGAAGGCGACGTGAAGGTCTTCCGCGGCATTGGCAAAGACGGCAAGCCGGAGCGGACGGAAGTGTTTGCCACAGGCTTGCGCAAACCCTTCGGCATCAACTTCTATCCACCCGGATCGAACCCGCAATGGGTGTACATCGGAAACACCGATTCAGTCGTCAGATTCCCATATAAGAACGGTGACATGAAAGCGAGTGGTCGAGAGCAGAAGATCGCCGATCTCCCCGGCGGTGGACACCTGCGCGGCGGCGGACACTGGACGCGTGACATCGTCTTCTCGCCCGATGGCAAGAAGATGTTCGTCTCCGTCGGCTCACACTCAAACGTTGACGACACCGACAACAATCCTGTCGAATTCCACCGCGCCGACGTTCTCGAATTCAATCCCGATGGCAGTGGTCTCCGCGTCTATGCCTGGGGCATTCGCAATTGCGTTGGCGAGGCGATCCATCCCAAAACGGGAGAGCTCTGGTGCTCGGTGAACGAGCGCGATGACATCGGTGATAACCTCCCGCCCGACTACATCACGCACGTGCAGGAAGGCGGATTTTACGGGTGGCCGTGGTATTACATCGGCGGACACCAGGACCCACGGCATAAGGGCAAGCATCCAGAGTTGAAAGATAAAGTCATTGCGCCTGACGTGCTCGTGCAGCCGCACATCGCATCCCTGGAGATGCTCTTCTACGAAGGCAAGCAGTTCCCCGCCCAGTACGGTGGCGACATCTTCGCCGCCGAGCACGGTTCATGGAACAAGCATCGCCGCGCCGGATACGAAGTGCTGCGTGTTCCCATGCATCAAAGCAGTCACGCGCAGGATGAGTACGAAGATTTCCTGACCGGTTTCGTGACTAAAGATGGCCAAGTCTGGGGACGGCCAGTGGGCGTCGCCGTTGGGCCTGATGGATCTTTGTTTGTGAGCGACGATGGAACGAACTCAATCTGGCGCGTGAGCTACACAGGCAAGTAAACAGAACCGGCGCCGATAGGCGGGGTCCCCGAATCGCCGGGGTTGCGATTGCTGGGGTGCTAAGCGGTGGGCCGGAGATGGCCGAATGGCCAGCTCCGGGTTTAGCAATACCGCATTCACCTCGACAGCGTCTAAGCTGCACAAACAAGCGACTGCCCCGAGGCCTCCCGTTACTTCCCATTCACCGAGCCTGCTTGCGCAAGTACGTGAAATCGTATTCCACGTGCCAAGTCTTTCCACCATCTGTGGATCCCTGGCTAAACTGCCACACTTTGTCCGGTCCCCGATTGAAGAACTGCAGGTGGCGACGCAACTTGCTTCCGTTCGGCTGGGGAATATCGTCGGTCCAGTAGTACATGACGCCATCTTTGAGGCCGCCGTAGAAGTGAATCATGCCGCCGACGTTGTCCACCCAGAATTGCTCCCACCGTTTGAGGCTGGCGTTGTACACGTTGTAGCTCTTGCCTGCGTACGGAGTTCCCAAACTGGTCCAGTTCTCCCAGATCACGCAGCTTCCTAATTCCTTTTCAATTCGACTTGTTCCCTGCGGGAGTCCTCCGCTGGTCGGGATTACATTCCATTCACCAACCCAGAAATCGAACTGCCGATTTTCCGCGCTGTACTCGCACGACGCCTGATTGCGTTTCGCTTGCTCCACGATTCCGGCAAATCGTGAGTCCTCGCGAATCGACTGCAAGTCCGGATCCGACGTGAGCTGATCCGGCTGTGCAAAACCTTTCTTGGTCGCATCGTTCAAAGCCACGAACGCCTCGTTCGATTTTCCGGTGCTCGCATAGACCTCTGCAAGTCCGTAATGGACAAAGAACGAAGGAAAGCCTTTTGCCTTGGCGCTCTGGAAAGTTGCGAGAGCCTCCTGGTTGTGACCAGCTTTATGCTGTGAAACGCCGATGCGGTACCAATAGCGTCCAACCGCCGGGTGAGCCTCGATCAGTTGCTGATAGAGTTTCTCCGCTTCTTGCCAGTGTTGCGCCTGATAAGCAGTATCGGCCTCAGCTCCCAAGCCAGGAGCTTGCTGTCCAGCGCAGCAGAGTGCGAAACATATTGATGCAAGCAACGCAAGAAATTTCATCGGCGTCTCCGATCATTTTTGGGAACTGCTGAGATTGGACGAGATGATCTCGTGAATACAACCCGAGAGGTATGAGATGTAGGTCTTCAGGTGCAAAAACCCCCGAGAGGCGAACACGAAGGTCACGACGGTAAACGAAAGAGGTCACGGAGCTATTGCTCTTCGTGACCTCTTGTTTTGACCTCACTGACCTTCGCGTTCGCTCTTGTACGGTCAGTGCGCTTTTAACTTGCGATCGAAGAAGGCTGCGCCGGCCTTATACGAATTCACCCAGTCGCGCCACAGCAGCAGATCGTGGATCTCGTCGGGATAGACGATTTCTTCATACTCGACACCTTGCTTCTTGAGCCGCTGCGCCAGGTCCACCGTCTGATTGAACGGAACGTTACGATCATCATCTCCCTGGATAAGCAACACGGGCGAGCGCCACTTGTTGATGGACGAATCAGGCGACGATTCCCACGCCAGCTTCTGCGCATCCTTCAAGTCAGGCGCGGCGTTGGCATCATCTTCCCAGTGCGATAGGAACATCGACCAGTCGTGTACGCCATGAAAGTCCACGCCCGCCTTGAAGATATCGGAGTTGCGCGCCAGACCCATCGCCGTTAGAAACCCGCCGTATGAGCCGCCCCAGAGTCCGATGCGCTGCGGATCAACATTGGGCAGAGTCTCCAGATAATGCGCTCCAGCCAACACGTCGTTGTACTCGAAGGCGCCGCGCCATACGCTATTTGGCGGCTGGCGGAAATCGTGACCGTACATGATTCCGAGCCGGTAGTTCACCGACAGCACGGTGTATCCAAGGCTCGCGAGGTACTCATTCTCGGCGTAAGCATTGTGGTAGTAGTACATGTAATGGAAGCCGAGCACCATCTGCCGCATCGGTCCTCCATGGGTGAAGATCAGGGCCGCACCGCGCCCGGTTTGATTGCGTGGCGTGAAGAGCTGACCGTGGATCGTGTATCCATCGCTGCTCTTAAAGATCACCTGTTTCGGAACCACAAGCTGAGCCGAGGGAAAGTCCTTCGGCAGGGCATCCTTTGCCAGCAATTCTCTTCCCGAATTGGTAACGCGATAAGCCAGCGCCGGAGTCGTCGCGCTGGAGCCAAGGCAGAATACTTGCCCATCGGAGCTAAGCACGGGTGACCATTCGATGGTCTCGCCGCGTGTGATCGCCTGCTGAGGCGTTCCGCCTCTAGCGTCGATTTTCCAAAGATGTCGGCGATCCACGTCGTTTTGATTCGACGAAAAGTAAATCGTCGTGCGAGCGGAATCATTCGGGGTAACGTCTTCCACATCGAAGTCCCCGGGCGTGAGTTCCACCGCCTGTCCACCCGAAATAGGAATCGAATAGAGATGATTGCGATCCGTCTGCTCGGAGACGAAGACAATGCGGTCTCCGGCAAACTGCAGCGATTCGCCGGCAAACGGCGGCAGCGAATCGCGCGCACCCTGCCCGCTCTGCCATATCGAATGCGCGGTGTAGGCGTTTGTATCCGCCACCCACAACGACCACGGAGTCGGCCGCACCGGGATCAGTGGCAAATGATTCTCCTGTCCCGGCGTGCGGATGAACACAATCTCGCGTCCGTCCGGAGACCAGCGCGGAAAGCGATCGCGTTCGGTGCTTGGCGCGATGTAGTGCACATCGGCAAGCAATGGTGCCTGTTCCTTTTTTCCTGCCCCAGCAGCTTCTGTTTTGTTCGTTGAGTCACCGGCGAATGCCTGATCCAAATTGGGAACCAGGTTGCCGATGGCGATAAGGCTATGCGACTGGCGATTTACGCGAAAGGCAATGCGTCTTCCATCCGGCGACCACTGCGGCCATGAGAGTTCGCCGCGGATATCGGTGAGCTGTTTGGCCGTCGCGCCGCCTTGCGCATTCACCGGAGCGAGCCAGAGTTCGTGTTTCGTCTCCCATACGGCGTAGCGCCCATCGGGTGAAATCTGGATATCCTCGCAACCCTCCTCTTCGCAGCCCATGTCGCCCAGAAGACGCGGCTCGCCATTCTCGACGACGGCGGCCCACACCTGTTGCTTCGGCTGCGCGGGGAGACTCAACGGATTCGCCGAGCGTCCTGCGCCGTTTAACTCCGAGCCGCGCGCGTAGACTAACGTGCGGCCGTCGGGCGTCAGCTTCAGTGAGGCAATCCTTTGCCCGTCGTCGCCGGAGTAATGCGTGATCTGGCGACCAACGTAGTCAGGCGCGGTGGCGATCCACACGTTGTCGGAGCCTTTGTTGTTGAACACCCAGGCAACGACATTGGCGTGACTCGCCGGCGTCAGCTGCGTGGGAAACGGCGAGCTCATCACCTGCTCGAGCGTGAAGCTCTGACCGAATGCTGTAGCGGAAACGAAGACAGTGGTGAGGAAGACAACCTTGAGTGCTTTCAAATGTGATCTCCGAGTATCAGCTTTTCAGGAATTTCGCATGATACTCGCAGAGGTCGCTCAAACCAAGATTGCCGCCGCAGAGAATGAGCACAACATGATGCTCAGGCCGAAAGTGCTGCTTCATTCTCATCGCGGCAGCCAGGGTGCATGAAGCCGCCGGTTCGGTGAGAGCCTTCGTGCGCTCCAGCAATAACGCAAGCGCCTGCATGGCTTCTCTGTCAGAAACGACAGTGATGCTGGCGAGATGTTCTTTGGCGATGCCCAGTGTCGTTTCGGACACCGCTGGCGCTCCGAGCGTCTTGGCAATCGATGTCGGACGAATCTCCACCGGATGACCCGCGTCGAGGGCGCGCGCCATTGCGTCGGCGCCTTCCGTCTCCACTCCCCAGATGCGCACGTTCTTCTGCGAACGGATGGCAACCGCGGCGCCGCTCATCAATCCGCCGCCTCCGATGCTGACGAACACGTCCGTCACTTCAGGAACATCCTCGAGAATCTCGAGTCCAAGGGTTCCCTGCCCCGCCATGACCAGCGGATCATCAAACGGATGCACAAACAGCATGCCTGCACGCTCATACTCCCGCGCCTTGGCGAACGCCTGTGAGATGTCATCGAATTGAATGACCTCCGCACCGTATCCGCGAGTGGCGTCGAGATAATTGCGCGGCGTAGTGTGCAGCATGAGGATCACGGTGCGACATCCAAGCAACTTCCCTGCGTACGCCACAGCCTGCGCGTGATTGCCGCCGCTCACTGCGACTACGCCGTTCTTACGCGCGGCGTCCAGTTCGACCAGAATTTTGTTAAAGGCCCCGCGAACTTTGAATGCGCCCGTGGTCTGAAAAATCTCGAGCTTGAGATAGATATTCGCGCCAAGCATCTCGCTCAGAGTGCGACTGCGAACAGTGGCTGTTCGCTTGACGTAAGGACGAATACGTTCCTGAGCGGTGCGGATGTCGGCGAGAGAAATCATCTTGCAATATCACTAGAAAGGTCGGAGACGCGGTTGAAAGTGCTATGGAGATTCACGAGCAACAGTAAACGTTGGGGTTAACCCGCCGAATCATTCTACGAAACTATCGCGGTTGGGCTGAACTCGAACTGTCTCTAGCCTCTGGGACTGGATTGCGCAAACCGAATGTGCTTGAAGCGTGTTCGTTCGATATCCGCAGTAAGACAGATCTACTTCTTCGCTGCGATTGAATCCAGTTCGAGATTCAGCTCCAGGACATTCACGCGCGGCTCGCCAAGAAAACCGAGCTGTCGGCCTTCAGTATGCTTTGCGACCAGTAAACGCAACTGGGCCTCGGTCATACCGCGAGACTTCGCCACCCGGGCAATCTGGAAGATTGCTGCTGCGGGGGTGATATGCGGATCGAGACCAGAGCCGGAGGTGGTTACCAGATCGATCGGCACAGGCTGAGTGGGATTCTCGGCTTTGTATTGCGCTACGCTCGCATCCACACGATCGATGAGCGTGTGGTTGGTAGGTCCGAGGTTCGAAGCGCTTGAATTGGCGGCGTAGTAGCCGTTTCCTGCAGCGGACGGACGAGAATGAAAGTAGGCTTCAGAGACAAATGGCTGCCCGATAATGCGGGAGCCTATAACGTTCCCATTCCGGGCAATGAGCTGGCCGTTAGCTTTATCGTGAAATAGTCCTTGCGCAAGCAGGGTGATCAACAAGGGGTAGATGATGCCCAGGAGAACTGTCGTAACCATAGTCATCAAAATTGCAGTGATCAGATTCCGTTTCATCGCTCCTCCTATGCCATCCCTATGCGGGTGATGATCAGGTCGATGCCTTTAATTCCGATGAACGGCACGATGATTCCGCCGGCACCGTAAATCCACAGATTTCGCCGCAGCAACGCGGCAGCGCCCATGGGGCGGTATTTCACACCGCGCAGCGCCAGCGGAATCAGAGCAATAATGATGAGCGCGTTGAAGATCACTGCGGATAGAATCGCCGATTCGGGCGTCCGCAGATGCATGATGTTCAGGGCGTTCAGGACCGGGAACGTCGCCGCAAACATCGCCGGAATGATGGCGAAATATTTCGCCACGTCGTTCGCGATCGAGAATGTCGTCAGCGATCCGCGCGTCATCAGAAGTTGCTTACCGATTTCAACAATCTCGATCAGCTTGGTCGGGTTCGAATCCAAATCAACCATGTTCCCGGCTTCCTTCGCGGCCTGTGTGCCGGTATTCATTGCCACGCCAACATCGGCTTGAGCCAGCGCCGGAGCATCGTTGGTGCCGTCACCGGTCATGGCAACGAGCTTGCCGTCGGTCTGCTCACGCCGGATCAGATCCATCTTGTCCTTGGGTGTCGCTTGCGCGAGGAAGTCGTCAACACCGGCATCGCGAGCAATCGCGGCGGCTGTGAGCGGATTGTCGCCTGTGATCATCACCGTCCGAATGCCCATCGCCTTGAGCTGAGTAAAGCGTTCCTTCATTCCACCCTTTACAACGTCCTTCAAGTGGATAACGCCAATTGCGCGAGGGCCCTCGGCGACCACCAGCGGAGTGCCTCCCGAACGTGCAATGGCTTCGACCGAAAGCTGGAGGTCTTTGGGGATTTCGCCGCCGTGCTCTTCCAGGTAACGCTGAATGGCGTCCGCGGCGCCTTTCCGCACTCGCCGTCCATTAAGATTCACGCCGGACATGCGCGTCTGTGCGGTAAAGGGAACGAACTCAGCGTGGGGTTCGGAAAGCTCTCGTCCGCGGAGGCCGTATTTTTCTTTTGCGAGCACGACGATGGAACGACCTTCAGGGGTTTCGTCGGCAAGAGACGAGAGCTGCGCTGCATCGGCCAACTGATCGGCACTTACTCCCGGACCAGGAATGAACTCTGCTGCCTGGCGATTGCCGAAGGTGATCGTGCCCGTTTTATCTAAAAGCAAAGTGTTGACGTCGCCGGCAGCTTCGACGGCGCGACCCGAGATCGCGAGGACATTGTGCTGAATCAACCGATCCATGCCGGCGATTCCAATCGCGGAAAGCAGCCCACCAATAGTTGTCGGAATAAGGCATACCAGCAGCGAGACCACTACGAACACCGTTTGCGGACTGCCTGAGTAAATGGCGAAGGGTTGCAGCGTGACTACGGCGAGCAGAAAGATGATCGTTAGTCCGGCGAGCAGAATGTTCAATGCAATTTCATTGGGAGTCTTCTGGCGCTCCGCGCCTTCCACCAGCGCAATCATGCGATCGAGGAAGGTCTCGCCAGGATTGCGAGTGATCTTGATTTTGATCTGATCGGAGAGAACGCGCGTACCGCCGGTGACTGCGGAGCGATCGCCTCCTGCTTCGCGGATTACCGGAGCCGATTCACCGGTAATCGCGGATTCGTCCACTGACGCGATGCCGTCGATGATTTCTCCATCGGAAGGAATGAACTCACTGGCGGAACAGATCACGACATCGTCAGCTCGCAGTTTCGAACTGGGAATCGTTTCGATGGCGCCTTCGGGCATCAAGAGATTCGCTTGCGTCTCCGAACGCGCCTTTCGGAGCGTATCCGCCTGTGCCTTTCCGCGGCCTTCGGCCATTGCTTCGGCGAAGTTGGCGAAAACTACGGTGAACCACAGCCACAACGTAATCTGCAGGTTGAACTTGAAGTCCGTATGGCTGCGGAAGAGCAGCACGGTCGTGATCACGCTGCCGGCTTCGACCACGAACATGACGGGATTGCCCATCATCTTACGCGGATTAAGTTTGAGTACCGAATCCCAAAGCGCACGGCGGACAATCTTCCATTCCCAAACAGCTTTCGATCTGGCCATACTTACCTCTCTTCCTCAACTCTCCTGAACCACCACCACTTCAGCTCAATTCCTGACCACACCGCCTCAACCAAGCCGAATGGCCATGCACCTTGGAGGAATCCATACCGCGGAGCCGAGCAGACACGAGAATGCGAACGCCAGAACGAACCAGGCGCTGCGCTCCTCGAGCGCATACGTGATCAACATGGCGGTCACCGCAAACAACCCAAATGCGGAAAGTAGAGTCATGCATCCTTGTCTCCGATCTAGAAGGTTTTGCCGGCTGCCATCAGCAGGTGTTCAAGAATCGGCCCAAGGCTCAGGGCAGGAAAGAATGTCAGGGCTCCTACGATCACGATCACTCCAATCAGCAGGACGCTGAACAGCGGCGTCGTAACCGGAAACGTTCCCAAGGAGGGAGGCACGTACTTCTTGCGCGCCAGATTGCCTGCAATTCCCAGCATAGGAATAATCATCAGAAATCGGCCGATTAAAGTGTTCACGCCTAAAGCTGTGTTGTAGTAAGGGGTGTTGCCGTTTAACCCGCCAAAGGCGGAACCGTTATTCGCAGCGCTTGATGTAAATGCGTACAGAACCTGGGAAAGTCCGTGCGGACCAGGGTTGCTGATGCTTGATCTTCCAAACTGATATACAACCGAAATTGCAGCCAAGGACAGGATAGCCAGAGGGAATACCAGTGACACGAGCATGGCCATTTTTACGTCGTAGGCTTCTATCTTTTTGCCCAAGTATTCCGGCGTGCGCCCAACCATCAGCCCGGCGATGAATACGGCCAGCACAACGTAGATCAGCACGCCATACATGCCAGCGCCCACACCTCCGAAGATCGTCTCACTCAGCATCATGTTCGTGAGAGGAACCAGGCCGCCAATCGGCGTAAAGGAGTCGTGGAATCCGTTGACGGCACCGCAGCTCGTGTCGGTCGTGATAGTCGCCCAGAGAGCTGTATTGGCAATCCCAAAACGGACTTCCTTGCCTTCCATGTTGCCGCCGGACTGCAGCGCGGTCACCTGCTGATTAGTTCCGCCGAGCAGAGGATTACCGCGCGACTCTGCCCAATACGCAGTGATGACACCTGCAAAGAAGAGAATCGCCATCGCGGACCATACCGCCCATCCGTGGCGCTGCGAACCCGTCATTCGCCCCAGCGTGTACGTCAGGCCCGAGGAGATTGCGAAAATGCAGAACATCTCGATCAGATTCGAAAGCGGGGTTGGGTTCTCAAAGGGATGAGCGCTGTTGGCGTTAAAAAAACCTCCGCCATTCGTGCCCCACTCTTTGATGATCTCCTGCGAGGCCACCGGTCCTTGTGCGATGTTCTGGTCAGTAACCGTGTCCATCACCGCTTTCCCGCTCGCATCTAATACCGGCTTACCGCCGGCGCCGACCTTTTGAATTTGTTGAGCCTCGACCAGTTTCACCGTGTCATATGGCCGCAGGTTTTGCGGGACTCCCTGCCAAACAAGCAGCAGTGCGCCAATTACCGAAACGGGAACAAGCACCCAGAGCGTGCAGCGGGTCAAGTCAACCCAGAAATTGCCGATCGTTTCTTTCTCGCGCCGGACAATGCCGCGAATGAACGCGATGGCAAGAGTGATGCCTACGGCGGCTGACATGAAGTTGTGGTAAGCCAATCCCGCCATCTGTGTGAAGTAGCTCATCGTTGTCTCGCCGCCATAGTTCTGCCAATTGGTATTCGTCGTGAATGAAGCGGCGGTGTTGAAGGAAAGATCCGGCGCCACGCCGGCAAGCTTTTGGGGATTCCAGGGAAGATGCAACTGTAGACGCTGAATCAGGTAGAGCACGATCATTGAGACCACGCTGAAGAGCAACATGGCGATCGCGTACTCGGTCCAGCGCATTTCGCGGTTCTCATCGACGCC
>Ga0134126_10005941_pt1 | contig 15267 bp, 10 predicted proteins | sample KB31752_FD_96881 | JGI IMG/M metagenome (GOLD analysis project Ga0134126, IMG submission 96881) | Terrestrial soil microbial communities with excess Nitrogen fertilizer from Kellogg Biological Station, Michigan, USA - KB3-175-2 | ecosystem: Environmental > Terrestrial > Soil > Unclassified ...
AGCACCGCCTCTTCGAGGCCGATCAGGTGCGAGAGCGCGCCGACGTAGATGATGTTCTTGAACAGTTGCCGCTGGCGCGGGTCGGTGTAGGCCGCATTGCAGATCGCGGTCAGCGGGATGCCGATCACGTCGATGTCGCCGCGCGCGAAGTTGGGCGGCAGCGGCTTGGTCGAGTCGTAGAACAGGTAGCCGCCCGGCTCAATCGAGGCGACGTCCTGGGCCCAGGTCTGCGGGTTCATCGCCACCATCAGATCGACGCCGCCGCGCCGGCCGAGGTGCCCGGCCTCGCTGATGCGCACCTCGTACCAGGTGGGCAGGCCCTGGATGTTCGACGGGAAGATGTTGCGCGCCGCCACCGGCACGCCCATCCGCAGGATCGACTTGGCGAACATGCCGTTGGCGCTGGCCGAGCCGGAGCCGTTGACGTTCGCGAACTTGACGACGAAGTCGTTGATCGCGGAGAGGCTCATGGCGCCGCCCTCGGCGACACCATTTCCCGCAAGAGGAGAAGAAGCTGTGCGGCGTCTTCTCCGGTGGGTGGGGTTCTCGTCATTCAGCAGCGATCCTCACCGGGGCCGGGCCGATGTCGCCGGCCTGGGTGACCTCGAGCAGGAACTTGCGCATGTCCCAGGCGCCGGTCGGGCAGCGCTCGGCGCACAGCCCACAGTGCAGACATACGTCCTCGTCCTTGACCATCACGCGGCCCGTCGGAAGCGTGGAGGATACATAGAGGTCTTGGGTTAAATTCCTCGCAGGGGCCTTCAGCCGCTCGCGCAGGTCCGCCTCTTCGCCGTTGTCGGTGAAGGTGATGCAGTCCACCGGGCAGATGTCGACGCAGGCGTCGCACTCGATGCAGAGCGGCGTGGCGAACACCGTCTCGGCGTCGCAGTTCAGGCAGCGCTGCGCCTCCGCGTAACCGACCTTCTGGTCGAAGCCGAGCTCCACCTCCAGCCGCACGTTCGCCAGCGCCTCGGCCTTGTCGCGCAAGGGGACGCGGTAACGCAGGTCGTTGGAGATGTCGTTGTCGTAGCTCCACTCGTGGATGCCCATCTTCTGCGAGACGAGCGTCACGCCGGGCGGCGGCCGGTCGGCCACGTCTTCGCCCATGCAGAGCTTGTGGATCGAGACGGCCGCCTCGTGGCCGTGCGCGACCGCCCAGATGATGTTCTTGGGTCCGAACGCGCTGTCGCCGCCGAAGAACACCTTCGGGTGGGTGGAGCCCATGGTGGCCTCGTTCACCACCGGCATGTCCCACTTGTCGAACTCGAGGCCGATGTCGCGCTCGATCCAGGGGAAGGCGTTCTCCTGGCCGACCGCCACCAGCACGTCGTCGCACTCGAAATGCTCGTCCGGCTCGCCGGTCGGCGTCAGCGAGCGGCGGCCCCGTTCGTCGTAGCTGGCCGCGACCTTCTCGAAGACCACGCCGGTCAGCTTGCCGTCTTCGTGGGTGAACTCCTTCGGCACGAGGAAATTGAGGATCGGGATGTCCTCGTGCATGGCGTCTTCCTTCTCCCAGGGAGACGCCTTCATCTCGTCGAAGCCGGAGCGGACGATCACCTTCACGTCGTCGCCGCCCAAGCGGCGCGAGGTGCGGCAGCAGTCCATCGCCGTGTTACCGCCGCCGAGCACGATGACGCGCTTGCCGATCTTGTCGGTGTGGCCGAACGAGACGGACGAGAGCCAGTCGATGCCGATATGGATGTGGGCCGCGGCCTCCTGGCGGCCGGGGATGTCGAGCTCACGCCCGCGCGGCGCGCCGGAGCCGACGAAGACCGCATCCCAGCCCTCGTCGAGCAGGGCCTTCAGGCTGTCGACCCGCTCGCCCTGGCGCAGGGTCATGCCGAGGCCGGTGATGTAGCCCACCTCCTCGTCGATCACCGATTCGGGCAGGCGGAAGCGCGGGATCTGGCTGCGGATCATGCCGCCCGGCTTCGGGTCGGCGTCGATGATGGTGAGCTCGTAGCCGAGCGGGGCGAGGTCGCGCGCGACGGTCAGCGAGGCGGGCCCGCAGCCGACCAGCGCGACGCGCTTGCCGTTGCTGCGCGCCGCCGGCGCCGGCAGGCGCTCGGCGATGTCGCTCTTGTTGTCGGCGGCGACCCGCTTCAGGCGACAAATTGCAACAGGTTCCGCCTCGACTCGCCCGCGCCGGCAGGCCGGCTCGCAGGGGCGATCGCACGTCCGTCCGAGTATCCCCGGAAAGACGTTGGACTTCCAGTTGATCATGTAGGCGTCGGAATATCGCCCTTCGGCGATCAGCCGGATGTACTCCGGCACCGGTGTGTGCGACGGGCACGCCCACTGACAATCGACGACCTTGTGGAAGTACTCTGGCGCCTCGGTGTTCGTAGGCTCCAACTCTCTACGCGTCCTTTCCTGAGCTCCCCTCCACCGCCGGCCGATTTGACGCTGCGTCACCGATACTCGCACGGGCGCGCATCCACGGCGGGGTAGTTTCAAATGCGCGTTTTAGGCCCGTTGCCCCCCCATGGCCAGCCCCCAAACCCCCCTTACGCGGCGTTTACCGGCGCGGAAGTGTCGCTGTCGGGACTCGTTCCGCGGGGTGAAGCTGGCGCGTCCAGGATCGCCAGCATCGTCCTCCAGCTTGGGTCTACGCCTCGCCGACCCGCAGCACCCCATCGATCGTTCCAAGTTTGTGGATGATGTCGGCCGTGTCGGCGGCGGAGACTCTGGTGAGCATCAGCGTGATGTCATCCTCGCTGTCCTGCGCTGCTGGCCGGACAATGACCTGCTTGACGCGTCCCGCGCGGCCCCCGAGCGCCCGCTCCAACGTCCCCAGCGAGACCCCGTCGCGCCTCGCTTTGACGCGCAGCTCCAGGTTGGTGCGCGATGCCCGGAAGCGCTCCTCGACAGGCTTGAGAGCCGCAAGGATGACCAGGATGATGACCGTAGCCGTCACGGCAGCGGTGTAGAGGCCAGCGCCGGTGGCCAGGCCCACGCCGGCGACGGCCCACACGCTTGCCGCCGTGGTCAGGCCCTTGATCGCCTCGTTGCGCAGGATGATCGATCCTGCGCCGAGAAAGCCGATGCCAGAAACCACCTGGGCTGCAACCCGCGACGGATCGAGGACCACACGCGGGCCGAGGACCGAGCTGAAGCCGTACGCCGATACGATGATCATCAGGCAGGAGCCTACCGAGACGAGCATATGCGTCCGTAGTCCAGCGGCCCATTGCAGCCGCTCGCGCTCCCACCCGACGACGCTGCCGAGTCCCGCCGCCAGCACGAGACGCGAGACAAGTTCCCATTGAGCCAACACTTTTGGCCTCCTCGCACGTGGTGGTCAATCGACGAACCTATTGACAATTCGGTAAGTTTATCGATTGACGCTTGCATCAAATAGCACGTGTCCGGACGAATCACAGATGGCCAAGTCCAAGCCAGGGATCGGAGGAAGCATCCATCCACCCCTCGGGGTGGCTGGACTCGAAGGCCGCCTCCAAAGGTTGTGGACAGCGATCGGCGAAGTTCGCGCCGGTGGGCGGCTCAGCCCCCGCACCATCAAGCTGCTGAAGTCCGGCCGGGCGAAGATGGCTCAGAAGGTGATCGAGGAGGCGGCGGAACTGGGCATCGAAGCCGTTCGTGGCAACAGGATCGGCCTGGTCGAGGAGAGCGTCGATCTGCTCTACAACCTTCTCGTCCTCTGGAGCGACGCTGGCGTTTTTCCATCTGAGATCGCCGCTGCAATGGAGCGCCGCGAGCAGCTCCTAGGCATGGCGGAGAAGTTGCCTAAGTCAGACAGCGACTGATCAGAGAGGCGCGCAGGCGAACGCGCGGAATGACGGGACGATACGACGAACTCGGCTTCTATCACGACCCCTGGGACCAGCGGCTCATCGTGCCGAAGCGGGACCCGGAAATGGGCTGGACCATCAACCTGAGCCATCCGCATGGTCATCTCGCTCTATATGCGGTCTGGGCTGCTGCATTGCTTCCCTTGGCGATTGGGCTGGCGCTCCTCGCCTCGACTCGCTTTAGCTGACTGCTCTTGCAGAGAACCCGATGTTCCCGAACGCCGAGGCCATGTCCTTGCTCGCGATGATCGCCCGTGCATAACCACGACTTCGCCGCCATCGACGAACAGAAGTTCAAACCGTTCCACTGGCTGGCGACGCTCACGACAGGGCTCGGCGTCTTTTGCGACGGCTATGACCTTTCCTCCATCGCGCTGGTCCTTCCGCTGGTCCTGGCGACCTTCGGCCAGAAGAGCCTCACCGGGTTCGAGAGCGCCGCGCTGGCGGCCTCGGCCCTGGTCGGGGCGACCATCGGCGCGCTCGTGTTCGGCGTCCTGGGCCAGAAGGGGCGCATGCGGTTCTATGGCTATGACGTGCTTGTCCTGGCCTTCGCGGCGATCGCGCAAGCCTTCGCGCCGAACCTCGACTGGCTGATTGGCATCCGCTTCGTGCTCGGCTTCGGCGTGGGCGCCGACTATGTGCTCTCGCCGATGATCATGGCCGAGCACTCGAACCGGGCGGATCGCGGCCGCGCGCTGGGTCTGGGCTTCGGCACGATGTGGCCCGTGGGCGCGCTCGCCGCGGCGCTGTTCAACCTGCTGCTCTACGCCTTGCATACGCCGGCGGACTGGCAGTGGCGGCTGGTTCTGGCGGCCGGCGCGATCCCGGCGTTTTCGGTGGTCTACCTTCGTCGACAGATGCCGGAAACGGCGAGGTTCCTGGCCCGGCTGGGCGGCGATGGAGAAGAGGCGGCCCGCGTCATCGGTCAGATCAGCGGTGAGAGCGTCGCGCCGCCCGCACGCGACCACCGGACGTTCAAAGAGGTCTTTGCCCTGCACGCCCGCGAGATCGTTTCGGGCGCGATCCTTTGGATGATCTACGACCTCGTCGTCTACGCAGTGATTCTCTTCGGCCCCTCGCTGATCGCCAAGAGCGTGGGCCTCGGGCCTGTGACCTTCTCGCTGCTGATCCAGCTGATCTTCGTGCTGCCGCCGTCGATCCTGTTCTCGCTGTTTCTCATCGACCGCGTCGGGCGCAAGCCCTTGCAGGTGTGGGGCTTCCTGATCGGCGCTGTCCTGCTGGCCATCTTCGCCTTGCTGCAACACCGGCTGCTGGAAATCCCGATCACCGCCTTCATCGTGTTCGGACTCTTCAACGTCGCCGAGACCGGACCGGGACTGGTGTCGGGGGCCGGCATCCTGGGCGTCGAGCTCGCGCCGACCCGCATCCGTAGCGTCGCCCAGAGCATCACGGTGGCCGGCGGTCGGTTCGGAGCGGCGTTGAGCGCCTTCGCCTTCCCACTGCTGTTCGCCGGCATCGGTCAGGCGGGCGCCTACTGGTGCATCGTCGGGGCAAGCGTGCTCGGCGCGGTGCTGACGCAAGTCCTCGTGCCCGAAACCAGCAGGCGCTCCCTGGAAGAGATCGCCGGCGACGCGCACAGCTCAGACGAGGCGCGTCCCGCCAGGTCCCCCCAGGTCTGACCTCCCACCGCTGCCTTCCGGAAGGGCCAGCCTCAGGTGCGGGCCGAAGCTTCAGCGCTGATCCGAGGCACATTTCACAGCGTTGCTGCTTGTTTCAGGACGGAAGCGCGCGGTCATCATGCCGTAGCGCTCAGTCATCATGCGGTTTGAATGGAACCGCAGACTTGACGCGCAGTTCGTGGTCACGGCCGATTCCAGATTAACCTCCCGGCAACCAGTCCTACCTCGGAGACCGGATGAGCCAAACCATCCAGCCCCCCGCCGGGCCTGCGTCGCGCCCGCGCCGTCGTTGGATCCCGTCCTGGCGCTCGTGGCGCACGCTCGTTGGGATCGCGATCGTGATCGCGGCGGCGATCGGCCTGGCGGTGCTGCTGACCAAGTGCGTGGCCGGCGGTGGCCAGACTGGCGGGTTCGCGGGCGGCCGCAGCAGGCCGACCATCACCGTCGGCATCGCCAAGGCGACGCTGGGCGACGTGCCGATCACCATCTCGGCGCTGGGCACCGTGACGCCGGAGGCGACGGTCTCGGTGATCTCGCGCGTCACCGGCCAGATCAACGCGGTGAACTTCACCGAGGGCCAGCTGATCGGCAAAGGCTACGTGCTGGCGACCATCGACCCGGCCCCGTTCCAGGCGGCGCTCGACCAGGCCAAGGGCGCCCTCGCCCAGGCCGAGGCGACGCTCGCCGGCGCCAAGGTCGACCTCGACCGCTACGCCAGGCTGATGGCGCAGAACTCGGTCGCCAGGCAGACCTACGATGACCAGGTCGCCACGGTGCGCCAGAACGAGGGCACGGTGGCCGCCGACAAGGGCGCGGTGGCGACCGCGCAGGTCAACCTGAACTGGACCCGCATCGTCTCTCCAATCGGCGGCCGCGTCGGCCTTCGCCAGATCGACGCCGGCAACCAGGTGACCGCCAACTCGACGACGCCGATCGCCGTCGTGACCCAGCTCGACCCGATCGACGTGATCTTCGCGATCCCCGAGGACGCCATCAGCTCGATCGTGCGCCATCCGGACTTCGGCGCCGGACTGCCGGTCACCGCCTTCGACCGCACCGGCGGCGCCGCGCTGGCGCAGGGCAGCCTTGGCACTATCGACAACGTCATCGACACCACGACCGGCACCGTGAAGGGCAAGGCCCGCTTCCTGAACCCCAACGCGGCGCTGTTCCCCAACCAGTTCGTCAACGTGACGGTGCTCGTCGACACGCTGAAGAACCAGGTGATCGTGCCCACCACCGCGATCCGGCACGGCCCGCAAGGCGACTTCGTCTACGTGCTGCAGCCGGACTCGACGGTGAAGGTGCGGCAGGTGAAGAGCGGTCCCGGCGCCGGCGAGAGCACCTCGATCGCGTCCGGCCTTTCCGCCGGCGAGACGGTGATCACCGAGGGCGGCGACCGCCTGCGCGACGGCGCGCCGGTCACCCTGCCGCGCAACCGGCGCTCCGGCGCTACCAACAGCACGGGCGGCGGCGTGGGCGTGGGCGTCTTCGGCGGAGTGGGCGGGTGAGCTTGCGCGTGGCGCAGAGCGTTCTTCCGGTCGGCGCAGGGTCCGCATGAATCCGTCGCGCCCGTTCATCCAGCGGCCGGTCGCCACTTCGCTCCTCATGCTGGCAGTGCTGCTGGCTGGCCTGGTGGCGTTCCACTTCCTGTCGCTGTCGGCGCTGCCCGAGGTCGACTACCCGACCATCCAGGTGCAGACCTCCTACCCCGGCGCGAGCCCGGAGGTGATGGCGCAGACCGTCACCGCGCCGCTCGAACGGCAGTTCGGCGAGATGGCCGACCTCAACCGGATGTCGTCGGTGAGCTCCGGCGGCTCTTCGGTGATCACCCTGCAGTTCAACCTCGACCTCTCGCTCGACGTCGCCGAGCAGGAGGTGCAGGCGGCGATCAACGCGGCCGGCAACCTGCTGCCGGTCGATCTGCCAGCCCCGCCGATCTACGCCAAGGTGAACCCGGCCGACGCGCCGATCCTGACGTTGGCGCTCAGCTCCAAGACGATGCCGCTGACCGACATCCAGAGCCTCGCCGAAGAGCAGCTCGGTCAGAAAATCTCGCAGATCGGCGGCGTTGGCCTCGTCACCATCGCCGGCGGCAACCGCCCGGCAGTGCGCATCCAGGTGAACACCCGCGCGCTGGCGTCGTACGGCATGACGCTGGAGACGCTGCGCACGGTGATCGGCGCGGCCAACGCCAACGGCGCCAAGGGCTCGTTCGACGGGCCGACGCGCGCCTACGCGATCAACGGCAACGACCAGCTGGAGGCGCCGGCCGACTACGCCAACCAGGTCATCGCCTACAGGAACGGCAACGCGATCCGGCTGAAGGACGTCGCCAACATCATCTCGGCGCCGGAGAACACCCGGCTGGGCGCCTACTACGACGTGGCCGCGACCAAGACCTCGCCGCGCATCCTGCAGCCGGCGATCGTGCTCAACGTGCAGCGCCAGCCGGGCGCCAACGTCATCCTCACGGTCGACAACATCAAGAAGGCGCTGCCGGACCTGACCAGCGGCCTGCCGGCGGGGCTCGACGTCACCGTGGTCACTGACCGCACCACCGGCATCCGCGCCTCGGTGAACGACGTCGAACTCGAGCTGGTGCTCGCCATCGTGCTGGTGGTGGCGGTGATCTTCCTCTTCCTGCGCAGCCTGCCCGCCACCTTCATCGCCGGCGTCGCCGCGCCGCTGTCGATCGTCGGCACGTTCGGCGTGATGTACCTGTTGGGCTACTCGCTCAACAACCTGACCCTGATGTCGCTGACGATCGCCACCGGCTTCGTGGTCGACGACGCCATCGTCATGCTCGAGAACATCTCGCGCTACCTCGAGGCCGGCGAGCGGCCGCTGCAGGCGGCGCTGAAGGGCGCCGAGCAGATCGGCTTCACCATCATCTCGCTGACCGTCTCGCTGATCGCGGTGCTGATCCCGCTGCTGTTCATGGGCGACGTCGTCGGGCGGCTGTTCCGCGAGTTCGCGATCACCCTGGCGGTGACCATCGTGATCTCCGCCTTCATCTCGCTGACGCTGACCCCGACGCTGGCGGCGCTCTGGCTGCGGCCGCCGGACGAATAGCGCGAGAGCCGCTTCTCCAAGCGCGTCCACCGTCTGATCGACGACGTCATCGAGCGCTACGGCGTGGCGCTCGACTGGGTGCTGGAGCGGCAGACCGCGACGCTGCTGGTCGCCCTGGCGACGCTGGCGCTGACCGTCATCCTCTACCTGATCATCCCCAAGGGGCTGTTCCCGACGCAGGACACCGGCCTGGTGCAGGGCGTCACCGTCGCCGGCCAGTCGGTCTCCTACGCGCGCATGGGCGAATTGCAGCAGCAGGTGGCGGCCGAGCTGGTCAAGGACCCGGATGTCGCGAGCCTGACCAGCTACATCGGCGTCGACGGGACCAACACCACCGGCAACATCGGCCGCTACCTGATCAACCTGGCGCCGCTTGGCCAGCGCACCTCATCGCAGGCCGACATCCTCGACCGGCTGCGCAAGCGCGCCGACGCCGTCGCCGGCATGACACTCTACCTGCAGCCGGTGCAGGACCTGACCATCGACGCCAACATCGGCCGCACCCAGTACCAGTTCTCGCTGGAAGGCCCCGACACGCCCACCGTCAATACCTGGGCCGCCAACGTCGTCGACAAGCTCTCGCACGAGCCGAAGCTGCGCAACGTCGCCGCCGACGTGCAGGGCCAAGGCCTTTCGGCCTTCGTCGCGATCGATCGCGACACCGCCGCGCGGCTGGCGATCACCCCCTCGACCGTCGACGACGCGCTCTACGACGCGTTCGGCCAGCGGATCATCTCGACCATCTTCACCGAGTCCAACCAGTTCCGGGTGATCCTCGAGGCCGATCCCAAGGAGATCAACACGCCGCAGGGCCTGGCCGGCCTCAACCTGACCGCGTCCAACAACGCGCCGGTGCCGCTGGGCGCGATCGCCAAGATCACCACCCAGCTCTCGCCGCTGCAGATCAACCACGTGGCGCAGTTCCCGGCCGCCAACATCTCGTTCGACACCGCCCCCGGCGTCTCGCTCGGCGATGCGGTGAACGCGATCAAGCGCGACGAGGCGCAGATCAAGATGCCGGCGGTGGTCACCACCACCTTCCTCGGCGCGGCCAATGCCTATCAGGCCTCTCTCGGCAACGAGCTGTGGCTGATCCTGGCGGCGATCGTGACCGTCTACATCGTGCTGGGCGTGCTGTACGAGAGCTACATCCACCCGATCACCATCCTCTCCACCCTGCCCTCCGCCGGCGTCGGCGCGCTGCTGGCCCTGATGATCTCCGGCTCCGACCTCGGGGTGATCGGCATCATCGGCATCATCCTCCTCATCGGCATCGTGAAGAAGAACGCCATCATGATGATCGACTTCGCGCTCGACGCCGAGCGCGACGAGGGCAAGCCGCCGCTGGAGGCGATCCGCCAGGCCGCGCTGCTGCGCTTCAGGCCCATCATCATGACGACGCTCGCGGCGCTCTTCGCGGCGCTGCCGCTGATGCTGGGCGGGGGGATGGGCTCGGAGCTGCGCCGGCCGCTCGGCATCGCGATCTTCGGCGGCCTGATCGTCAGCCAGATGCTGACCCTCTTCACCACGCCGGTTATCTACCTCGGGTTCGACCGACTGGGACGGCGCTTCGGCTTCTCCGCCAACCTGCGCAAGGGCGAGTCCGATCCACGGCTCGATGAGAGCCAGCCCAATCCGGGCCCGGCGGAATGAACCTTTCGGCGCCCTTCGTCCGTCGGCCGATCGGCACCATCCTGCTGACCATCGGCGTCGCTCTGGCGGGCGTCGCCGCCTACTTCAACCTGCCGGTCTCGCCGCTGCCGCAGGTCGACTTCCCGACCATCTCGGTCTCGGCCCAGTTGCCAGGCGCCAGCCCCGAGACGATGGCGACCAGCGTCGCCACCCCGCTCGAGCGCCACCTGGGCCTGATTTCCGACGTCACCGAGATGACCTCGTCCAGCCGGGTCGGCGCCGCCAACATCACGCTGCAGTTCAACCTCGACCGCGACATCGACGGCGCGGCGCGCGACGTGCAGGCCGCGATCAACGCCGCCCGCGTCGACCTGCCGGCGACGCTGCGCACCAATCCCACCTACCGGAAGGTCAACCCGGCCGACGCGCCGATCATGGTGCTGGCGCTGACCTCGGAGACCCGCACGCCCGGCCAGATCTACGACGCGGCCTCCAACGTCGTGCAGCAGCAGCTCAGCCAGGTGAAGGGGGTCGGCGACGTATCGGTCGGCGGCGCCTCGCTGCCGGCGGTGCGGGTGGAGCTGAACCCGCTGGCGCTCGCCCACTACGGCATCGGCCTGGAGGACGTGCGCGCCGCGCTGGCCTCGGCCAACGCCAACAGGCCGAAGGGCGTCATCGACGACGGCCAGTTGCGCCTGCAGGTCTACACCAACGACGCCGGCCCCAAGGCGGCCGACTACGCGCCGCTGCTGGTCGCCTACCGCAAAGGCTCGGCCGTGCGCCTCTCTGACGTCGCCGACGTGACCGACGGGGTCGAGGACATCCACAACCTCGGGGTCTTCGTGCACAAGGTGAACGGCAAGCCGGTCACCTCGCCCGCGGTCATCGTGCAGGTCAGCCGCCAGCCCGGCGCCAACATCATCTCGACGGTCGACCGGGTGAAGGCGGTGCTGCCCGCGGTGATGGGCGCGCTGCCGCAGGACATCAAGATGGACGTTGCGGTCGACCGCACGACCACGATCCGCGCGTCGCTGACCGACGTCGAGCGCACCGTGGTGATCGCCACCCTGCTGGTGATCGGCGTGGTGGCGATCTTCCTGATGAACGGCCGCGCGGTGCTGATTCCCAGCGTCGCCGTCGCGGTCTCGCTGCTGGGCACGCTGGGCGTGATGCTGCTGCTGAACTTCTCGTTGGATAACCTCTCGCTGATGGCGCTGACCATCTCGACCGGCTTCGTGGTCGACGACGCCATCGTGGTGCTGGAGAACGTCACCCGCCACGTCGAGGCCGGCATGGACCGCTTCGAGGCGGCGCTGCGGGGCGCGCAGGAAGTCGGCTTCACCGTGCTGTCGATCAGCATCTCGCTGATCGCGGTGTTCCTGCCGATCCTGCTGATGGGCGGGCTCTACGGGCGCATCTTCCGCGAGTTCGCGATCACGCTCTCGGCCGCGGTGCTGATCTCACTGGTTATCTCGCTGACCACCACGCCAATGATGGCGGCCTACCTGGTCGGCAGGCCGAAGCCCGCCCACGAGAAGGGTCGGCTGGCGCGGATCTCGGACCGCAGCTTCAACTTCATGCGGCGCATCTACGAGCGCGCGCTCGACGCGGCGCTCGACCACGGCCCGATCACGATCGTGGTGCTGATCGCCACCATCGCGCTCAACTTCTACCTCTACGGCATCATCCCGAAGGGCTTCTTCCCGGAAGAGGACACCGGTCAGATGATCGGCGGCTTGCAGGCCGACCAGTCCTCGTCGTTCCAGATCACCCAGCGGCGGCTGCGCCAGTTCGTGAACGTCATCGGCTCGGACCCGGACGTCTCGGACGTGGTGGCGTTCGTCGGCGGGCGCGGCGCGGCCAGCGCCTTCATGATCACCTCGCTGGCGCCTAAGGGCCAGCGCCACGGCAGCACCGACGACGTGATCAACCGGCTGCGGCCCCAGCTGGCGCGCGTGACCGGCGCCAATCTCTTCCTCTTCCCGGTGCAGGACCTGCGGATCGGCGGGCGGCAGTCGAACGCGACCTACCAGTACACGCTGGAAGCCGACAACATTGCCGATCTGCGCACTTGGGCGACCAAGCTCAGCGTCGCCATGCAGAACCAGTGGGAGCTCGAGGACGTCAACACCGACCAGCAGGATCACGGCCTGCAGAGCTTCGTCACCATCGATCCGGACAAGGCCGCGGGCCTCGGCCTGACCAACACCCAGATCGACAACACGCTCTACGACGCATTCGGCCAGCGCGACGTCTCGACCATCTACCAGGACGTCAACCAGTACCACGTGGTGATGGAGGTGGCGCCGCAGTACAGCCAGGACCCGACCGCCCTGCAGTACATCTACGTCTCGTCCGGCCGCGGCGCGCCGACACCGGCGGGCGCGGCCGCCGCCAACGGCCAGTCGGCGATCGGCGTCGCCATCCCCCCGGCCAACGCCACGCCGCTGACCACGGCGATGGCCAACGCCAGCGGCGGGCTGATCACCGCGCCGCCCGCCAACCAGACCCAGCTGACCCGCGCCTTCCAGGCCGGCGCCGGCGGCACGGGCGTGCTGGGCGGGGTGACGCTGCCCGGGCAGGCGACTTCCGCGGCCTTCGTCACCGGCCCCGGCGCGCCGCCGGCCCATGCCGCCTCGACCGGCGTCGCGGTCTCCAGCACCACCGAGTCGCTGGTGCCGCTCTCGGCCTTCTCGCAGTGGGCCTCCAGCTCGACCCCCACCTCGGTGAACCATCAGGACACCCAGCCGGCGACGACGATCTCGTTCAGCCTCGCCGAGGGCCAGTCGCTCAGCGACGCGACGCAGGCGATCCAGACGGCGGCCGCCTCGATCGGCATGCCGGCCACCGTCCACGGCCGCTATGCCGGCAACGCGCTGGCCTTCCAGCAATTGCTGGGCACCCTGCTGCCGCTGATCGCGGCGGCGATCGTGGCGATCTATCTGGTGCTGGGTATTCTCTACGAGAGCTACATCCACCCGCTGACGGTGCTCTCGACGCTGCCGTCGGCCGGGGTCGGGGCGTTCATCGCCCTCATCCTCTTCAAGATCGAGTTTTCGCTGATCGCCTTCATCGGGATCATCCTCCTGATCGGCATCGTGAAGAAGAACGCGATCATGATGATCGACTTCGCGCTCGACGCCGAGCGCGAGCACGGAATGGAGCCGCACGCGGCGATCCGCAGCGCCGCGCTGATCCGCTTCCGCCCGATCATGATGACCACCTTCGCCGCCATCCTGGGCGCCGTGCCGCTGGCGATCGGCTGGGGCGAGGGCGCGGAGCTGCGCCGTCCGCTCGGCGTCACCATTATTGGGGGGTTGCTGGTCAGCCAGGTGATCACGCTTTTGACCACCCCCGTCGTCTACCTCTATCTGGACCGCTTCCGGCGGCGGGGGGCGGTCGCCAGACCGGGCCCGCAGGGCCCGGCGGCGCATCCGGTCCCCGCCGAATAAGAGTTCGCAGATGCCGAAACATCCGACCCGCCTCCTTCCGATGCTGCTCGCCACCGCCGCGCTCTGCGCCTGCGAGGTCGGGCCGAACTACCAGCGCCCCGCCGCGCCGACGCCACAGGCGTTCAAGGAGGTGCAGGGCTGGACGCCGGCCAATCCGCAGGCCGACGCCGCCACCCGCGCCGACTGGTGGACCATCTTCGACGACCCGGTGCTGAACGGCCTGGAAGAGAAGGTCGCCACCAACAACTTCTCGCTGGCCGCCGACCTGGCCGCGTACGAGCAGGCCCGCGCGCTGGTCGGCGAGCAGCGCGCGGCCCTCTTCCCGACCGTCAACGGGACCGCAACGGCCCAGGTGTCGCAGCAGGCGGCGAACGGCGGCTCGCTCTCGGCGGGCGGGACGGTGATCCCCGGCGGCCGCGGCGTCGTGCAGAACTACTCCCTGCAGCTCGGCGGCACCTGGGAGCCGGATCTCTGGGGCCGCGTCCGCCGCTCGATCGAGAACGCCAGGGGCACGGCGCAGGCCACCTACGCCGACCTGATCAACGCCAAGCTCTCGGCCCAGCTGGAGCTGGCCGCCGACTACATCAGCCTGCGCGCGCTCGACGAGCAGAAGCGTTTCGACGACGACACCGTGAAGGCCTACGCCGAGAGCCTGAAGGTCACGCAGAACAAGTACGACGCCGGGGTCGCCGCGCTCAGTGACGTCGACACCGCCGCCACGCTGCTGCACAACGTGCGCGCCGCCGACACCGCCCTGGGCCAGCAGCGCGCCCAGATGGAGCACGCCATCGCGGTGCTGATCGGCGTGCCGCCGTCGGAGTTCTCGATCGCACCGGGGCCGTGGAATCTGAAGCCGCTCGACGTGCCGCCGGGCGTGCCGTCGACGCTGCTGGAGCGCCGGCCGGATGTCGCCGGCGCCGAGCGCCGCGCCGCGGCGGCCAGCGCCGAGATCGGCGTCGCCACCGCCGGCTACTTCCCGAACGTGACGCTGACTGGCACCGGCGGCACCGAGGCGCTGAAGATCGCCTCGCTGTTCAGCCCGCAGAGCTTCTTCTGGAACCTCGGCCTGAACGCCGCCCAGACGCTGTTCAACGGCGGCCTCACCCACGCCCAGGTGCAGGCGGCGCGGTCAGGCTACGATCAGGCCGTGGCGACCTATCGCCAGACCGTGCTGACCGCGTTCCAGCAGGTGGAGGACAACCTCGCCGCCCAGCGGGTGCTGGCCGCTGAGCAGCCCGACCTGCAGGCCTCGGTGACGCACTCCGACCAGGCCGCACGCATCCTGACCAACCAGTACAACGCTGGCACCATCGACTACACGGCCGTCGTGGTGGCCGAGATCGCCGCCTACAACGCCCACAATGCCGAGCTGCAGCTGGAAGCCAGCCGCCTGACCACCACCGTCGACCTGATCGTGGCGTTGGGCGGCGGCTGGAACGAAGCGCAGCTGGGGGACAAAGGGCATCCGAACACGCCCATCTTCCCGTAGCGGCGGTCGACGAGCTGTCGGAATTCCGGCGGCGAGCTTTGCTTCCTTTGCGCCCTTCATATGACCTGGGAGGCGCCGCCACCGCTTCCTGGCTGGCGCGGCCGGATGGCAGAAATCCTGGCTTGGCCGTGGCTGCTGCGCGGGGGTAGGAAAGTGGCTTGACCATG
>Ga0134126_10005943_pt1 | contig 15264 bp, 14 predicted proteins | sample KB31752_FD_96881 | JGI IMG/M metagenome (GOLD analysis project Ga0134126, IMG submission 96881) | Terrestrial soil microbial communities with excess Nitrogen fertilizer from Kellogg Biological Station, Michigan, USA - KB3-175-2 | ecosystem: Environmental > Terrestrial > Soil > Unclassified ...
CGGCGCGCCGCCTGCACTACCTGCTGGCGACGCCGTTCCGCTACCGCCCGTACCATGGTTCGCGCTTTCGCGCCGCGCTCGAGGCGGGGGTATGGTACGGCGCTGAGGCGCTGCGCACCGCGCTCGCCGAGAAGAGCTACTGGCGGCTGCGCTTCCTGCTCGACTCGCCCGCCACCCCGGCGCTGAAGCCCGTGCCCCACACCGCCTTCCAGGCCTCGGTGCGCACCCGCGCCGCGCTCGATCTGACGCGGCCACCGCTCGCGCGCGAGCGCGCGCTGTGGACCGACCGCACCAGCTATACGGACACACAGGTACTCGCGGCGGCGGCCCGCGCGGCGCAGCTGCAGATCATCCGCTACGAATCGGTGCGCGATCCGGAGCACGCCGCGTGTGCAGCCGTGCTCGATCCGGCCGTGTTCGGGCGCGGCAAGCCGCGCGCGCAGGAGACCTGGTTCATCGCCGCCTCGCGCGAGCGCGTGCGCTGTGCGCGCGACGAGCGCGGCGGCGCCACCTGGGAATTCACGGGCGCGCAGCTGCTCGGCAGCACGCCGGAAGAATAGCCGGCGGGAGCGGCGGCCTCAGCGTCCCGGGGGCCGTGCTCCCTGCGCCGGGGTGACCAGCGCGATGACGCCGAACGCCGGGTGGTCGTAGTAGTTGCGCTCGTAGAAGCGGATGCGGCGGCTCTCGTTGAGGCTGAAGGGCGTCCCGGCGGCGGCGCCGAGGCCGGCCGGCGGTTCGGCTATCGAGTAGGTGAGCGAGACGCCGAGATGCAGGAACTGGCCGCGCTCGAGGAACACGGTGCCGGACAGCCCCGGCACGTCGATGCCGAGCCGCTGCACGGCAAACCCCGCGCGCGTGCCCCAGGAACTCGCCGTCTGCGACCAGGCGGCGTGCGCGACCGGCACGTAGGCACCGCTGGCACGCAGGCGGCTCTCGAGTTCGCCGAGCTGCCAGGCCGAGGAGGGGAGCGCCGCCACGAAGTGGCAGACCTGGGACGAGCCGCTCGCGCCCTCGTCCCCGGCGACGCTGCGCTCGCCGGTCTCGGCACTCCAGTTCTCGGCGCCACCCAGCGGACTTGCGGCGCGGAACACGATGACCTCGATGTTGTAGACGGTGCCGCCCGGGGTGCCGGCGGGAGCAGCTGCGGCGTCCTGGGCCGCGAGCGGGCGCGGGCCGGTCAGGAGTGCCGCCAGGGGCAGCGCCAGGGCGAGGCTGCGCAGCACCAGGCGTGCGGCATCCCTGCGGGTAATGCGATCCATGCGGCGCATTCTAGCGGAGACGCGCCGGTTCGCCGAGGCGCCGCAGCAGCTCGGCCGCGAACTCGAAGCGCGCGCTCTCGGCCGGCAGTTGCCGTGCCACGCGCAGGCGCAGCGGTCCGTCGAGGCGGTACTCGCGCGCACCCTTCTGCACCATGCGTACCAGCGTGCCCGGGTCGATCCTGGCATGCTCCTCGAACAGCACCGTGCCGCCCTGGGGCCCGAGGTCGAGCCGGCGCACGCCGAGGCGGCGGGCCACCAGTTTCAGCTTGGCGATGCGCAGCAGGTTGTGCGCCGGCGGCGGCAGCGGCCCGAAACGGTCGTGCAGCTCGGCGGTGAGGTCATCGAGCTCGGCGTCGTCGGCGGCGGCGGCGACGCGCTTGTAGAGCGAGAGCCGCACGTGCACGTCGCCGACGTAGCTCTCCGGCAGGAAGGCCGGCAGGCGCAGCTCCACCTCCGTGGCGGCGGCGAGCGGCTGATCGAGCACCGGCTCGCGGCCGGACTTGAGCGCCTGGACTGCGTGCTCGAGCATGTCGAGGTACAGCGCCAGGCCGACCTCCGTCATCTGACCGCTCTGCTGCTCGCCGAGCAGTTCGCCCGCGCCGCGGATCTCCAGGTCGTGGGTGGCGAGTACGAAGCCGGCGCCGAGTTCCTCCATCGACTCGATGGCCTCGAGACGCTTGGCGGCGTCGCGGGCGAGTGCCTGGCGCGGCGGCGCGATCAGATAGGCGTAGGCGCGGTGGTGGGAGCGGCCGACGCGGCCGCGCAGCTGGTGCAGCTGCGCGAGCCCCATGTGGTCGGCGCGGTTGATCATGATGGTGTTGGCGGTGGGCACGTCGATGCCGCTCTCGATGATGGTGGTGCACACCAGCACGCTGAAGCGGCGGTGATAGAAGTCCACCATCAGCTGCTCCAGGTCACGCTCGCGCATCTGCCCGTGGCCGATGCGCACGCTGGCCTCGGGCACCAGCGCCTGCAGCTCGGCGGCGGTCTTGTCGATGGTGCGTACCTCGTTGTGCACGAAGTAGACCTGGCCGCCGCGGCGCAGCTCGCGCAGTACCGCCTCGCGCAGTGTCGGCGCATGCCACTCGATCAGGAACGTCTTGATGGGCAGCCGCGCCGCGGGTGCGGTGGTGATGAGCGACAGGTCGCGCAGCCCGCCGAGCGCCATGTTGAGGGTGCGCGGGATGGGGGTCGCGGTCAGGGTGAGCACGTGCACGTTGGCGCGCAGCGCCTGCAGACGCTGCTTGTCGCGCACGCCGAAGCGGTGCTCCTCGTCGATGATCAGCAGCCCCAGGTCCTTGAAGCGCGCGTGGGCGTGCAGCAGGCGATGGGTGGCGATCACGACGTCGACCGTACCCTGATCGAGCCCCTCGAGCACCGTCTGCGTCTCGCGCGTATTGCCGAAGCGCGACAGCGCCTCGATGCGCACCGGCCAGTCGGCGAAGCGGTCGCGGAAGTTGGTCAGGTGCTGCTGCACCAGCAGAGTCGTGGGCGCGAGCACCGCCACCTGCTTGCCGGCCTGCGTGGCGACGAAGGCCGCGCGCATCGCCACCTCGGTCTTGCCGAAGCCGACGTCGCCGCACACGATGCGGTCCATGGGCCGCTCGGCGCCCAGATCCGCCAGCACCTGGCGGATTGCCTGTGCCTGGTCTTCGGTTTCCTCGAACGGAAAGGCGCTGGCGAACGCCTGGTAGTCGAGCTCGGTAGCCGCGAGCGCGAGGCCCTGCTGCGCCTTGCGTCGCGCGTACAGGTCGAGCAGTTCCGCGGCGACGTCGCGGATCTGGTCGGCGGCGCGCCGGCGTGCCCGCGCCCACTGGTCGGTGCCGAGCTTGTGCAGCGGCGCGTGCTCGGGGGCGGCGCCGGTGTAGCGGCTGATCAGATGCAGCGCCTGCACCGGCACGTAGATGCGGTCACCGTCCTGGTACTCGAGCACCAGGAATTCACCCGGCTGGCCGCCGACCTCCATCGGCATCAGCCCCTGGTAGCGGCCGACGCCGTATTCCTCGTGCACCACCGGCGCCCCGGGATTGAGATCCTGCAGGTCGCGCAGAATTGCCTCGGGGTCGACGGCGCGCTTGCGGCGACGCTCCTGGCGCGCGCGCGGCCCGAACAGCTGCGCCTCGGAGATCACCGCGATCGGCGGCACGGTGGTGAGGGTGAGACCCTCGATGTCAGGCGCGACCGTCAGCGCCAGGCGCGCCTCGGCGGCGAGGAAGGCACTCCATGACGGCACGAGCTGCACCGCGTGGTGATGCGCGCGCAGCATCTCGCTCAGGACCTCGCGCCGGCCGCCGGAGTCCGCCGCCAGCAGCACGCGCCCCTCGAAGGCGCGCAGGAACTCATCAAGCGGTGCGAACGGCTCGCCGGCGCGCACATCCAGGCGCAGCTCGCGCGGGGCGGTGGTCGGGAAGTTGTGCACCGCAGTCGATGGGCCGGCGAGCTCGGTGTCCGCCTTGAAGGCATCGAGCGTGACGGAGGAGAACGCCGCGAAGCCGGCCGCGAGCTGCTCGGGGTCGAGGAACAGTTCCGCCGGCGCCAGCACCGGGCGCTCGAGGTCGTGGCGGCGATCCTCGTAGCGCGCGCCGATGTCCTGCCAGGACTTGTGCAGCGTTTGCGCGAGCGCCGCGTCATGCACGATCACCGCATCACGCGGCAGGTAATCGAACAGCGTCGCCGTGGTGTCGAAGAACAGCGGCTGGTAGAACTCCACGCCCGCCGGTGCCAGGCCTTCGCTCACGCCGCGATAGATGGTGGTCTTGGTCGGGTCGCCCTCGAAGCGCGTGCGCCAGCGGCGGCGGAACTCGCGCACGGCGTCGGCATCGAGCGGCACCTCGCGTGCCGGCAGCAGCCGTACCGTGTCGAGCGCATCGAGTGAGCGCTGCGTCTCCGGGTCGAAGCGCCGGATGGCCTCGATCTCGTCATCGAACAGGTCGATGCGCAGCGGTGCCGAGCTGCCCATCGGGAACACGTCGAGCAGCGAGCCGCGCACCGCGAACTCCCCGGGGCTCACCACCTGGCTGACGCTCGCGTAACCGGCCTCGCTCAGGCGCTGCCGGAACGGCTCGAGCGCCAGTGATTGCCCCTTGGCGAGGTCGAAGGCGCGGCCCTGCACGTACTGGCGCGGCGGCAGGCGCTGCATGAGCGTGTCGGCCGTGACGATCAGGCAGCCGCGCCGCGCCGCGGGCAGATCATAGAGCGTCTTCAGCCGCTCCGAAGTGATGTCCGGCAGCGGCGAGAACAGGTCGTAGGGCAGCACCTCCCAGTCGGGCAGGCGCAGCAGCGGCAGGTCCGCACCGGCGAAGAAGCGCAGCTCGGCGGTGAGCCGCTCGAGCTCGCGTGCCGCGTCGACGACGATGACGTAGAGCCGCCGGTCGGCACGCGTCGCCTCGGCGAGCGCCAGCGCCGCGGCACTGCCATACAGCTGATGCCAGCGCAGGCGCGGGGTGGCCGCGCTCGGAAGCGGGGGCTGCAGGAGGGGGGGCATCGGTGCGCTGCGCGGGGTCGCCAAAAAAACGCCAGCTTACCCGAGGACGCCGCCGGCGGAGCCGCGGCGCGCAGCCGAGGCTTCAGGCGGCCAACGGGCCGGGCGTCACCTGCAGCCGCCGCGCCAGCGGTACGCAGAAGATGTCGACCGGATGCGAGCGGCCGCGCAGCTGCAGGGGCGGCAGGGCGGTCGCGCCGACGTCCAGCCCGTGCGCATCGAGCGAGCGCTTGAGGGCGCTCGAGAACAGCATTTCGCCGGCGCGGGCCCGCTGGCACAGGCGTGCGGCGATGTTGACCGTGTCGCCTATGAGGGTGTAGCTCATGTACGAGGACGAGCCGACGTTGCCGGCGACCACGTCGCCCTCGTTGATGCCGATGCCGAGTCCGGCCTCGATCTGGTAGCGCTCCTTCCAGGAGCGCGCCAGCGCACCGAAGCTCGCGAGCATCTCGCGCGCGGCCCGCACCGCGCGCTCGGCGCAGTCCGGCTGGGCGAGCGGCACGCCAAAGCCGAGCATCAGGCAGTCGCCGGCCATGTGGAACACCGTGCCCTCGTGCCGGAAGGTGATCTCGGTGAGGAGCGAGAAGTATTCGTTGAGCAGCGGCACCACCCGATGCGGGTCGAGCTGCTCGGAGATGCTGGTGAAGCCGCGCAGGTCGGCGAACAGCACGACGGCGTGGGCGCGTGCATCGGTCGGCGCGAGCAGCGTGTCGCGCAACTGCGAGTCCTCGAGAATCTTGTCGGCGACGCGCGGTGACACGTAGCGTCGGAACGTCTGGCGCAGCAGCTCTTCGCGCCGCTTGATTTCGGCCTCGAGCTGAACCGCGGCGGTCTTCCGGCGCAACGCTCCGGCGCGCACCAGTGCTTCGATGCGCTCTCTGAGAGGCTCATCTGCAGCCACAGGATCCCCAACGAAATTATTCTCTTAAGCTTGAGACTATCACATCTGCATTAAGTGTCGTCAGCGACGCCGGACGCAGACAGGCGGCGGCGCCGGGTCCCGGCGCCGAAGGCGGGATCTCAGACAGGGATCAGCCGGAGAGGCCGACCGAATCGACCACGCGGTCGCGCTCGAAGATCACCGTGAAGCCGTTGTAGTCCCAGCGCGTGATCGGCGGCTGGTGCGCCGAGGCGCCGCCGACGGTCGGGTGGCGCGTGACCGGTGCGCCGAACTGCTTTTCGACCTCACCCATGGTGAGGCCGCGCTTCGGCACGGGCGCCTGCGCCTGACGCACCTGTACCTGATCGTTGACCACGATCGTGTCGGCCAGCGCGGCGCTCGAGGCAGCGCAGCCGCACAGGAGCGCTGCGAGAAATCTGATCTGCATGCCACTCTCCTCACACACCCGTGCAACTATAACACCGGAGGAATCTGTCAAAGCCCGGGCGGCCGGCGGCGCCGCGGATTTGTGACGCAGGTCTGAAAAGGCCCGCAACTGTGGTTAAATCGCGACGATGTTTCACCCCCTGTCGGTCTACGTGGGGCTGCGCTACGTGCGCGCCCGCGCGAGCAAATTCTTCGTCTCCTTCATCACCTGGGCCTCGCTCGTCGGGGTGTGCGTCGGGGTCGCCGCGCTCATCGTCATCCTGTCGGTGATGAACGGCTTCGAGGGCGAGCTGCGCGAGCGGCTGCTGTCGCTCAGCGCCCAAGTGCGGGTGACCGCGGCCGGCACCCCGGGGGGGCAGGCAGCAGCGGCTCCGACTCCGCAGGAGTGGCAACAGGCCGCCCGGCAGGTGGCCAGCGTCGCGGGTGTGGCTGACGTCGCTCCCTACGTCGAGCTGCAGGCGCTCGCGGTGCGCCAGCCGGAGATGTTGCCGGTACTGCTGCGCGGCATCGACCCGCGGGCGGCGGCGTCCGTCACCGAGCTCGCGCACGCCATTACCCAGGGTCATCTGAGCGATCTCACGCCCGGCTCCGACCGCGTCATCGTCGGGGAGGTGATCGCCGAGCGCCTCGGCCTCAGCCCCGGGGATGCCCTCACTGTGCTGGTGCCGACCGTCACCGCCGACGGCGCGCCGGCCCCGAAGCTGCGCGAGGTAACGGTGGCCGGGGTGTTCGAGGTGGGCCTGCAGGACCACGACGCGACGCTGGTGTTCGCGCACCTCGAGGACGTGCGCGCGCTCAGTACCGCGGCCGCCGCCAGCGAGGGGCTGCGGGTGCGCGTGCACGACGTGCTGGGGGCCCCGCAGGTGGCCGCCCGGCTGCGGGCCCTGCTGCCGCGGCGCTTCGAGGTGAGCGATTGGACGCAGGACAACGCCAACTACTTCCGTGCCATCCGCATCGAGAAGACCATGATGTCCCTCATCCTGCTGCTGATCGTGGCGGTGGCGGCCTTCAACATCGTGGCCATGCTGGTGATGGTGGTCACCGACAAGCGCACCGACATCGCCATCCTGCGCACCTTCGGCGCCGCCCCCGGGCGCGTCATGAACATCTTCATCACCCAGGGGCTGGTGATCGGCTGGCTCGGCGTGGCGCTCGGGGTAGTGCTGGGGCTGGCGCTGGCGCTGCACGTCGACACCATCGTGCCGTTCCTCGAGCACACCTTCGGCTTTCAGATCCTGGACTCCGACGTCTACTACATCACTACCATTCCCTCCGAGGTGCACCCGGGCAACATCATCGTCATCGCCGTGGCGGCGCTGGCGCTCACCGCGCTCGCCACCGTCTACCCTGCGATCCGCGCCGCGCGCACCGCGCCCGCGGAAGCGCTGCGCTACGAATAGCCGCATGAGCGTCTACGAGTGGTCGATCGGCACCCGTTACCTGCGCTCGACGCATCGGCGCGGCTTCGTGTCGTTCGTGGCGGTCATGTCGGTGTGCGGCCTGATGCTGGGGGTCGCCACCCTGATCGTGGTGCTGTCGGTCATGAACGGCTTCGAGCGCGAACTGCGCAGCCGCATGCTGGCGGTGACCGCACACGCCACCCTGAGCGGCCTGTCAGGCTCGCTCACCGACTGGCAGGCGCTGCAGAGCCAGGTGCGCCGCCAGGCGCACGTGCAGGCCGCGGTGCCCTACGTGGAGAGCCAGGCGATGTTTGCCAACGGCACGCGCATGGCCGGCGCCAGCGTGCGCGGTGTGCTGCCCGAGGAGGAGCGCACCGCGACCGGGCTGGCGCAGCGGGTCGAGTCGGGCAGCCTTGCCGACCTCACCCCCGGGGGCTATGGCGTCATCCTCGGCAGTGCGCTCGCCCACGAGCTCAACGTGCGGCGCGGCGACAGTGTGGTACTGATCGCGCCCGAGGGCACGGCCACCCCGACCGGCGTGGTGCCGCGCATGCGCCGCTTCCGCGTCGCGGGCACGTTCCACTCGGGCATGTACGAGTTCGACCGCGGACTTGCGCTGGTGCACATGGCGGACGCGGCGCGGCTGTTTCGCCTCGGCAGCGACATCACCGGGCTGCGCCTGGCCTTCGATGAGCCGCTGCGCGCCCACACGCTGGTGCAGCAGGTGGCGGCCGCGCTCGGGGGCCCCGGCTTCTACGTCAGTGACTGGACCGAAGATCACGCCAACTTCTTCCGTTCCATCGAGATCACCAAGTCGATGATGTTCATGATCCTGCTCATGCTGGTGGCGGTCGCGGCCTTCAACATCGTCGCGACGCTGGTCATGATCGTGAAGGAGAAGCAGACCGACATCGCCATCCTGCGCACGCTCGGGGCCTCGCCGCGCAGCGTGCTGCTGACGTTTGCCGTGCAGGGCGTGCTGATCGGCCTGGCCGGCACTGTGGCGGGCGCCGCGCTCGGTACGTTGCTGGCGACCAACCTCGAGACGCTGGTGGGTGCGCTCGAGCACCTGCTCGGCACCCAGTTCCTCGACGCGCGCGTCTACTACATGAGCGATCTGCCGGCCTACGTCGAGGCCGGCGACGTCCTCAGGGTAGGCGCCGTGGCGTTCCTGCTGTGTGTCCTGGCGACCATCTACCCGGCGTGGCGCGCGGCGCGCACCGCCCCAGCGGAGCCTCTGCGCCATGAGTGACTACGTCCTGGAAGCGCGCGCGGTGCACAAGAGCTTCCGCCAGGGCCCGGTGCTGCTGGAAGTGCTGCAGGGCGTCGCGCTCACGGTGGCACCGGGCGAGCGCGTCGCCATCGTCGGCGCCTCGGGCTCGGGCAAGACCACGCTGCTGCAGATCCTGGGTGGACTGGATGCGCCCACGTCGGGCACGGTGCGGGTGGCGGGCGAAGACATCCACGCACTCGGCGAGCGGGCGCGCGGCATGCTGCGCAACCACGCGCTCGGCTTTGTCTATCAGTTCCACCATCTGCTGCCGGAGTTCTCGGCGCTGGAGAACGTGGCCATGCCGCTGTTGGTGCGGCGCACCCGCGTGGCCGAGGCGCGCGCCGCGGCGCAGGCGCTGCTCGAGCGCGTCGGCCTGGGCGCGCGCCTCAGCCATCGCCCGCACCAGCTCTCCGGCGGCGAGCGGCAGCGTGCCGCGGTGGCCCGCGCGCTGGTGACGCGCCCCGGCATCGTGCTGGCGGATGAGCCGACCGGCAATCTCGACGGCGCCAACGCCGAGAGCGTGTTCGCGCTCATGCTCGAGCTCAATCGCGAGCACGCCACGAGTCTGGTGGTGGTGACCCACGACCTGCGCCGCGCGCAGCGCATGGACCGCGTTTACGAGCTCGAACGCGGCGAGCTGGCCGCGTGCCCCTCAGGCTGACTGCGTGCTGTGGCGCGCGCGGTAGCGGGCCGCCACCTGCCAGCGCCACACGCCCTCGAGCAGCAGCCAGCCGAGCAGTCCGCCCACCACCGCGCAGGTGAAGCAGCCGAGGACGAAGGGCTGCCACACCGGCTCGAGGCCGTGACGGAACCAGTGCACATCGGCGACGAAGCGGAAATGCTGACGCGGCAGGTGCATGAGCGCGGCACCGACCCGGTAAGCCATGTAGTACACCGGCACCGCGGTGAAGGGGTTGGTGAATATCCAGGTGGCGCCGTACATGACCGGCAGGTTGAGCCGCCACAGCAGCGCCACGCACACGCACAGCAGCAGGTGCACCGGCAGCGGCACGAAGCAGATGGCGATGCCGGCGCCGAAGGCATAGGTGACGCCGCGCCGGTGCAGGGTCCACAGCTGCGGATCGGCCATGCGATCGCCGAACAGCCGTACGGCCCAGCGCTCCCGCAGGGCTTGGGGAGCGGGCAGGATCTTTTTCAGGAACCGCCGGGGCATCGGGCCGACGACTCTACCAGAAGGCCCCTGGCGGGGATGTGCGCCGGCCCCCATCGGCGGCCCCTGCCTTGAGCGGCCGCGCCCCTCCGGTATGATGCCGGGCTGCAGTTTTGACGTCCTGCGGGGTCGCGACGGATGTGGGAAATAGTGCGAGCCGGCGGCCCGCTGATGTGGCCGATCATTCTGTGCTCGATCATCGCGGCAGCGATCATTCTCGAGCGGCTGTGGACGCTGCAGGATAAGCGTGTGCTGCCGCGCGAGCTGCCGCAGAAGGTGTGGCAGCTGATCGAGGCCAACCAGATCAACGACAAGGTGATCGCGGCGCTCGAGCAGAACTCGCCGCTCGGGCGGTTGCTGGCCACGGGCCTTGCCAACCGTCACCGCCCGCGCGAGATCCTCATGGAGCGTCTCGAGGACACCGGGCGGCACGTGGTGCACGAGCTGGAGCGCTTCATCAACACCCTCGGCACCATCGCCGGGGTGTCACCGCTGCTCGGCCTGCTGGGCACGGTCACCGGCATCATCCGCTCCTTCAACGCCATCGAAGCCGGCGGCATGGGCGACCCGCGCGCGCTGTCGGGCGGGATCGCCGAGGCGCTGATCTGTACGGTCGCGGGCCTGGTGGTGGCGATCCCGGCGCTCATCTTCTATCGCTACCTGCGCGGGCGGGTCGAAGGCATCGTGGTCGAGATGGAGAAGCAGGCGATCCGCATGGCGGACGCGCTGGAGGCGGCGCGCGGGCGCGAGCGCTCGAGCCCCGCGGCCGTGGCATGAACCTCGCCTCCAAACGCGGCCACGAGGAGCCGGAGATCAACGTGGTCTCCCTGATCGACGTGGTGCTGCTGCTGGTGGTGTTCTTCATCCTCTCCAGCCGCTTCACCGACGAGGGGCGGCTGCGCGTGCACCTGCCCTCGGCCAGCGCCGTGCCGCTCGAGAAGGTCGGCAGCGAGCCGCTGGTGGTGAGTGTTACCCAGGCCGGCACCTATCTCGTCAATCAGCGCGAACTGATCAACTCCAGCCCCGAAACGCTGCGTGCGGCGCTGCTGAAGGAAGCCGGTAGCAACCGTGGCATGCGCGTAACGCTGCGCGCCGACGCGCGTGCCACACATCAGTCCGTGATCACTGCCATGGACGTGCTCGGACGCCTCGGCTTCGCCGAGGTCAACATCGCCACCATCAAGGAAGCGCCGGCGGGCAAGCCTTGAACGACGGCAACCGAGCGCTGAGCGAGCGCGGTGCCGAGCGTGCCGCCCGCGGCAGCGCGCGCCGCGCCTACCGCCGCCTGCTCGGATACCTTGCCCCGTACCGCGGCCGTTTCATCCTCGGGCTGCTGGGCGGTGCGCTGTTCTCCGCCAGCATGGTGAGCTTCGCGTACTTCATGACGCGCTTCGGCGAGGGCACCCTGGTGCACCAGGATCCGGCCACCATCGTCTGGGTGCCGGTGGCGCTGGTGGGCCTGTTCCTGGTGCGCGGGCTGGGCGACTTCACCCAGACCTACTTCATGGGCTACGTCGGGCGTCACATCGTCAGTGAGCTGCGCGCCGAGGTATTCCGGCACGTGCTGCGCCTGCCGGTCGGCTACTTCGACCGCTCCTCGTCCGGCAACCTGCTGTCGCGCCTCACCTATAACAGCGAGCTGGTCGGGCAGGCGACCACCGACTCGGTGAGCATGCTGCTGCGCACCGCGCTCACCATTATCGGCTCGGTCGGCTACCTGCTGTACCTCAACGTGCGCCTGGCACTCATCGCGCTCATGGTCGGGCCGCTGATGGGCTGGCTGGTGTCGGTGATCAACCGGCTGTTCCGCCGCTACAGCCGCCGCATCCAGGACTCGATGGGAGACGTGACGCGGGTCGCCAAGGATAGCTTCGAGGCGCCGCGTCTCATCAAGCTCTACAACGCCGAGGACCACCTCGGACGCCAGTTCGACGCGGTCAACGCGCACAACCTGCGCTCCAACATGAAGCTCATCCTGACGCGCGGCGTCTCCAACCCGGTGGTGCAGATGCTGGCGGCACTCGGCGGCGCGTTCGTGCTCTCGATCGCCATCGCGGACGCCATACACGGGCGCATGAACATGGGTGAGCTGCTGGGCTTCATCACCGCGCTGGTCGGCATCGCCCAGCCGCTGCGCGACCTGGTCGGTGTGGCCGGGCCCCTGCAGCAGGGCATCGCCGCCGGCCAGAGCCTGTTCGAGGTGCTCGACGAGCCGCTCGACCCGCCGGGGGGCACGTTCCGCGCCACGCGGGCGCACGGCGCGGTGCGCTTCGAGCAGGTGTCGTTCGCGTATCCGGCCGGCACCCAGGCGCAGGACGGTGCGCTGGCGCCGCGCGGCCGGCCGGCAGCGCTGTCGGACATCTCGCTCGAGGTGGCCGCCGGGGAGAGCCTGGCGATCGTCGGACGCTCGGGCAGCGGCAAGTCGACGCTGGTCAACCTGCTGCCGCGCTTCTACGACGTCGGCGCCGGCAGCGTGCGCATCGACGGCCGCGACGTGCGCGACTATGACCTCGCCAACCTGCGCGAACAGATCGCGGTGGTGAGCCAGGACGTGGTGCTGTTCAACGACAGCATTCGCAACAACATCACCTTCGGGCGCGACGTGTCCGATGCGGCCATCGAGCGCGCCGCCGAGGCCGCACACATTCTCGAGTTCGTGCAGCGCCAACCGGGCGGGCTGGACGCCCGGGTCGGCGACCGCGGCATGCTGCTGTCCGGCGGACAGCGCCAGCGCATCTCCATCGCGCGCGCGCTGCTCAAGGATGCGCCGATCCTGATCCTGGACGAGGCCACGTCGGCTCTCGATACCGAGGCCGAGCGCCACATCCAGGAGGCGCTGGCGCAGCTGCTGCGCAACCGCACCACGTTCGTCATCGCGCATCGCCTGTCGACCGTGGAACAGGCCGATCGCATCATCGTGCTCGAGGGCGGCCGCCTGGCCGAGGCCGGCACGCACGCGCAGCTGCTCGCGCAGGACGGACTGTACGCGCAGCTGCACCGGCTGCAGTTCTCCGACTGAGGGCGGCGCCATGGGCGCGCAACAGCGGCTCACCGACCTGTGGTATCGCGAGCCCGACCGGGCGTCGCTCCTGCAGCCGCTGGCGTGGCTGTACGGGGCCGTGGTGCGGCTGCGGCGCGCGGCGTACGGCTCGGGGCTCATCGTCACCGAGCGCGCCGGCTGCCCGGTGGTAGTGATCGGCAATCTCACGGTGGGCGGCACCGGCAAGACGCCGCTGACCATCTGGCTGGCGCGCGAGCTGGTCGGTCACGGGCTCAGGGTGGGGATCCTGTCGCGCGGCTACGGGCGGCGCGAGCGCGCGCCGCGCGAGGTGCTGGTGGGGAGCGACTGGCGCGAGGTCGGCGACGAGCCGCTGCTGCTGGCGCGCCACAGCGCCTGTCCGACCTTCGTCGCCGCCGACCGCGTGGCGGGCGCGCGGGCGCTCACCGCGCGCGGCGTGCAGGTGATCCTGGCCGACGACGGGCTGCAGCACCTGCGTCTCGGGCGCGCCTGCGAGATCGTGGTGGTCGACGGAGCGCGCGGCTTCGGCAACGGCCGGCTGCTGCCGGCGGGCCCCCTGCGCGAGCCGCTCGCGGCCCTGGCGCGCGCCGATGTCGTGGTCACGAACGGGGCCGCCACGCACGGCTCGCTGGCGCGCCCGCCGCCCGGGCCGGGTCCGCTCACCATGAGTCTGGTGGCGGGCGAGGCCGTGCGGCTCGACGCCGCCGCTGCCCCGCGCCCGCTGCCGGCCTTCCGCGGGCAGCGCGTGCACGCGGTCGCCGGGATCGGCAATCCGCAGCGCTTCTTTGCCATGCTGCGCGCCCAGGGACTCGAGATCGAGGAGCATCCCTTTCCGGACCATCATCCTCTGAGCGCGCGGGAACTCGATTTCGGCGATCCGCGGCCGGTGCTCATGACGGAGAAGGATGCCGTAAAATGCGCCGGCTTTGCCGATGCGCGGCTCTGGTACGTACCGGTCGCGGCGCAGCTCGGCGCCGCCGATGCCGCGGTGCTGCTCGAGCGCGTGCTGAGACGCATCCGTGATCGCAACGCCTGACGGAGGTCAGATGGACCCGCGCCTGCTCGAGATCCTCGCCTGCCCCGTGTGCAAGGGGCCGCTGCTGTTCAAGCGCGATGCACAGCTACTGGTGTGCCGCCTCGACCGCCTCGCCTATCCGATCCGCGACTCGGTGCCGGTGATGCTCGAGGAGGAAGCGCGGCAGCTGGCCGCCGACGACGCGCTGCTCGAGCGCTGAGGTCTGCGACTGTTCCGGGTAGTCATTCCGGCGCGCTACGGCTCGACCCGCCTGCCGGGCAAGGCGCTCCTGCCGCTTGCCGGCAAGCCGCTGGTGCAGTGGGTATATGAGAGCGCGTGCGCCGCGGGCGCACCCGAGGTGCTCATCGCCACCGACGATGAGCGCATCCTGCGGGCCGCCTCGAGTTTCGGCGCCACCGCACTGCTTACCTCGCCGCGCCACGTCTCGGGCACCGACCGCATCGCCGAAGTCGCCACGCAGCGCGGCTGGGGCGCCGAGGACATCGTGGTCAACGTTCAGGGCGATGAGCCGCTCATGCCCGCCGCGCTCATCGGCCAGGTGGCGGCGCTGCTGGCCGGGCAGCCGCGTGCGCATATCGGCACGCTCGCCGCACCGCTCACCTCGCTCGCCGACCTCATGGATCCGAACGTCGTAAAGGTGGTGACCGACGCCGCCGGCCTGGCGTTGTACTTCAGCCGCGCGCCGATCCCCTGGAATCGCGACGGCGCCGCGCAGGGGCTGGCGAGTCAGCTCGATTGCGGCGGGGCGCGGCGCCACATCGGTCTCTACGCCTATCGCGTGGGAGCGCTGCTGCGCCTGGCGGGCCTGCCTGCCGGTGCGCTCGAAGTACGCGAGAAACTCGAGCAGCTGCGCGCCCTCGAGCACGGCCTAGTGATCTGCGTGGCCGACGCGCAGGAACAGCCCGGTCCGGACGTGAACACGCCCGCGGACCTGGAGCGCGTCGCCGCGCTGCTCGCTGCGCGACGGCCCGGAGCAGGCTAGACTCTTCCGGTGCCCGGGGCGTGCCGGACGGCGCGCATTAACAGTTTTTCACACCGCTGCACAGCTGGAACTCGGCGCTTGCGGGTGGCGTCTAACCGGGGCGGAGAACGCCTTGAACTGTCAACCTCGCGCCCGCAAGCAGCGTTCTGCGAAGTAGCGGTACTGCGCTCCAACCATGGGATTCCCGATGCTGAACCGAACCTTAATGATCGTGCATGGCGCGCTCCGCGGGGCGGCCGTCGTAGCCGCCGCGGGCCTGCTGGCCGCGTGCGTCGCAGCCCCTCCGCCACGCCCGCCGCCACCGCCGCCGCCGACG
>Ga0134126_10005945_pt1 | contig 15260 bp, 22 predicted proteins | sample KB31752_FD_96881 | JGI IMG/M metagenome (GOLD analysis project Ga0134126, IMG submission 96881) | Terrestrial soil microbial communities with excess Nitrogen fertilizer from Kellogg Biological Station, Michigan, USA - KB3-175-2 | ecosystem: Environmental > Terrestrial > Soil > Unclassified ...
CCGCGCGGTATGGGGAGATGATCAGCGAGCAGGTCTTGCTCGCCGTTGCGGCGCTTGAGCACGTCGACGAATCGGCGCGGGAGCGGATCGGGAAAGCCGTCATCGCCAGGGTCAGCACCTACGAACAAGACGGCAAGGTAAGGATTCCGGGCGTGGCCCGCTGCATCGTCGGCACGAAGTAGGGACACCCGACCTGTCGATCCGCGCTTGGGGGATTCCCACGGAGCTGTCGTCACGGCCGCCTCGACCAGTTCGAAGATCTGGATCGGCCACCGGCATGGCGAGTGGTGTCGCCGATCAAGATGATCACAGGCATATTGCCCCGCGTCATCTGGATGGTGTGGAGGTGAGTTGCCTCAGGCTGTTCAGTCCGCCGCAACTTACCTCGGGTGCTGGGTTATCGATTAAGCGGCGGTGTGCGCCTGATCGAATGCCTGCTGGATCGACGCCGGGATCCTGCCCCGATTGCTGATGTGGTGGCCGTGCTGGCGGGCCCACTTTCGCACAGCTTGGGTCTGCTCGCGGGACTGCCGACCGCCCGCAGCCTCGGTGCTACGGGCGCGGCGACCGTCGCTGTGTTTGCTGTCCTTGATCTTTCGGGCGCTTTCAATGAATCCGCCGATGGCGGAGTTGAACTCTGCGATGTTCTCCGCGGATAGGTCGATCTCGTAGTTGGTGCCATCGACAGCGAAGGTGAATGTCCGCTCGGCGGGTGATCCGTCGAGGTCGTCGATGAACTCGGTGATTACCTTCTGCGCCATGTTGGGGGTTGTCTCCTCGAAGACCACGATGTCTGGGTTACCGCGCGACTGGGCACCTTGCGCCCCGGCATCTCTGTTGTATCACAACGTGCGCACTAGGTGCTAATTCTCCACCGTTGTGGTCTGCGTAGTGTCCTCCGGTTGGTGCGATGCCGGCTGCGACCTATGCTGTCATCATCGCTGCGACTTTACCTCGGATGAGGTGAACGACCAGTGATAACCACTGCCCCGGTCGATGTCTGTTGGTGCGGGATAGTTTCCCAGCCAGTAATCGACTCGTCGGTAGATGACCCCTGCCGGCGCCGTGGCACCTTGCCCAATTCTGGCGGGCTAAGCCGCCAGAATTGCCCGTACTCCCGCTTGCTCTGGGCAGCGTCGGCGCCGATGCAGTGTCCGCTGCCCAGGCTCAGCTCACCGACCGGACCCCGAGCCCGGGTACTCGATGCCCGGTAGACCGCGGTCTGGGCTCGTAGTCGTGCTGACTGACCGGCCCTTGGTGACCGTACGGACGGGCACGCGGGCGTCCACCCCTCACCGCCGACCACCGCCAACCCGAGGAGAACCCTAGTCCGTCTGGACGATGCCCGACCGCTCACCAACGCCGTACCATTCATCCGGCCAGCGGGCCAATCCCCCTTGGATACCGCCAGCCCCCGCGGCCGGCGCGCCTCCCAGGCGCACCGGCCGCCCTCATCGCACGCTAGGCGCTGCACTCCACCGTAGGACTCCATACCCGCTGTGCCACCAGTACGTCTGGTTTGCCTGACAAAAAGCAGCCTCCAGAACACTCCAAGCCGGATATTCTCGCGCTCACCCTGTGCACGGGCTCACCACAACTCACGCTTGCGACAGTTCATCGGCCGGATACCGGCTGGGGCCCGGTACCCGACCCCACCGCGCCTGCGACCTTCGCCCACCCCAACCGACCCACCCCATCGCGGACCTCACCTACCAACGCATCAAGCGTCGACCGGTCCCGTATAGCTTGCTCAACGAATACGAACGGGCAGTATGAAACCGCTTGTCGCCATGGTCACCGACTTCTGAAACCCCGCACGTGTACGGATCTGTGGGAGCCCGGGGGTGAGACTCCCCCCGGCCACCCGACCGGCGCGCAGCCTGACCAAACCAGAAAAACGCCTAGTCAAAGCCCCGATCGAGTTTTGGCACGCCGCAGGCGACAACCCCGTGCTACGGGACTGGCTCGACGACCAAAACCTCAACTACGTCATGGCCGTCTCCTGCGATGCCCGCTTTGCCACCCCCACCGGGCCGCGCCGGGCCGATGAACTGGCCGCGTGCGCGCCCCAACGCGGCTGGCAATGGCTATCGTGGGACCTGGCGTGGCCGAGTATGGTTCCGGTAGGAGGGCTGTCGGGAATCTTGTAATTCGGTGTGGGTGCGGTGAGATCTGCGTCGAGGCATGTTGCGACCGCATGGCCCCGGGTCAGCCGTCGAGTTACGGGAATCGGGCACGGGGAACGATGATTACCGAGGAATATCGGGCTAAGCCGCCGGAATTGGTCAGTCTTTACGCTGCGACCTCAGCGGCGTTCAAGATACTCAAAGAGGAATTCCAGGTTCCTGATATCTATGAGCTCGCGTTGCACCATGTAGATGCCGCCGAATTGCGCTTGACCAATACTGTTGATATTGCTGCCATCGCGATGCGGAAGGTACAAGCTTTGCGCTGGGTGGCTAAGCCTGGCGTCGAGACCACCAACGACGTGGTGGTGGCTCTTGCCGCAGACTTGTCACGGGCTCTTGATCACTTGGTGCAGCATTGCGATCGCTATGGGAACACGTTAACGAGCTGCCACCCCGCCAACGCACCGTACTGCGAGCACTGTTCACCGACAACTCCCAACCCTACTCCCAAATCGCCACCACCACCGGAATCCCACCCGGCGGAATCGGACCCACACGAAACCGTGCACTCCAGCAACTACGAGAAAAACTCGACAAACACAACGCGCATTAGATACAGCCTCAAAGTCTCCGAATGCTGGCGGCGAAAGGAGCTCGCCGTCGCACGGGCACTGCACCACATGCAAAGCGACCATGCGTGCCGACGACGGGACACAGCATCCGCAACGACCAATTCCCGTGATGGAAGCAACCAGACACTCTGATCACGGCCGCCACCACCAGCGACCGCGGTCATTAACCCCCGGACCGTACCTGTGGGACTCGGAAACTGGGGGTATCGAACTGGTCATCCACGGCGGTGACGCCCCGAGGCCAGCGACGCGGCGGCCAGCGCACCCACCGGAGCCGCGCAAGTTGGTGCTGCGGCTGGCCGCCGAGAACTCCTGCTGGGATTATCGACGCATCCACGGTGAACTCGCCGGGCTGAGCTACCAGGTCGCGGCCAGTACCGTGTGGTCGATTCTCCAGCGAGCCGGTATCGATCCCGCCCGCGCCGCGACGCCTGCCACCTGTGCTCTGCGCCGGAGGCCACCGAGGGGACCAGGCTGGGTGTGCCGTTCGCACGGCAATCTGTCGTCCACGGCCGTGATCATCGTGTGCGCGGGGTGCGTGACGAACTGCGTGACAATCACCACTTATCACGACGGACTTCGGTGGATTCTGGGGGATGGTTGAACAGGTCAAATCCGCGGAAATGCGCTGGTCAGGGCACTATGGTTATTGCTTCGGGACGAAGAGGCCGTGGGTTCAAATCCCGCCACCCCGACGCTAAAACAGCAGGCCAGAAGCTGTGTGCGATCGAGCCACGATGGGCTCGGGTGACGAACTGCGTGACTATCGGATTCTTTTCCGGTGGTGCATCCCTGACCTTGTGGCCTCTCGGCGGTTTCACGGTGGTGATCTCTGCCGGTCGCGGCTCCCGGAACCGAAACCAGGCCGACGACCGCGATGCGAAGCCGGCAACGCTGATCCACCCAGCGAGAGCCAGTAACCAGCAGGTTAGGGCGCTGAAAGTTGATGAGAGCCGGCGTGGAACGACGGCGCTCCTGTGGTGGATCCCTTCATGGGCGTGGCAATGCGTCTGTGATCACCATGATGATCGGCTCCGCCAGATGCCGTGACGCAGCGCGCGCTTCGAACTGGACGAAGCGGCCATAAGGATGGGTCCGTACAACGTCGGTACCCCGGTAGCTCTTAGTCGTAATAGGTATCGGTTCCCTTGCACCACCACCGTCGACGAGCTCAGCACCTCATCCGTCCATAACGTACAGTGCCGGGCTCTGCCCGAAACCTCGATGGCCGCACGCCGCGCCGTTCGCGGCAACACGCCGCTGGGTCGAGGTCATAATCCCCGACCACGACGCCGGCCCACGCATCATGATCACGGATGACCAGTTCGGCACCCACAGTCCCGGCTGCCTTTAACGAGCTGGTCAGGACGATCTGATCAACCGCGATCAACACCTCGGCTGCACTGACTGCGCCAACGCAACTGCCACATAGAGGCGCGCAGCGTGTCAAGGGTGAATCAATCGGTGGCTAACAGCCCGGTGGCCTGAGCGCGCAGGAAGGTCAGCCACGCGGTGTCGGCCCGCCGTGATGCTGGGCCGAGCCGAGCGGCGGCCAGGATCCGCCGGATAGTGCCGGTACCGGCGCGGTGCCCAACATCGCCTTGAATTGCGCCCTTACTTGGTGTCGGTCGGCAGGTCGGCGCCGGTGGCGGAGCTGAAGTGCTTGCTGCGCGCAAGTTCACCCAGTCGGCCGTGGACCCGACGTATTTATCGGCCGTTGGTTGTTCTCCTTCCCGTGGCCGGGTGGTTTAGGGCAGCGTGGCTTGGAGGACACACCGCTATGTCGATGGTCTATATGACGCATTGTAAATGGCGGGCGAGCAATGATCGAGTCGTGCCGTGACGCACCAATACGGCCGGCGCACCCACGCCGTGAGGCCGACCACGTGAACCGGTTTTCTAATCAACGGTATTTCGCAGAAGGAGAATCCGATGACTGCTGGGCAGGAACAAGCCGCAAGTGCGGTACTTCCGGTCAATACCCCGGACTTGTACAGCCTCCACGGTGACCAGCTACGCATCACGTATGCGACGACGAGCTTCGACGGAAGACCACGTTTCGACTACCAGGATGCTACACAGATTTACAGTTTCGAGGGTGATCAGATCCGCACCACCACCACGGAGATCGGCATGCTGGTGACGGTGACCCTCTGTCGGAGCATTGACCGCGGCAGCACGACGTTCACGCTACTGGTGCCCACAGTGAACCTGGGTTCATCACAGCAGGCCCCTATCGACACCCTGGGGATCACCACGATCCACCGCTTCTCTCTCGTGCCGGCCTTCAACCAGGGCCAGACCGAGCTTTACCGAGTCACTCCGCTCACCGGTACAGCCAGCTTCGTCAACTTCTGACAAGCAAACACGACGGCCAAGATAGCGCTATTTGTCAAGCTGGCGAACGAAAATGTCAATCACTTTGTCCGCGGCTTGACGTCTCGGACCGACGGAGAACATACAATGATGAAGCAACATGAGCTCGAGCAACTTGCTGCACCCGAACAGCTCAGCGCCGCCTTGGATCTTTACCAAGACCAGCTCCGGCGGCTTCACCACATGCATCACGATCCTCGTGAATCGGTGCGTGAGCTGACCTACAAAGGTCACCATATCCGTATTGTCACCAGCTACCGCATTGAGCTTGACGGTAAACCGGTCACTGGTCATTTCCTGGTCAACAACGCCGGCCAGGTGCATTACCACGCCATCCCGAACCAAGAATTTCCCTCTGCCGTGGACGTGATCAAGCGCATTGTCGATCTCTCGGAAGCGCTCGGAGGCGCAGACGAAGGATCACCCCAGCACCCCAGCCACCAGCACGGAGAATGAGATGGCTATCACCCGTCGCAACATCCTGTTCAACCCCGTCGACCGAGACAAGTTCGGGCGTGGTGTCAATCTCCTCAAGCAGGACTTCTCGGCCGGTGTCACTACTCAGACGTTGGGTTTTGCGGGGACGCCGATACCGGTCAGCGCCTACGACCAGTTCGTGATCTGGCACTACGTTGCCATGAACACCCTCACCCCCGACAGCCCTACCAACGTCACCGGCCGCAACAGCGCACACCGGGGACCTATCTTTCTTCCCTGGCACCGATTCATGCTGCTGCTGTTCGAGCAGCACCTTCGGCGCGTCTTGAACGACCCAGAATTCGGACTTCCCTACTGGGACTGGGCGACAGACGGCGACCTACCACCCACCCAACAAACCCATTCAGCACTGTGGACCCAAGATGGCATCGGGGGAAACGGGGCACCGGTCACGACCGGCCCGTTTGCGTTCAATCCGGATCCGCATGCGCACAGCTTCCGCGTGTTCTTCTTCGAAAATCTTACTACCGGGCAACTGACCTACACCGCGCAAGGCCGTGGGCTGGTGCGCCAACTCGGCGATGGGGTGAGCAACCTGCCCCCAACGTTGGCAGTCAGTGACACGCTGGCCACCGAACACGACTATGACGCCGGCTCCTGGGATGCCCAGTCACTCGCGTTCCGTAATCGAGTCGAGGGGTGGCGAACCGGCACCCCAGAGTCCCCACCCGGTCTCCATAATCGTATCCACGTATGGGTCGGCGGAGACATGGCACCCGGCACCTCCCCGAACGACCCTGTCTTCTACCTCAACCACTGCAACGAAGACCGCATCTGGGAAGGCTGGATGGCCCAACACGGGCGCACCTACGTCCCCACCGAATCGGCCGCAGACGCACCCGAAGGACATCGCCTCAAAGACACAATCATCTCCCTGGTTACCACCGCAACAACCACCCCACAGGACATGCTCGACGTAACCAATCTCTATACCTACGACGTATTGCCGACCGCATAATCCGCCTACCGACAACGCCGTCTTTCACCGAACGGGCATGACATCACATACAGGTCAACTCACAATGACAGGAAACGGAGCTCGCCGTGTATAAGGAAGTGACCGAAGAGCAGGTACATGATTTTGACGCGTTGCCTACCCCGAAGTCATGCCGGATCATCGATTTCGACTCCGCCCAGGTTGTGACATTACCCACGCAACCTTCCCGGCACGTATTGGTCGTCAGCGGACAAAAGCCGTATTTCAACATGGAAGTCTCCCTGTCCCCGCTGGTGTACATCAAACAGCCCGAGTACTGGGACATTGAAGTCGTGGGATGTCTGCCCCAGGTGGGCCTGCCGGTGTGACACCCTATGTCGCGCACCTTGCCCTAGATGGCACCATCGGAACCCGCGGTATTGAAGTCATCGGCGCCACCAGGTCAGAAAAAATCGACATCCCCGGCCACGAGGCGACACCACAAGGAGCTTTCACGCTGTCTATCACCTCCGCAGCCAGCGGTGAGACCCTCGCCACGACGTCCCTGACCTGCCCACCGAACGCCAGTTCGCACCCCGACCCAGCCGCCGCCTGCGCGCAGTTGACCAAGGCAGATGGTTACATCGAAGCAATCCCCGAAGACCCAGGACCGTGCACGAAGGAGTTCAATCCAGTGATTGTAACCGCCTCAGGAACCTGGAACGGCCAACCACGGCACTACAAACACGAGTATTCCAACAGGTGCGTCGCCGTCCGAGCAACCGGCGGTGTGATATTCAAGTTCTGAACGCATCGAGACAAGTCCTGCGGTCCATGTCGCGACACGCTCGCCAGGAATGCAGAGTTCCTAAACTCCTTTCATTCGGATTCTGGCGCGCCGGCGTGTGACATGCCGGGCAGAGGAAGCAGTGCCTGCGCGCCCAGACATCGACGATGCTGGCCTGCCACGTTTCCATGTGGACTGTGTGGTCACAATCAAGCGGATCTACGTGGTCTTCGTTCTTGAGGTCGCTTACCGGTCGGTACATCTGGTGGGCGCGACCACGACCCCGATGGCCGATGGACCACCCAGCAAGTTCGCTGCGTCATGGATCTCTGTGATCGCGTCACCCGGTTCCGGATTCTTGTTTCGTGACTGGGTTGGCCAGTTCACCGCGTCGTTCGACGCCGTCTTTGCTGATGTGCGCATCCATGCGGTCCGATTCCTCCGCGCTGCCCGTGGGCGAACTGTTTCGCCGAACGATTTGTTCGCACCGTCCGAGCCGAACTCACCGACTGGTATGTTGATTTTTGGTCAGCCGGCGCTTGCGTCTGGTGTTCGCGGAGTACGTTCGCCATAACCACGGTCGACGGCCGCGCCGTGCCCGCGAACTGCGCCCACCGCAACCAACCTACCCGGTGGACGACCTTTACTGCGACCAGATCCCACGTCGACCGTTCTGGTGGCTTGATCAACGCGCACGAACGGGCAGCAGAAAACCGCTACGCAGCGCAGGTGGCCAACTTCTGGAACCTTACAGGTTTTAGAGGCCCCAGAAGTGGAGGTCGCGTTGGTCGTGGGTGAGTTTGGGTGCCATCCAGGTGTCGTTGTCTTGGAGCCCGCTAAAGGGTGTGTTGTGTTGGGTGAGGAATGCTCGCCAGCGGTAGTGGTCGTAGGCGCCGAGGATATTAACCGCGTAGGCTTCGGCCAGTTCGGGAGCGTTTTTGATGATGAGAAAGTTTTCGTCGTTTTGCCGCTGGCTGACAGGGAGAAGTTATGGCTTCCGGTGATGACCGTCGCGCCGGGGGAGAAGGGGTCGGTGATGATGATTTTGCTGTGGATGATGGCGTGACCGATGTGGGCGAGGAATTGTTTATGGGTGACTTCAGCGGCGAAATGGGCCAGGGGGTGAGCAATGCCTTCGGGTTGAATGATGTCGAGGTCAAGGGCGTGTTGGGTGGTGTTGTCGATGAGGTTGACGTGGACTTGGCCGTCATCCTCGGTGTGCCCGCGGGGTAGTTCGCTGACCACCCCGCGCACATACAACTCGGGTTCCGCGGCGCGGGCGGCGACGGTGGCGAACAGCCCGGTCGCCCCTGGCATGAACATCAAAAACAGGATTCCGTGCTGGGCGGCGCTGACCTCCGCACGCAGCGCCTGGAGGTCGACTTGTCGGGTGGTGCGGCTAAACCACACCGTAATGGCCGGGTCGCCGTGGGTGCGCCGGTCGATCCGGGTGGGGATGGAGTTGTTGTCGACCAGCGACGGCGGGAAGCTGCTGGCAGCGTCGCGAAGCCGCTGCCACTGCTGGCGGTAGGCCGCGGCGACGTCGGGATCGGTGACCAGCAGTCCGTTGTTGACCTGAGTGCGCAACCCGGTCGGGGTCCAGTTCGTGCTGCCGGTCCACACGGTGCGCGGGGTGCCGTCGCGGTCGGTGCGGACTAAAAACTTGTTGTGCGCTAGAGGGCCGGGGGCAGTAAATCGGTGGTCGGGTTGTACGTCGACGCCGGCGGCTTGCAGTTTCGCCCGGGCGGTGGCGTTTTCGTCTCGCTGTCGTGCCTGCGCGGTCGCTTCGCCCGTGGCTTTCTGGATGGATCCGTTGGCCAGGACCACGTGGGCCCGCGGCCCCAGCGCGCACAGCTCGTCGAGCAGTTCGTCGTCGCTGAGTTCATACAGGGCCGCAAAGGCCTGCCCATCTTCGGCGGCGACTGCGCGGATTTCGTTGATCAACGCCAGGCGCAGGTCGCCGGACAAAAATCGGCGAATTGTCGTCTCGTCTTTCTCGGCGATCGTGGCTTTGAACTGCTCGAGCGTGAGGTGGCGTTCGGTCAGGTAGCGCGCCATGAACTGCGAGATCACAAAAGCCCGATTGAAAACGGCCGGTACGCCGAGGAGGTGGAGACACCCAGGGTGCGTTCGGGACTCCACTGGCTGGCTTGGGCCTCGACGAGCTCCAGGGTGCCCGCGCTGTTACGAATGACTGGGATCACCCGGTAGGACACGGTGTCGCCGGTGTCGGCGTCATGGTCGGTCCAGGAAAACCGCTGAAACGGCCACTCGGTAGACGGTCGAGCAACGCCAGCCCCTGCCCCGGGCTGCGGTAGCGGCTCGTTGTCATAACCCATCCGGTTGAGCAGGAAGTCTTCGCTCGAGCCGGACTGGTGTGACCTGCGTCGGGCGACGGCAAAACCCCGACAACCCGGAATCACCTCAGAGACGCTCCAAAACAGCAGCGCGTCATCTTCGTTGACATACACCTTCACCGACGTCGTCACGTCACACCCTTCCTGCACACGAAAACTCACCCGCGGCCAATACGATCAAATTCCGACACTGAGGGGAAGGTCAAACATGGATTCTCGACCTGACCGGCCCCATTCCTATGGAGTCCGGTTGGTGGGATCGTGTTTGTGCTTAGGCCGGTAGGATGACGTCTTTAGCTTGTCCGATGAGCGGCAGCACGCTGTACGTCAGCCCGACTCCCGGGCCGGTGACGAAACCACGGGTCGTTGTCTTGATCGCCACGGCGGCAAAGGTCACCGGGGCGGTTCGGGTGACACCAAAGGCCCTGGGTAGGAGAATAGTGATGTTGATCGCTCCGGCGTCGAAGTCCGGTCGGAGTGTGACGGTGAGCAGCGTGCCTAACGGGGTGGCCGCTCGGCTGATCTGTGGACCGTAGAAGGTGAATGTTCCTTCCGGTCCCTGGTAGCGCAGTTCTCCACCCTCGTGGCCGATAACGATCGGTCCAGGAGTGGTGGTGAAGAAGGTGATCGATGTTCTGTCACCACTGAAGGTAAACTCATTACCGCCCAGGTCCTCACTCGCCGAGCTGTGAATAGGTTCATCTGTGGTTGTCATAATGATTCTCCTTTGCACACGGCCGCCGCGGGTATGAGTGGGGTCAGCAAAAACTTGGCTGGATGCAGGCGGGATGATTGTGTAGTCGACCGGTCACGGTCGGCTTATCACGCGACAGACCAAAACAGCACGCTCAACACCACCACTGCTTGAAGAGCCTCCACACCGAGCGGCTGATACCCAGTGACAGCAAAATCCACCAGACACTGGCCTAGTGAGGCTCCGCCTCGGACCGCCAAGTCTGTGGGCACGCCAAAAGGTCCCTGCGGCTTCCTGAGCGCAAGCTCCCCAGGGACTCCCGGTCTGGGGTGGCCGACCGTCGCCATCCGCTGCGCCGAATCGGGCGACCTAAGCCTCAGTCGCCGTCGTTGTACCACCCATCGTAACTGGTCAGGCGGTCGAAACGCCTGCGTGGGAGCGGACGAGAAGAACACTACGTGCTCTTGAGAACTTGGCTCAAGTGTCAAAGTCTCAGGGTCCAAGGAGCCCTAGACGACAGACGGAGCTGTTGCGTTGTGCGAAGCCGGGGCAGGCGTGGTCGTTGATGCCGGTTGGTCAGACCGCCAGGGCCAGTTCGCAAAAGAAGTCGGTGGCGAGAATGCCGTGTGCTGGGCAGCCAAGAACTGTCGCCAACTTGACCTGTGGGTGCCGAATAGGTCATCCATATGAGGCTGACCTGGGCATATTCGTAGATCAGTCCGCGGAGCCGGTCGTGGCATCGGAGGCGAAGGTCGGGTGGTGATGCCACCAGGATCGCCTGTCGGTGGACGAGTTGTCGGGTCGGCTGGTGCCTGATGAATTAAGGGCGCTGTGGACGAACTGGCCGGGCCCCATTGACTGGTTGCGCACCGTTGTTGGTGACCTTGCTCGGCAAATATGCGGCGGTCAACTGCGCTATTAGCTGTGGTGGCTACTGCGCCTGACCTGGAGCGTGCTGCTGGGGCGTGCAGGTTGTCCTGCTGGGCGGCGCAGCGTGGATGGGCACTGCCACCGCGCCTGCGGCGCAGGCCACCATGGGGAACCAGGCTGGGTGTGCCGTTCCCACGGCAAATTGCCCGTCTACAGTCATGATCATCGTGTGTGCAGGTGCGTGACGAACTGCGTGACAATCACCACGTACGACCACGGACTTCGGTGGATCCTGAGGGATGCCTGAACAGGGCAAACCCACGGTAATGCGCTGGTCAGGGCACTATGGTTATTGCTTCGGGACGAAGAGGCCGTGGGTTCAAATCCCGCCACCCCGACAGTCTGAAACATCTGGTCAGCGGCTTGTTCCGCTGACTACATGATCAGTTATTGGGGCCAAAATCGGATCGTACAGCTGCGAAATACAGCTGCAGCCGTTAGCCATCGAGGCTGGCCCCCAGTCGCTTGAGTGCTTCCCGGGTGGCCGCTGAGGAGGCTGATGGGCGGAGCACAAGGATTTCCGCGTTCTTTGATTGTGCGTTCCGGGGTAGCAGTCCCAGCCAGGCCATCACGTGTCGGAAGGTCAGATACAGCAGTCGTACCGCCACGACCGGCGATCATGCCCGACGGCCACCGTCCAGCGGTCCCGCTGGTCACCGCCATGGATGGCCAGTTCGGCACCCACAAGCTGTATGTCAGTGCAGACGGCGCCGACTCGCTGGTTAGCGGCGTCGAGTGGCGGAGTCGCGTTGTTGCTGCCAGCGGAAGGAATCCGCCGATGACGATGCTGTGTTTGTCTCGACTGGGCGGTGGGGGGCAGGGGTTATGTGGGCGGGTGCTGACCCGGTCCGGGGACGACTGTTACTTGGTGGGCGGGGACAGGGGATTGGCATTGCTGGCAGATCAGCGCGGCGTGCAGCTCGCCGCCGCACTTGGCGTGTTGCGCGAGGCGAGGCGGGCCCGTCGGCCCGGCCAGGTGGTCGTCGCCCCAGTGCATGAGGGCGAGGAGAGGGACGAGCAGCTGGCGGCCCATCGGGGTAAGCCGGTAGTCAAAGCGGTCGGGGTGCTGTTGGTAGCGGATTCGTTCGAATACTCCGGCGTCGACGAGCCGACCAAGCCGGTTGGTGAGCACGTTGCGGCCGAGGCCGAGACTTGTCTGGAATTGCTCGAAACGGCTCAGCCCCAGGAAGGCGTCCCGGACGAGGAGCAGACTCCAGCGCTCGCCGACCACCTCTAGGGCGCGGGCGATGGAGCAGATCTGATCGTCATACGTTCGCGCCAGCATGTCCCTCACCTATCCACGGCCAGGATACCACAGTGGGTTGCGTGAAAGAACTGACCGCGGTAGCGTCAGTTTCGTAATGAAACTCACTCCGGTTGCGGACGGTGAGGTGGTGATGATGGATGTTGATCGTGCTGCCGTCCGGTGGTGTTGTTCTAGCTCACCTGCTGACCCACCACGCGAGTCCATCGCTGCGCTGTCAATCCGGCGACCGCTATGCCTCTACGTCCAGGAAAGGACGGCACTCCCATGAACACCGTATGCAGCGATGCCTCCCAAGACACCTCCCGAGCCCGGCAAGATCATGCTCAGGGATCGACCTTGAAGCGCCGGACACGGCTAACACAGGCTGCCGGCCGTGTCCGGCGCCCCGATCACTGGATCCATCTAGACCGGTGGTGGGCCAACCGGCTGGGGGTGACCAGGACAGCGGGCATGTACCGGATCCGCAGCCGCGATCTGATTCGCAGACTTTCCCAGGAAACACTGGCCGTGGATGCCGCCGGAACGGTGCTCGCCTGGAACGGGGATGGCAGCGGCCACCGTGAAAAGGGGTCAGCGGCTTAAGCCATCCAGCCCCCGAATTCGAAGCTGGTCTAGGTCGACCGCTGGGTTGCCAACTACGGCAGCGGACGATGAGCAACGTTGATGTGGCAGTCTCGGCAGTGGCTCGCGTACTACCCGGCCGTCATGCGCGCCGCGCAGCTCCGCGGCAGTCTCGTACACCGAGCACGAACCCGAGCGGATGATCCGTACCTGCGAAACCGGAAGCGGACACGGGTGACCTCATAGCGGAAGCACTTATTAAGCGTCGGTAGCTGTCCCGTTTGCGCCGCCGGGACCACGGTATCACCAGCCCGTGGCAGACCCGTGTTGCCGAATAAGCCTCTGAAGGAGTGAAGGATCAAGCGCCGCCTACAGCGGCGCAGTGGAGTTGCCGGTGGGGCGGTCGTCGCCTGGCTACGGCAAGCGGACCCGCGACACTGCGCGCGGCCCTGGCGGACCGTGCTCGGTCGCGCCCGCTTGCCGTGGCGGCGCAGCTGATTAAATCCCTCGACGATTCTCGGTGCGGCGTCTGTGTTGGTGTCCTGTCATTCGGATGGGTCGTGGCCCGGTCCGGGCGCGACTTTCACCTGGTGGGCAGGGACGGGGAGTTGGCACTGGTGGCAGGTCAGTCCGGCGCGCAGATCACCCCCGCATACCGTATGTTGCGCGACCCGCGGTGGGCCCAGCGACCCGGCCAGGTGCTGGTCACCCCATTGCATGAGGGCTAGCACCGGGACGAACAGTTGATGGCCCATCGGGGTGAGCCGGTAGTCAAAGCGCTCGGGGTGTTGTTGGTAGCGCACTCGCTCGAAGATTCCGGCTCTGACCAGTCGGGCGAGCCGGTTGGTGAGCACGTTGCGGGCGATACCGAGGCTGTCTTGGAACTGCTGGAATCGGGTCAGTCCGAGCAAGGCGTCCCGGACGATGAGCAGACTCCAGCGCTCTCCCACCACCTCCAGGGCGCGGGCTATGGAGCACACCTGGTCGTCATAGGTCCGCGGTAACACTTCATGCACCTCTCCTGTGCCAGTTTACCCGAATGGGTTGCTTGACAGGACTTACCCCGTCTACAGTTAGTTGCATCAAGAAACTCACTCGGATCTCAGGACAGAGCAGTGATCATGGACCTGGACTGTGGCGCCGGTTGCGGCGCGGCGGACGCCTCGCCGCGTCGATCCACAGCGTCACGCCGGGTGGCCACCTCGCTGTTCGCAGGAGATCCCTGCCGAGAACAGGACCAGAACCCCATGCACGCCCTACCGAGCTATGCCACGGCGGTCACGGTCACGCTGTGCAGCATCGTGGTGGCCGTGATGGCCGCGATCAGCTATGTCGCTGCGCGACAACACGGATCAGACCATCGAAGCGCTGTGGCCGTAACACTCGGGGTGGGCGCCATCCTGGCGGCCTGGTTGGCTGCCGCCGCGGCCATCGGCGGCGCCGAGGTGTTCCTCGCCCGTCCCAGCAGCGCTGTGCCGGCCATCGCCGGTGGGGTGGCCATCCCGATCGTCACTGGCGTGTTGCTCACGCGCATACCCGCAGTGCGTGACGCATTGGCTCATCCCCGGATGCTCGCGCTGCTCACACTGACCAACAGTTGGCGAGTCGTCGGTATCGTCTTTATCACGTTGTACCTGCAACACCTGTTACCGGCACAATTCGCGCTGCCCGCCGGGATCGGTGATGTGGCCATCGGGCTTGCTGCGCCATTCGTCGCTTACGCGCTATGGAAACGCCCAGCCAACCGCCGCCCGGGGATCATCTTCCACACCCTCGGTCTGCTGGACCTCGTCACGGCCATCGCGCTCGGTCTAACCTCGGCCCCGGTAGCCCTGCAAATCTTTACCACCCAGCCGAACACCCTGCCCATGACGGTCCTGCCGGAGGTCCTCGTCCCCACCTTCCTCGTCCCCCTCGGCGTGATCATCCACATCACCGCGTTGCAGATCCTCACTCGCCCGTCCGTGGCCGCAATCCGGCCACTCGTTTCGACCAGCCGTGCTCAGGCCGCCTAAGCAACCGAGCGCACCCGAGCCTGCCGCCGGAACCTGCCTAGCCTCTAGCACCGCCCGCGGTGCGCTGGCCTCGCGATAGCTAACGCCGCCATCCCCCC
>Ga0134126_10005946_pt1 | contig 15259 bp, 11 predicted proteins | sample KB31752_FD_96881 | JGI IMG/M metagenome (GOLD analysis project Ga0134126, IMG submission 96881) | Terrestrial soil microbial communities with excess Nitrogen fertilizer from Kellogg Biological Station, Michigan, USA - KB3-175-2 | ecosystem: Environmental > Terrestrial > Soil > Unclassified ...
CCGAGCCCATCCTGATCGAGGACCCGGTGAGCCACCTCGATGGCCCGTGCGGGTGCGCCGGTCGAAGGCTGGCCGTACTCCATGTGAATGACCGAGCGCCCCTCGGCGCGCATCCGGTGCGCCGTGCGGTTGATTTCCATTGCACAAAATGGCTCGACCCGGGCTGGCATGAAGCCACTTTAGGTAATGCGGGCGCGCGTGGCAAATAGCCGGCAGGTCACGTCCGCGATGATGACTTTGCAGGCCCGGCTCGGGCCCGCCATCCAGTCGCGTGGGTGGCCCTTCCGAGCCACCCACGCGAAATGCCGGTCAGTGCAGAGTGTACGTGACGGTGCCGTAGACGAACCGGCCGCGCGGATCACCGTAGGAGATGTCGTATCCCCCGATGAAGTTGTTGGCCGAGGACGCATAGTTCGCGTAGGGCGGATCGCGATTCAGGACGTTCTGCGCGCCCAATGTGAACTGGAACGAGTGCAGACCCGAATAGGTTGCCTGCACATCGAATGTATCGTACGGACTGACCTGACGGAAGACTCCGGTGACCGACGAGGCGCCATCATGGTAAGCCTCCTGATAGTGCTGCGTCGCCGAGACCGCCCAGTCCGGAGTCTGGTACCCGAGCGTCAGGGTGTGCCGCCAGCGCAGGTGGATTCCGCTGACCGTCGGCAGGCCGAAGTTGAGTTGGCTCGTCCAGGTACCGTTGGGGTTCTGGTTGGCGAACTTGTAGGTATACGAGCCATCGAGCATCGAGAAGACCTGCCCCGGACCGATCGGATAGTTGTACCTCAGGTTGACATCGACGCCGGCCACGTAGGTCTTGAAGAGGTTGGCGTTGGTCTGGCTGATGGAGATGATGTTGCCGTCGGCATCGCGGGTGATGAAGCTCGCGAACTGGGTGGCCGTCTGCGCATTCTGCAGGATGGTCGCCGTGGAGAGACCGCCCACTGCGATCGCATCACGCAGGTAGATCCAGTAGCCATCGAGATCGAGGGTGAGATTCCTCACCGGCGAGATCACGGTGCCCAGCGTGAAGGTCTTCGACTTCTCCGGCTGCAGGTCGGGGTTGCCACCCGTAACGGTCGTGAACTGGAAGCTGCAGGCGGTATTGTTCGGATCGAATGTCGGGCATTTGATGGGATCGCGGGTGCCGTTGGCGGTGACGCTCCTGGCCTGAGAGGCATACAGGTCCGTCAGCGAGGGGGCGCGGAAGCCCGTGCCCGCCGAGGCGCGCACCAGGAACCACTGGGTCGGCTGCCAGCGGAACGACACCTTCGGATTGATCGTGCTACCGACCCGCTGATAGTTGTCGTAACGCACCGCGGCATCCATGTCGAGTGAGGACAGCAGGTAGCCGTTGGCCTCGACGTAGGCCGAATAGACGTTGCGCTTGGCATCCTCCGGCAGCTGGTTGCCACCCTGACCGGCGATGTCACCGGTCTGGATGGCGACGGCCGGGTTGTACTCGAAGGTCTCCCGCCGCACTTCCGCACCGACGGCCGCGCTCAAGGGTCCCGTCGAGAAGGTTGCAAGCTGGCGGCTGGCATTGCCGCCGACGCTGGTAAGCGAGGTCTTGCTGTTGAAGGACTGGCCGACGAACTCGGTCGCCTTGGCAGCCGTGAGTGCACTCTGGTCAGTGGTGGGCCCGAAAGGGTTGATCGTGCCGGTGTCGAGGAGCGGCATGATCTTCGAATAGAGCGGGAATCCCGACTCCAGATCCTCGTGCACTTTCACCGCACTGTAGAGCAGCGACACGTCGTAGTCCCAGCCGGCGGCACTACCTTTGGCACCACCGACGATTCGGGAAGTATCGGCTACGTCGGTGGTCTGCCGGTCGCCATTGGCGAAGTCGCGGTAGATCAGGTTGAGAGGCTGTCCGGCCGGGACCCCATTCGAGGCCGCGAGGGCGGTAGGAAAGTAGGGACTGGTCGGCGGCAGCAGGAATGCCCCTTGCCCCGGCTTGACGGCCGTGTAGCCGGGGTACTGCGTGGCCAGCAGGTTCGCCAGGAATGCAACATAGGGGTTCCCGGGCAACAGGGGATTCCCGCTGGAGAGCGGCACCGGCTGCACGAAGCTCGTGGTCCTCACCTCCGAGTACACCGCATTGGCATAGAGCTCAGTGTCCGGCGACAACTCGAAAGCGCCATTGAGAAGGATGCTGCCCCGCTTCTCGAGCGGCTGCAGGGAGTCGAAGGGCGTGTTGTCGAAGCGGCACTGCGTCGGGAAGAACTTGTCATTCAGAGAGTCCGGCCCGCAGCTGCCTGCCCCCGGGCTGACGGTGGCGCCCTTGGGGTCGATGGGGTTTTTCGGGATCGAGATGTTGGCCGGGAAGGCAAACGACGAGGTCACGTCGTTGCCATAGCCCGGGCTGTAGCGGGTGGCGAAGTCGCGTGACGAACCCATGATGGCTGAGGTATGGGTCGCATTCAGGCCAACGCCGAAGTTCCAGCGATCCTGCGCGAGCGAGCCGATCCCCGCATATAGCGAGCCGGTTTCCTGGGTACCGCCTCCCGCGGTGGTCGGCGTGCCAACCGTTGCGCTCGCATCGAGGCCCTGATAGTTGGTCTTCAGGATGAAGTTCACCACACCCGCGATCGCGTCGCTGCCGTAGATGGCGGACGCACCATCCTTGAGAACTTCGACACGCTCGATCGCGCCCACGGGAATGGCGCCAATGTCGACCGAGTTGCCGGCCGCGCCTACCGACCCGCCGCCGTAAACCGATGCGCGCTTGCCGTTGATGAGCACCAGTGTGCGCGAGCTGCCGAGGCCGCGCAGAGAGATGGTCTGGATGCCGCCGGTGAGAGTGCCGGTCGCATCGACCGACACCGTGCTACCCGCGCTGCTCGTCGCGCTGATCGACTGCAGAAGCTGCTCGACATTGGTCGCGCCCGTGCGCGCGATATCCTTCGAGCTCAGAATCTGTACCGGGAGTGCCGTCTCGGCGTTGATGCCCCTGATCGAAGTGCCGGTGACGACGACCTCCTGCAGGGGTTGGGCGCTGGACGCACTCGCATTGGCGCTGGCGGTTGCGGCGACCTGCGCATCGGTGGGCGCCGCGGCCACCACGCCGATCAGGGCAAGCAGGCCCATGGTCAGGATCGGGCGGGCCGTGATGCCAGTGAATCTCGGATCGATACTCATTGCGTTGGACTCCCCATGTAGCGGCTCTGAGGCCGCTGTCGGCGAACGGCGGCAACTCTATCACGCGATTTTCACCGCAACCCGAATGTTGTCCTCGAGCCACAGCGACTCGTCGCTCACACCCCACTACTCGCCGCAGTGGCAGCGTGTCGAGGTGATTTCAGCATCGTAGATGCGCGAAGCGTTCGTTCCATCCCGGCAGCGGCCAGTTCATTTGCTGACGGCGCTTTTGCGTCGCTTTTACGTCGTTTTTTCACGGGATTTCCGGTATTCGAGCTTTTGCTGTTCGTCTCTCCGGGACAACCGCTCATCGCAATGGGCGTAAGATGCCCCGCGCGGCTGGCGGCACTCGGTCCGTGCCATACTTGCGGCCCGCGGCCGGGGTAGCGCGGCCGCCACACCAGCAATTGCAACGTCCGTCAGAGGAGCACCCGTGAAGTTCTCGTCATTCGGCTGCCTCGCTGTTCTACCGCTGTCCCTGAGCCTCGCTGCAGCAGCATCGGCCGCGGAGCCCAACGCCAACTCGCCGGCTTACGCGACGCAAAGCAACCCGGAGACGCTCGTGCTCGATGCGCGGGACGCCGGCCGCGGGCTCATGACTGCGACGATGCGCATGCCGGTGAAGCCGGGGCCGTTCACGTTCGTCTATCCGGAATGGACACCCGGCGAGCATGGCCCCACCGGGCCGCTCTCCGACCTGTCGCAACTGAAGGTCTCGGCAAACGGCCGCGCGCTCGACTGGCGCCGCGACAGGATCGACATGTATGCCTTCCACGTGGAGGTGCCACCGGGAGTCGCCACGCTGGACATCGAGTTCACCATATTGGTCAACTCACCGGACCGGATGTCCACGCCCAACTTAGCGATCATCAACTGGAACCGCACCCTCTTCTACCAGGCGGATACCAACTCCCACGAGGTATATTTCAAGCCGAGCATCATCCTGCCCGACGGCTGGGGCTACGGCACGGCGCTACCCGGCCCCAGTGAGACCGGCCAACGGGTGGACTTCGCGGAAGTGCCGCTCAACATGCTCATCGACTCGCCGCTCGACTGCGGCCGCTATTACAAGCACATCGAGCTGTGGCGCAAGGGCAGCGCCTATCAGATGCTCGATATCTTCGCCGACAAGCCGCAGGATCTCGACATCCCGGACACGCTGATCGCGAGTTACAAGCATCTGGCGCCGGAGGCGTTCGCCCTCTATGGCTCGCGACACTGGGACGACTACCATTCGCTCCTCGAGCTCTCGGACGTGATCGGCTTTCAAGGCATCGAGCATCATCAGTCGAGCGACAACCGCGCCCCCGATGATTTCATGACGAACCCCCAGAACCAGCTCGCCGCCGGCGACCTGTTGACGCACGAATTCTCGCATTCCTGGAACGGCAAGTACCGCCGGCCCGCCGATCTGACTACCCTCAACTTCCAGATCCCGATGCAGACGGATCTCCTCTGGGTCTACGAAGGCATGAATCAATACCTCGGCGACCTCCTCTCCTTCCGCACCGGAATCAGGGCGCCGGCCGACTATCCGGAATACCTCGCGGCGCTCTACGCGGGACTCGCGAGTGAGCCGGGCCGCAATACCGAGCCACTGATCGACACCACGACCGCCGCGCCCTATCTGTATCAGGCGACAGGATCCTATCCGAGCATCCGCCGGACCGCGGGGGACTTCTACGGGGAGGGGGAGCTCCTGTGGCTCGATGCCGATACGCTCATCCGTGAGCGAACTCGGGGCAGGAAGTCGCTCGATGACTTCCTGCACCTCTACAGTGCACCGGCGGTGACCGGGCCCATCACCAAGACCTACACCCGTGAGGAGATCGAGCAGCTCCTCAACCAAATCACACCGTACGACTGGCATGCATTCTTCCAGAAGCGCGTGTACGAGGTCGCCCCGACACCGCCGACCGATGAGCTGGCGCGGTCGGGCTGGCGGCTGGTCTACACGCGCGAGCCGAACAAGTTCATCGCGACGCGCGAGGCGCTCTTTCACGTCTCCGACAACTGGTTCAGCTATGGATTCCTGTTGGGCAAGGATGACATGGTGGCGGACGTGCGCGAGGGCTCGCCGGCGTGGCACGCCGGCATGGCTCCCGGCATGAAGATCCTCGCCATCGACAATCAGGCCTACACGGACAAGGTGCTGAAATACGCAGCGACCCAGGCGGAGCATTCCAGCGGACCCACTGCCTTCCTGGTGCAACAGGACGGCTGGTACCACACCCTCGAGGTGAGCTATCACGGCGGCCCGCAGTATCCGCACCTGGTGCGCATCCGCGATCAGGCGGACGTGCTGGCGAAAATCATGGCGCCGCGCGCCAGTCGGTAAGGGGGCAACATGCGCGCGTACATCACCGCAGGCACGCTCTGTTGTCTGACGTATGTCTCCGCTGCAGCCGGCTATGACACGGTGTGCAAGTCGGCCGCGGACGTATCCGCCGATCTCGCGGCACGCCGCATCACCTCGCAGGCGCTGGTCGCCGGTTACGAAGCCCGAATCGGCAGGCTCAACCCGCAGCTGCACGCCGTAATCGGGCTCAATCCGCAGGCCGCAGCCGAAGCGCGCGCCGCGGATGCACGCCGAGCTGACGGCAAGTCGCGCGGCCCGCTGGACGGCCTGCCCATCCTGGTGAAGGACAACATCGGCATTGCCGGGGTGCCAACCACCGCCGGATCATTGGCGCTGGCACAAAACGTCCGCGCCGCCAGCGCTCCGGTCGTGGAGAACCTCTCCCGCGCCGGCGCAGTCATCCTCGGCCGCGCCAATCTCTCGGAGTGGGCGAACATCCGCTCGGAACACTCGAGCAGCGGCTGGAGTGGCGTGGGCGGCCTTACGCGCAATCCTTACGCGTTGAATCGCACGGCGTGCGGATCGAGCTCAGGATCCGCAGCAGCCGTGGCGGCAGGCCTGGCCGCAGCAGCAGTGGGTACGGAGACGGATGGCTCCATCAATTGTCCGTCTTCGATGAATGGCCTCGTTGGATTGAAGCCGACTGTCGGGCTCATCTCCCGCACCGGCATCGTGCCCATCAGCCACACCCAGGATACGGCGGGCCCCATTACGCACACGGTGCGCGATGCGGCGATGATGCTGACGGCCATGGCGGGGAGTGACCCCGCCGACCCTGCTACGGCTGAGGCGGACAGGCATCGGATCGACTACACCACCGCTCTCAACCCGCGTGCGCTCCACGGCGTGCGCCTCGGTGTCGCGCGCTTCCTCTTGAAGGGCTTCACGCCCGAGACACTCGGGGTGTTCGATCGGGCCCTGGCAGTGCTCAAGGCCCGCGGTGCCACTCTGGTCAATGTCGATGATTACGACGTCGCGAAGCTCGGCAAGAACGAGGGCCTCGTCCTGCAGACGGAGCTGAAGGCGGATCTCAACGAGTATCTCGCCGGATCGCCGCCGGCGGTCAAGAGCCGGACACTGGCACAGCTCATCGCCTTCGACGATGCCCATCCCGAGGAGATGACATGGTTCGGGCAGGGCTTTTTCGTCAAGGCGGAGCGCACGAAAGGTCTCGACGATCCGGCGTACGTCAAGGCACATGACGCCAACCTGCGCCTCGCCGGGCCCAACGGAATCGATCGCCTGCTGCGCGAGCACAAGGTCGTGGCGCTGATCTCCCCCACCACGAACCCGGCATCGGTCATCGACCTGGTGAACGGTGATTCGATCAGCGGCGGTGACAGCAGCCTGCCGGCAGTAGCTGCCTATCCCTACATCAATGTACCGATGGGCCAGGTCCACGGGCTACCCGTGGGCATCTCCTTCATCGGGCCGAAGTGGTCCGAGGGTCGATTGCTCGGCCTCGCGTACGATTATGAGCAGGCGAGCCACGCGGCTCGCCCGCCCACCTTCGCTACCGATGTGCTGCATCCGCGGCCTGTCGAGTCGTGCCAGTGAGGGCTGAGCCGCCGCTCAGCACTGAGGTGCGTAGGTCTTGTTGCAAAACTGCGGCAGGGCACCCTTGCGCTGCATCTCCATGCGCTCTGCCTGATACTCGCTGATCTTGACGCGCACCTGCTCATCGTTGTAGCAGGTCTTCACCGGAAAGTTCGAGCCGATCTCAGTGGTCGTCCTGCAATACATCAGGTTCCCGCGGACGTGCTCCGGTTTGAAGCCGGCATTGGCCACATCCCTGAGGAACACCGCCGAGTCATCTGCGGCCTTTTGGGCGGAGGCTTCCTTGATGGCCTTGTCCTTGCTGTCGGTGGCGCTCTGATTGACCGCGGGCGCACTCGCCGAGGCGGCGGCGGCGGGCTTGGAGTCCTTGGGGGCCTGCTGTGCCTGCGCGAGGACGGCCGCCGTCATCGCACAGGCCACAAAGAGGATCGCTCCACGAAACACTGACACTTTCATAACGCGCGCTCCCAACGTCTGATACTGGAGGATTCCAAGTCTAACAGGATCAAACAGCCTTGCACGTGCGGGGGACTGGACCATTGAGACCACTTCGACTGGTCAACGATTACCACTCATCCACCCGGCCGCCTGCCGATGAGCTGATGACAGCCGCAGGACGCGCACTGCTGCGCATGCTACTGAAGGTGGTGTATCGCCTCGAGCTCGTTGCGCTGCGTCCGATACTGCTCGATCTTGATCCGTACCTGCAGCTCGTCATAACAGGTCTTCACGAGAAACCTCGAGCCGAGCTCGGTATCGAGCCGGCAGAACATCTGCGCGCCATTGATGTTCTCTGCCGTAAAGCCGGCATTGCGGGCGTCTCTGACCAGTATTGCAGCCGCATCGGCAGTTTTTTTGGCGGCGGCGGACCGTGCCGCGGCACCTTTGTCAGCATCCGCCTTTTGAGCAGAAGATGGGGCGACCACGCCCGGGACCGCTGCCGGCGCAGTCGACGATTGCCATGCCTGCGCGCCCGCCCCGACCATCAACATACCGGCCGCGCAGAGCAGCATGCCCAACCTGGAAACGGCCATGAGCGTCTCCCGCCTTGCAGATGAAGGCTCTGGTGGTGACTCTAAGCGTCCTGCCGCAGTAGGGGAAGATCCACCCACCCGAGTGGACCCTGTGACCCGCTCAACGAGCTGGACCATTATCGTCTACTGACTCCACTCGCGGCGGGCACCGCCGAACCGATCGATGGACTCGAGCATGGCGGCGACGAGCCCGCGCTCTGCGGCGGTGAGCTCGGGGCGCCAGATGTCGAAGAGGAGAACGACGCGCAGCTCCGAGCTCCGGTTCCAGGCCTCGTGCTCCATGCTGTCATCGAAAATGACGACCTCACCCTCTTTCCAGGGCCGGGTCTCGTTGCCGACCCGCAATGCGCACCCCGGCGGCACGATGAGCGGCAGGTGACAGATGAGGCGTGTGTTGAGGAACCCATGATGGGGCGGGATGTGTGTGCCGGGGCGCAGCAGGGAGAAGAGCGCGGTCGGCGTGCGCCCGGCGATGCGACAGAGGGGGAGGCGCCGAAGCGCATTCATGGTGACCGGACAGAGGGCCGCATTGGCGGCGACCTCCTCGCCGTTGCGGATCAGGTGGCAGGCGCTCCAGGAAGGGTCGTTGAGCAGACCATTGTTGTCGAATGCGGGACGGTCGGGGCTCGGCTGCATGTAGGGACCGAAGCGGTCGCCGGCGCGCAGGATGGCGCGCAGCTCTTCGCGGATGGCGGCGGTGTCCTGCTCGAGAGCCGCGGTCCAGGAAAAATCGGCGCGGTCATAGAATTCGATCTGCGGCAACTCGGGGAAATAGAACACCTGCGGCTGCTGCTGAAAGATCTGCCGCCGGCCGAGGAGCAGATCGAGCGCACGGGCGAAGCGCTCGGTGCCAGGCCTTCCGAGGCCGGTGCGCCCAAGATCGTCGATGAGGTGTTGCTCGAAGGCGCGGGCATTGCCTTGCACCAGTGCCGCGATCCGCTCGAGCTCCGCGCGCCACTCCGGAGGGGTCGCTCGCATGGAACCGGCGATCTTCAGGGCGGCACGGTAGAACGTGTTCGCGGCACGCGCATCCGCTTGCGCGCTATAGAGATCGCCCTTGCGGACGAGCGCAGGAACGCTCCGGGGATTGAGCTCCAGCGTGCGATCGAGAGCCGCTCGTTCCGCCTGCGCGGAGCCGAGGTGACGGTGTGCCAGCGAGAGGCCGAACCAGGTGTCGGCGCCCGCCGTCCCGCTCATCGTCGCCCGCTCGAAGTGCTCGCGCGCGGCCTTGGCATCGCCGCGCTGCAGCGCCTGGAAACCGGCGCTCGTCAGCCCGGCAGGCTCGCCGCTGTGTTGTTCGGGCATGCGCGCGGAACGCCCCAGTCGCCGGCCCGCCTCCTAGTGAACCTGCATTCCGAGATTGTGCGCCGCCTCCATCTGGTTGCGCTGCGCCTGGTACTCCTGGATCTTTATTTTCACCTGATCCTCGTTGTAGCAGGTTCTAACCGGAAAACTGGATCCAAGCTCGGTGGCGGTCCGGCAGAACATGCGATTGCCACGAATGTTCTCCGGCTTGAATCCCGCATTCCTCGCATCCCTGATGAGCAGGTCGTCCGCCTTTTTCTGCGCCGCAGCGGCGGCGGCCGCAGAGGCCGTGGCTTTTGCATCCGCAGTCGCGTTTGAATCGGCAGTGGCGCTCGAGTCGGCAGCCGCCTTCTGCGCGGACTGCGCCGCGGACGGAGTCGGCGTCTGCGAGCTGTTCGAAGCCTGCTGTGCCAGCACGACAGCCGCCGCCATCGTGGCGCACGCGGCGAAGAGAGCTCTGTGTAGTCTCGATGTCATGACATGCCTCCTCAAATAACGTCCCTCCCCCGCCGGCAGCTCTAATTGGTAACCATTCCGCTGCTGTGCATGCCCTCGAGCTGCTGGCGCTGCGCCTGGTATTCCTGGATCTTTATTCTCACCTGATCTTCGTTGTAGCAGGTCCTGACCGGAAAACTCGACCCGAGCTCGGTCGCGGTCCGGCAGAACATCAGGTTGCCACCGACTTTTTGCGGCTTGAAGCCCGCATTTCTCGCATCCCTGATGAGCTGGTCCGCTGCCTTTTTCTGAGCTGCAGCAGCGGCGGCCGCAGGGGCGGTGGCCTTTGAATCGGCAGCCGTTTTTTGCGCCGGCTGCGCTGCGGGCTGAGTCGTCGGCGAGCTGCTCGGCGCCTGCTGTGCCAGCGCGACCGCTGCTGCCATCGTCGCGCACGCGGCGAGGAGACTCATATGTAATCTGGAAGACGTCATGACACGCCCTGCTCATGTAGTTGATATGTCTAGATTAGCTCAGGTCGGGCGGCGGTGGTATGGGGAGGGGTGAGGCACTATACTTTTTCGATGAATCCCCCTCCCGATCTCGCCGGCCGTGATCGCGCCAAGCCGAAGCAACCGCTGGCCTCCCTGAGCCTGCTGCTGATCCTTGCCGCCATCCCCGCAGTCCGCGCCGCTCCGCCCGAGACGCCCGTCAACCAATTGCTGGCGTGCCGTCATATTGCCGCGGACGCTGCCCGCCTCCAGTGCTTCGACCGGGTCTCCGCGGCCGTGGCCGAGTCCGCGCAGCGTACGGCCCGCGCCATGAAAGAGGCCCTCAACCCACAACGTACTTTCGGGTTATCGCACGCCACCATTGTGGACCGGGAAGCTGCTGCCGCGGGCGTGCGCGTAAAATCCGTCGCCACCATAGACGCGCACGTGGTGCACATCGGGCAAGGCCCCGACGGCCGCGCCATGGTCTCCCTCGACAACGGCCAGGTATGGGAGCAGCTGGTGCCGGACGGCACGGATCTCTACGCCAAGCCGGGCGACTCCGTACGCATCACGCGCGGGTGGCTCGACTCCTACTGGTTGGAAGCGTCCTCGCACCATGGCTTCAAAGTCATGCGGGTACGATGAGGCTCCGGCATTCTGACCCGGTGTCGACAGGCGGCGGAGGATTGCCCGCGTGAGCGCCGGGGATACCGCCACTGAGCTGGCGCAGGGCTACACTCTGCAGCAGCAGGGGCGCCTTGCCGAAGCGGCGACGCTCTTCCGGCAGGCGATCGCCCGGGAGCCGAACAATGGCGATGCGCTGCACCTCCTCGGTGTCACGCTCGGCCGCATGGGGCACGCGCAAGAGGCCGTGATCCATCTGCAGGCAGCGGCGGACGCGCGCCCCTCGAACCCATACATTCTCGCCAACTTCGGTCATGCACTGAGCAGTGTCGGCCGGCACAGCGAAGCGGCCAGCGCTTTCGGGCGCGCAGCGGCATTGAAGCCCGACCTGCTGGCCGCGCACCGCGGCCGGGCCTTCGCCGAGCTTTCCGAGCGTCATTATGAGGAGGCCCTGAGGAGTATCGACCAGGCACTCGTGCTCCATCCGCGCGATGCAGTCATGCTCGCCAACCGCGGCAATGCGCTGCGAGCGCTGAAGCGACTCGAAGAAGCGCTCGCGAGCTACGATCGGTCACTAGCCCTCGCGCCGGGTGAGGCGGAAGTCCATCACTGCCGGGCACTCGCACTCATCAGCCTGGAACGCTACGAAGATGCGCTCGGGAGCCTGGAGCGCGCCCAGGCGCTGGCGCCGCAGCGCTTCGGGATCCACTTTCACCGGGGCGTGACGCTGTCCCTGCTCGAGCGGCATGCCGAGGCATTGTTGAGCTTCGAGCGCGCGCTCACGATCGAGCCGCGGTCCGCCGAGGCGCTCAGCAACCGGGGCGTCGAGCTCGGACATCTCGGCCGGTCGGAGGAGGCGCTGGCCTCCTTTGCCAAGGCGGCCGAAGCCAAACCAGACTACATCGACGCCTTCAACAACGCCGCCGGCACGCTCAACGCTCTCGGTCGCCGTGAGGAGGCCCTGCAGCAGTTCGACCGCGCCCTGCGCATCGAGCCCGACCACGCTCCGACCCTCTGGAGCAAAGGCCTCCTCAAGCTCGCCCTGGGTGAGTACGAGGAAGGCTGGCCGCTCTACGAGGCTCGCCTGCGGCTCGAATACCTGCGGGAGTATCACCGCAGCTTCTCCATGCCGCGCTGGACGGGCAGGGAGGACGTCGCCGGCAAGCGCATCCTCATCCACGCTGAGCAGGGACTCGGGGACGCTCTCCAGTTCTGTCGTTACCTTCCGCTCCTGGAGGACAAGGGCGCGCAGATCGTCTTCGAAGTGCCGGAAGCGCTCGCGGAATTGATGCGATCTCTGCGCTTCGGCGGGACGCTCATCTGTCAGGGAGACCCGGTCCCGTCCGCTCTGGACTATCACTGTCCGCTCCTGAGCCTGCCACTCGCCTTTGGGACACGGGCGGACACGATTCCCGCCGAGGTACCCTACCTGAAGGCGGATCCGGCAGCCGTCGCGAGCTGGCGCAATCGGCTGAGCGTGCTACCGGGTCTGAAGATCGGGCTCAACTGGCAGGGTCACGCCGTCGCGGAGAAGCAGGCCTGGATCAGGGGCCGCTCCTTCGCGCTCGCCTGCGCGGCGCCACTCGCCCGCGTTCCCGGTGTGAGCCTCATTTCGCTGCAGAAAGGCGCTGCGGCCGGGCAGCGGAGTCAGGTGGACTTTGGCAGCGCACTTGCACAGCTCACGGATCCGGACGATGTCAGTGCCCACGCTCTGGCGGAAACGGCGGCTCTCGTGTCGGCGCTCGACCTGGTGGTCACGTCGGATACCTCGGTGGCGCACCTCGCCGGTGCGTTGGGCCTGCCGGTCTGGGTGGCTCTGCACGCGGCGCCTGATTGGCGCTGGCTCCTGGAGCGCGGCGACAGTCCCTGGTATCCGTCCATGCGACTCTTCCGGCAGCGCGCGCCCGGCGATTGGCTGGAGCTCTTCGAGCGGCTTGCGCGTGAGGTCGGCGAGCTGGCCGCGGGCTAGTGAATCGCGGTGGACGAGCTGTAGGAGGTGATGTGATTGAAGGGATCGCCCGTCGGACGCGCACTCGAGACGTAGAGCGCGTGATGGGGGAAGTCGAAGCCGAGCGCATTCACCGTGCCGAGGACGTCCATCCCCAGGATGATTGCCGGAACCCGGTCGAGCTTCCACAGCTTGAAGATGTGGAAATCGCCGTAGATGAGATCGACGCCCTCAACGCGCAGCGGACCGATTGCGATCACGGGAGCATGGAGGACCCGTCCCGACTCTACCTGTCGGGTCGCGCCATACACGGCGGTAACCGGCTCGGCGCGCCCGGGGTCGTCCCGCAGGCCCAGCGCCCTCTGTAGAGTGGGATTCCCGAGGGTGCGCTCCGATCCCGTGTCGATGATTGCAAGCACGCGAACGTCCCCCACGTACGCAACGGCAGTCATCAGGCCGCCGCTGACCTCGTGGGTAACAACACGTGAGTAGTGGAAACGGACGCTGGGATCGAGAGAGCTTCCCAGCACGACGCGGTTGTGCTCGAAGTCGACCAGCAGCGTCTGATCCGAGAGTCCGGCGATGCCGAGGATACCATCCGCTCCGGCCATTACCGGCGCCCACAGGACGGGCATCGGCGTGTGGTCGATGTTGATGTTTCCTGCCTTCAGCCGCTCGATCGTGACCGCGGAGACCGGCGCCGAGCCGGTAATCCCCTCGAGCTGCAGGGCGGGCACCGTGCTCATTTTGAGGCCCAGTGTCTGCACGAGGCCAGGACCTACCGAGGAGCGGCTGGCACCCGTGTCGACGACGAACCGGAACGGCCCCTGGCCGTTGACCGTGACGGGAGCCACTACCCGCCCGATGTGATCGAGCGTGGTTGGGCAGGCGAAGAGGGATTTGTATTGCTCGGCCGCCTCAGCGGCAGACAATGACTTCGGCGCGTCGGTCGTGGCTGCGGGGGTGGGGGCGGCGGCAACAGCACTCCCCAGTCCCGCGAGCAGCATGCTCTGCAGGCACACCGCCGGCCACCAGCGCCGGCGCAGCGGCGATGCCCCAAGATTTGGCACATCCAGTAGGATACTCCTTCATGAGCACCCCCGCCCCTCTGCAAGTGAAAATTCGTGAGCTACTTGGCGGTGCCGAACGGGCCGATCTACAGGGCCAACCGGCCGAGGCTGCGAGGTTTCTGTCGCAGGCGCTCTCGCTCGCCCCCGACGACGCGGCGGTGCTCGGTGCCCACGGAGTGCATGCGTTGCGTGTAGGTGATGCGGCGCAAGGCCGACAATGGCTCGAGCGCTCGGTTGCCGCGGACTCAAGTAATGCAGCGATGTACCTCAATCTCGCGACCTCCCTGCGCGAGCTGAACGATGCCGAGGCGGAGATGAAGGCGTTGGAGCGGGCGCTCACGCTGCAGCCGCATTTCACGCTGGCGTTGATTCAGAAGGCATCCCTGCTCGAGCGCACGGGCAAGGTCAAGCACGCGGCGCAGATCTATCACCGGGCACTCCTGTCCCTGCGGCCGGACACAGCCTTGCCGAAATCGTGGCAGCCCGTCATCGAGCATGCCAGGCGCACGGTGCTGGCGAGCCTCAACGAGCTCGACGCATGGCTGAAGGAGCGCATGCAGGAAGTGCGCGCACGGCATGCCACGGCAAAGGCGGACCGCGTGGATGATTGCCTCGGAGCCATCCTCGGACGAAACCGGATCTACACCCAGCAGCCGACCTTCACGCACTTCCCCCGCCTGCCGGCGATCCAGTTCTACGAGCGAGAGGAGTTTCCGTGGGTGTCGGCCATCGAGCAGGCCACGGATGACATCCGCGCGGAATTGCAGGCGCTGCTCGCCGATTCCCGGGATCAGTTCTCGCCATACCTCACTCACTCACCGGATGAGCCGCTCAACCAGTGGCGTGAGCTCAATCAATCGCGGCGCTGGAGCGCACTCTTTCTCTACAAGGACGGCGAGCGCCAGGAAGCCAACTGCGCGCGCTGCCCGAAAACGCTCGCCGCGCTCGAGAAAGCGCCGATCGTCAGGATCCCACATCGCGGGCCGACGCAGCTGTTCTCTTTGTTGGAGCCCAAGACGCGCATTCCACCGCACACCGGCTCCACCAACACGCGCCTGACGGTCCATCTGCCGCTCATCGTGCCGCCGGGCTGCGGATTCAGGGTCGGCACGCAAGTCCGCGAGTGGCAACCCGGCAAGCTCCTCATCTTCGACGATACGATCGAGCACGCGGCCTGGAACGACAGCGATGAGGAACGCACCATCCTCATCTTCGACATCTGGAACCCGCTCATGACGCCGGCCGAGCAGGACCTGATGACGGTGGCCACGGCTGCGATCGCGGAGTTTTACGCC
>Ga0134126_10005947_pt1 | contig 15259 bp, 13 predicted proteins | sample KB31752_FD_96881 | JGI IMG/M metagenome (GOLD analysis project Ga0134126, IMG submission 96881) | Terrestrial soil microbial communities with excess Nitrogen fertilizer from Kellogg Biological Station, Michigan, USA - KB3-175-2 | ecosystem: Environmental > Terrestrial > Soil > Unclassified ...
CACGTGTCGAGGACCAATAAGGGAATTGGAAGCGGGAGCGACTCCCATTGCGTGGAATATGCTCCGGCCCCTGCTTGATAAGCCGGGATGCCGCGCCGGACGATCGAGGCGCTGATAAACGCAACAAAGACCATGACAACGCCGCAAACCCAGAGGCCAAGCGCAAGGCGATAACGCCGGAGCATGGCTGTGGTATAAGCTTGGCGCGGGGTTTAATCAAGCCTGCTTTTCTGTGCGACGATAAGGGAGGTGAAATCCGATGGTTCCCGCAACAACGCAAAAGACTCATAGCCTGGTCTCGATTCAAGATTTCACATCTGAACTGCGGAGGCTACCAGCTCCGGCGTTCGACAAAGTGGACGATGTGCATGACTTCCTGCGAATGCATCCGGTGAATCCAGAGACGCTTTCTGCGTATCTCGTTTGGGATCGCCAGCACTACACGCGAAATCTGATCGACAAGACGCCTCTCTACGAACTCATTGCGATCTGCTGGGAAGTCGGACAAGTAAGCTCGATCCACAACCATCGCGATCAAAATTGCTGGATGGCCGCGCCGATCGGACGACTCAAGGTCCAGAACTATCGCGTACTGTGGCAGGACGAAGCGGCAGGGAAGTGCAAGATTGAACCCACAGACATTCTGGAAATTAACCAGGAAAATCCCGTTTCAGTAGATCCTCTCGAGCCCGTCCATCGAGTGTTCAATCCTGCCGAGTTGAACCAGAGAGCAGTCAGTCTGCACGTGTATTCGCGCCCCTTCGACAGTTGTGTGGTCTATTCAGATCAGCAAGGGACTTGCGGAACCATCAAACTGCACTACACCACGGAGTACGGGAAAAAGGGATAATGCTTCGCTAAGCTAGAAAGCTCAAGTACAACGCAAGCTAACTGTCCTGAGGCTCGGCACTGGTCACAATGCTTCACCGTCACGGAATTATCGCTTGCACTACTGCAGAAAATACGCTCTCCGTTCCGGCATTATTCACCGCAGTGACAACGTAGTAGTACGTTGACGCCGATTGTACAGTCTTGTCGGTATACGACATTGTTGTTGCTAACGAGCTATTTAACTTTGTAAAACCATTACCGCTCTGGTTCGAGCGGTAGACGTTATATCCGGCAATAGTGGAATCCGTGTCGACCCAGCTCAGCGCGACGGAATGCTGAATCGCAGGCGAAACTATCAGCGTGACGTCGGCGGCATGCGTTTCGGTGCCGCTGGTTGCAGTCACAGTAATCGGGTACGTACCTGCCTGCGTCGCGCCGATCGTAGTTATGGTGAGCTGCGCACTGCCTGTTCCATTTACGGAAATAGGATTGAAGGTCGCCGTTGCTCCCGCAGGTAAACCAGTCGCAAGCAGGTTAGCTACACCCGAGTATCCACTCTGCCCAGCGATGCTGATGGTGTACGTGGTGGAGGTGCCAGGCTGTAACGATTGGCTCGCCGGTGAGGCTGTTATTGCAAAGTCCGCCACTGGACTGACGACTAGTGTCGCGGAAGCGGAATGGGCCAACGTTCCACCCGACGCCGTGATCGTGAGCTGATAAGTTCCCACAGGCGTTGTTGCGGAAGTGCTCACCACAAGTCTCGCGCTGCCCGAACCAGTCACCGATTGTGGTGTGAACGTCGCTGTTGCTCCTGCAGGTAGTCCGGTGAGTGCCAGGTTCGTAGCCGAAGCATAACCGTTTTGTGCGGCGATGGTGACGGTGTAGTTCGCCGTTGACCCGAGCTGCACCGATTGCGTAGACGGAGTGAATGCCAGACTAAAGTCTGCGGCCGCGTTGACAACCAGCGTAAGGTTCGCTGTATGCGTCAGACTTCCGCTGGTTGCCGTCACAGTGAACGGGTAGCTGCCAGAAGCTATCAATGCTGTCGTCTTAATCGTCAGCTGCGACGTTCCCGAGCCATTGACGGAGGCGGGACTGAAGGAAGCTGTCGCTCCATTGGGCAGTCCGGTCGCGCTTAGAGTCACCGGGTCGGAGAATCCATTCAACGCGGTTAATGTTGTTGTGTAACTGGCGCTGCCTCCGGCCTGCACAGACTGGCTGGACGGCGAATCAGAGAGAGTGAAATCCGGATTGGGCGTGACTGGATTTGTTGAAGCAGGCAACACTTCAACCAGAGCCAGATTGTATTTGTCCGTTGTGGGAGCGACGTCATTCACCGTGACTGTTGTTCCCATCGCTGATGAGGCATTACTCTGGCGCTGCACCCAATATGTATCGTTGACCGTGGCGAGATACTGGTGAACCATCGTCTGGTCAGGACCCAAGGTGCGGGCGATAGCGTTATCCCAATCTGTGCCCACCGCAAAGACCCACGAATTATCCCGAGTCGTGACCACTGAGCCGCTGGGCGCTCCGGACGCGACGCTAAACGTGGCATTCGCGCCGATCGCTCCCGAACCGTTGCTGCCGCTGGGGTCAGCGCCAGTAAAGGCAACCACCGTAATCGATGCGGCTGCGCTTTGAGCTAAATTCGCTGTGACTGCAACGTTAGTCAGAGCTGCCGGAGCGAATGCCCGCCAGATTTCTGCATCGCCCGGCATGTTATTGGCGCGCGTGACCGATTGCCAAGTAAGTCCAGCGCCACTCACCGATGTGACTGTGTTCCCTCCAGACGGGCTCGAATCAGTGGAGATAAAAGCGAGCAGAAGCTCATTTGTGCCTGTTGTCGAAAACTGTGCGGTAGAGGACTGTGCGCCTAACGATGAGCGATCTGCAGAGGAAACGGTATCGATGGTGAGAACGGAAGGGCTGGCTGGCGAACTAACTGTCAAAGTAGCTTTTGCCGCATGCGACAATATGCCGCTCGTAGCAGTTACTGTAATCGGATAACTGCCCGACGGAGTCGAATTCGATGTGGTCACCGTCAATTGAGCGCTTCCCGTTCCGGTAATCGACTGTGGTGTGAAGCTCGCGCTTGCTCCCGTCGGCAATCCGCTGAGAGCCAGATCAGTAGTCCCCGCAAACCCGTTTTGCGGGGTGATCGTGGCCGTGTAGTTTGCACTTGATCCTGGCTGTACCGTTTGCGTTGAAGGCGTGAGTGCGAACGAGAAATCTGCTGCTGCACTTACGGTCAGTGTCAAGCTCACCGCATGCGTGAGTGTGCCGCTCGTGGCTGTGACGGTGAACGGATAGCTTCCTGGAGCGACGGAGCTGGCGGCATCGACAGTAAGTTGCGCCGCCCCCGATCCACTCACGGAAGGCGGATCAAAAGCGGCGGTTACGCTATTGGGTAACCCTGACGCGCTTAGATTCACAGCGCCCGAAAAGCCATTGATGCCTGAAATAGTAGTGGCGTAAGTGGCGCTGCTCCCCGCTTGCACCGATTGACTGGAAGGCGAGATTGTCAGCCCAAAATCTGGGGTTGGATTCGCAGCAGGAGCGGGCAATATTTCGACAACAGCTAGATCGTACCTGTCGCTTGTCGGAGCTGTGTCATTGATCGTGACGGTAGTTCCTGCCGACGAGGACGCCGTGTTCTGTCGCTGAACCCAGTAGGTGTCATTTACTGGCGCCAGGTACTGATGGACCATTGTTTGGTCGGGACCGAGCATGCGTGCGATGCCGTTGTCCCAGTCTGTGCCAACGGCGAACACCCACGAATTATCGCGGGTAGTAATTACTGAGCCCGTAGGAGCACCGGATGCCGCACTGAATGTAGCCGTCGCGCCGATGGCTCCGGAGCCATTGATCCCACTATGATCGGCTCCACTGAAAGTAACTACGGTGATCGAAGCCGCCGCGCTCTGTGTGAGAGTCGCTGCGACGGTGACGTTACTGAGAACTGCAGGAGCAAAAGCGCGCCAGATTTCCGCGTCGCCGGGCACGCTGTTTGCGCGCGCGACCAACTGCCATTGCAATCCTGCGCCGGTGACCGCGGTGACGATGTTTCCGGTGGTTGGATTCGAATCGGTCGAAATGAATGCGAGCAGCAACTCGTTGGCATTTGCTGTCGAGAACGACTGAGTTCTGACGGAATTCGACGCAGAAGAACGATTTCCCGAAACGGTACGGTCAACCGCTAGTGAGCTTCCCAATGTCTGCGATACGGCTAAATTGTTGAGTCCAAAAACAGACCCCAACGCCGTCACGAAGAGCACACAAACTTGCAAACGGCCCATGCGTGGCGCCACTCTTTTCCAATAGTTTTCGGCCAATTCGTGAAAATTGGAGGGGCACTTGGAGCGCCAATATGCAAGTGACTGATCCAGCAGGCACTGCCGAATTCAGAAAAGAGGGGCCGAGAAGCACAGTCGCTACAGTTGGAATTGTCGTGCCATTGTTTGGCATGGAGAATTTACAAGACCTCCCCTGTGCCGCAGCTCCCGCAGGCGGCAGCCGTGATTCTGGACAGCGCTGGATCGCGACATGGAATCGGGTTTTTGCCGGATTGCGGGCATCCTGCTGCCCTGTGCTACTCTTGATCCGTTCGTTGGGGCATCGGCCGAGATGCCCTGTTCCGTCACCTCGTAAAGCTGTTGCCAGAAGTACAGGATCCACGGTCGTCTTTCGTACTGTTTCAAAGGCCCATTTAGATTGAACCTGCACTCTCCTCCCCTTACCGTGGGAGCAGGGCAGTCCTGCATCTGGCTGCTTATGTTCGGAGCTTGGGAGAGGTGAAGAAGGAACCGTGACGAAGCCAGCAAATTCGATTGCGATGAAAGCCGCGCAGGCTTGCGCCATTGTTGTTCTGTTTGCATTGCCCGTCATCACAGGATGCGGCAGCACGGGCGTGTCCACCACACCGAATCCACAGGACCCCGGATCAGGTCCCACTGTCTCGGCGTCTGTTTCGCCGAATTCATTGTCGTTTGGGTCAGCTACAGTCGGCAGCAGCAGCTCGAAGACGGTGACAGTTACGAACACAGGAACTGCGAATCTGGTGATTACCGCAATCAACATCACAGGATCGGCATTCACAGTTCCCGGAGTTACGCTTCCACTCACCGTGGCGCCGGGCGCGAGCTACACGGCAAACGTTGTCTTCACGCCACAGGCTGTTGGAAGCGCCAGCGGATCGGCATCGGTAGTCAGCAATCTTGCCAGTTCGCCCACAGTGGTGGCGCTTTCAGGCACAGGAGTTTCGACTCCCGTTGGTACGCTGAACGTTTCTCCTGCTTCAGTGTCCTTTGGAAACGTGAACGTGGGAAGCAGCGCATCTAAGAATCTCACGCTTTCCAATTCGGGAACCGCGACTGTTAACGTTCAATCGATCAGCGTTACTGGTCTCGGATTTAGCATCAGCACGGCCACGCCATTTGCCGTGAATGCAGGTAAATCCACGTCGGTGTCTGTCACGTTCACAGCGCAAACCACTGGAACTGCCAACGGCACTGCTACATTCGTGAGCGACGCCGGAAATTCTCCGGCGAGTGTGTCGCTTACCGGTACTGGGACCACGGCCACTGCACATACCGTTGGTCTGAGCTGGACCGCCAGCACGTCAGTCGTAGTTGGATACAACGTCTATCGCGGCTCCCAGACCGGTGGTCCATATCAGCGTCTCAATGCATCCTTGCAGTCTGCTTCTGGATTTACCGACTCGGGCGTCAACTCAGGGCAAACGTACTTCTACGTAGTCACCGCAGTGGATGGAAGCGGGAATGAGAGCGCCTTCTCCAACGAAGCCTCCGCTGTCGTCCCGTAGATCTCTACCAGATCACTTTCAGATCACGATACTTCCGAAACTGTGAATCGGACGTCACGATCGGGATATCTTCCGCTAAAGCTTGGGCGATGATCATGCGGTCGAACGGATCGCTGTGATGCTGGGGAATGTCGAACAATCGATTCGCATGGCTGGCGGTGTAGGCGAGAACTCGAGCCTTCAGTTCCGAAATTGCAGCGTATACGTCCTCTTTAGGGAATTTCAGTTTTCCTTTGGCGTGTTTAATAGCAATCTCCGACAAGGACAGAGGACTGACTTCTCGCAGCGTCTCCTCCGAGCTAAGGAGTTTCATCGCAGCCTTTGAAAGACGCTCGGGAGAAATTGCTGACCAGATGAAAGCGCTTGTGTCCAGAAGAACGCGCACTTAATAACGTCCTTCAAGAAAATCCTCAACTTCTTCGTCGGTCATCGGCTTCCACCAGTCCGGATCGACCTCCACAATCTTCCCTCGCAGAGTACCGAATCGCGGTTTGTTGTCAGTGCAGCTTCTGGTCGGAACCAGGTCCACCACGGGCGTGCCTCGACGGCAGATGGTGACCGCTTCGCCGCTTTCGGCAGCCTTGATTAGTTCCGGAAGCCGATTCTTTGCGTCTGCAACGCTGACTTTCATGGCGCCATTATAGCCATTTCAAATGGCTATCTCAATCCTAGGACTAATAACGAAGGCCGTCCGCGAGGACGGCCTTTTCAGAGGACTACATCAGAGGACGATTGTAATTAATCTCCGAGCACCGGCTCTTCCGCTTCGGGAGCTTCCTGAACGGCCTTCTTCGGAGCAGGGGCGATCAGGTTAGCTACCGGAACGAATCCGCCTTCGGGAACTGATTCTTTGAGGATTTCCTTGCGATAGAGCGCCATCATGCGGGCGTTCTCGGCGTCCTGCTTGATCTTTGCGTCGCGTGCGCGAATCTTTTCTTCGCGCGCGTTCTTCGCAATGCCGAGTTCGTCAAGCGTCGTGTTCGCTGCTGCGTTCACGTGCTCCTGATTCAGCTTGAGCTTGTGCGAGGTGTCTTCCAGGCCCACGTTTTTGCCGCCGGCGAAGATCTCATGCCGTCCGTGCTCGTCGTACCACTTGGTGAGAGTGGCAGTCATGTGCATCTTCTCGATAATGTTCCGCCAGCCCACGCCGGTGTTGTAGGCGCAGAACGAAATCTCGCCTTCCTGCGTAGCATACGGAATGATGCACTGCTCAGTGCGGCGGAAGTCATAATTGAAGAGGTCCTGGAACCACATTCCTGCGATGAACAGGAAGTTCCAGCGATCCTTGCGGCGCTTCTCGATGTCTTCCAGACTCCGCGTACCCTTCACGCTGCCGTATTTCTTGTCGGCGTTCTTGGTTGCGCCGAAGGACTTGTCGAACTTCTGCAGCAGGTCCTTCATCTTAAAATGCGTGGGAGCCTTGAAGGGATCGTAGTTGCGCATTAGCGCGAATCCCATTCCGAGAACCGAGAGCAAGCGGCCTCGGCCGGCATCATTGATGCGGGCAACATCCTTAGCGAGTCGCTCCATTTTCAGAAATGCTGGAATCGGAACCGCTTCTTTCGTCTCTTTATCGATCATCATGGCGGTGCCGATTCCGCAATTGGGATGGCATCCGCAGGAGAGCTGCCCCCAATCGGCGTTCGGGCCATGGACGAGATCGGCCCAATCCGAGAAGGTGCTCATGAAGGAAATCGGGAACCAGTCGCGCGTCGGCTCACCAATACCTACCTGGTCTTTCACGTCGTGCGCGAGGTGCGACAGCGTGTACCGCTGCGCCGTCCGGCGCTCGTCGGTAACTTCCTCATCGCGTCCGGTAAACGAAACCGGTTGGAAACTGAGGAAGCTGATGGTCTTGGGATTGTCGAGGGCGAACTGGATGATGCGTCCAACCTGCTCGTTGTTAATGCCGTTGACGATCGTCGTTACGGGCACGATCTCGACGCCGGCGTTATGCAGGTTGTGGATGGCCTTGAGCTTTACGTCAAAGAGGTTGCCGACCTTGCGATGCGAGTTGGCGGCGTTGCCAATTCCATCGAACTGGAGGTAAACGTATCGCAAACCAGCCTCGGCGGCTTGGCGGCAGAATTCTTCGCTCTTGGCGAACTCAATGCCATTGCTGGCGGCCTGTACTGAGTTGTAACCGACCTTGCGCGAGTAGGCGACGGCATCGAGGAAGTACGGCGAGAGCGTTGGCTCGCCACCGGAGAACTGGACTGACATCTGACGACGCGGCTTGATAGAGATCGCGTTGTCGAGCATCGTCTTGATCTCGTCCCACGTAAGCTCGTGGACGAAGCCGACCTGATTGGCGTCCATGAAACACGGATCGCACATCATGTTGCAGCGATTGGTGAGGTCGATCGTCAGCACCGAGCCGCGGCCATGCTTGATCGTCGACGTGCCGTGGTTGTGCAGCTTGTCATCGTTGTGTGAGCGGATGTCGCGACCGGGGAAGACCTCTTCGAGGTGCCGGAAGAAGTCGACGTCGATGGCCATTACGTCTTCGAAGTGGCCATGGATCGGGCAGTCCTTCACCATGAGGATCTTGCCGTCGCGTTCGATGATCTGCGCCTTGATCTCACCGACCTTCTCATTCAGCAGGACCTCGGTCGGCAGTTTGCCGTCGAGAATCTGCTGCCGAATCTGCGGCACGCAGCGCGGACAAAGTGAGTCCGTTGTACGGGGCCAGCCTAGCGGCGGCTTCTGTTTCTCGTAGGACTTAAGAAGGGGCTTATCGGACCATTTCGGCGTGAACGACGGGTTGGGATTGATGCTGTTGAGCTTGTCGAAAACGTGCCAAGCGCCATTCGCTGCGATAGTGGCGGCCTTCTCTACATACTTAATCGCCTTCGGCATCCATGTATCTCCTCGCCGCGGTACTGCGCTTTGGGGGCGGCGCCAGATTGAAGTTCAGATTTACAGTCCGCTGCGGTGAGCACACCACAACATCGTCATACTAAGCGGCCCCGCCCGTATGCCCAACAATTAAGCACTGAACGGGGGTTACAAACCAGTGAACGGCGATTCAGCCCCGCCGAACGGAAATCCTTGTATGTGGAAGAAAATACGGGTGTTACTCTGGAGCGGAAGCCGCCGAGCCCGCGAAGCCATGCAGCTCTGAAACTACAGATGAGTCGCTAGTTGGCCAACGCTAGTAGTAGTCGATCTCCCGTCGGGTCTCCGTCGAAGGTTGAAAGGCTCCATCCTCACTGTTTCGATACGAGATTGTCTGACGAGTCCAGTTGCCGTGCGTATCGTAGTCGTACGAATAGCGCACCTCGGAGTAAGGCAGTCTAGCGGGTGCAGTGCCATTTTCTGTATCGCCGCCCACCAGCTTTGTCCGTGTAATCTCCTTCTCTTTATCGCCGTGCTCGTTGTAGGTCGCGTCGATCGTTTCTTCTTCATTGAAGATTCGGCGAACAGTTTGCTTTTCTGCCCATCTTTGCCGTAGGTATAGTGCATTGAAGTAGGGCCGGCTTGTCCGCCCATGAGTTTGGTGAGGTGTTCGCGCAATTGTTCGGTCGAAGCGCCGGATTCCTCGAGAATTTTGGAGCGCATTTCTGCAGGAATCAGCGTCTCGGGAGTAGGCAGAACTTGCTTCTCGTCGAGGACGCGCCCCTGCTCATCGTAGGTTCTCAGCGAGCGACTAACGAGTTCACCCTGCGAGTCGCGCGTCTGAACTTCCACGGGACGGTCAAGGTCATCGTAGATCGTGGTCGTCGTTCCACCTCCCGGCAAAGTTGGTGGCGCTTCCACCGCGTCAAACTCCGAGCCGGGAACAAACCCTACATTGGGCCGGTAGTCTGCGGCGCGAGAGATCTGCACCTTCGTCTTCCTGCCCGCTTCGTCATAGCGAAATGCGATTGGGTTATCAGGGCTACCGTTCTTCGTAATGCGAACAAGCTTCGCGTGGTTGTCGTAGGAATAGACGGTCTCTGCTGAGGGTGCGCCTTTATTTCCGGAAATCGTCTTCAGGAGCCGGCCCGAATCATCATAGACATTCCGGTTTACCCACTCGGAACCGTCGGAATTGTAGGAGTGCATTTCAATCTGCCGGCCCTCGAGGTCGTACTCCGTCTTGTATGAATATTTTCGATTCACTCCCGCAGGGGTGTTTGGGGTTTCAGGATCGCTTCTTTCCTCAAGGCAGCTCTTCACCAGACCTCGGAGTCCATAACGTTCCCGTTCCGAAGTTCGAGAGAGCTGAGATCCCATCTTTTTACCTCCGGACTGCGGCTGAGTAGGAAGCTGGGCCTGGAAACTAAAGCTCTGTGTGATGAGAGCCAATGCGAAAGCCGCACATGCTAAGGCGAGCCGCATAGCGCTTGGAATTGTAATGAAACTTTCGAAGCAAGGAAGATGAAATCGTTAGCTACGACACTCTGCCGTTTTGCTCCACCTGTAGGTTACTTGCAGGTTCTAGCACTTCAACTCCGGACGGCGCGCATGCCAATCCGTCTCCTGTTCATAAGCGTGAGCCGCGCGCAGCACGCCGCCCTCCGCCCACGGAGCGCCCGTGATCTGCATCCCAATCGGCAGTCCCGCTCTGGTAAAACCGCACGGAACAGAAATCGTTGGCAGCCCAAGCGCATTAAACGGACGCGTATTGCGCAGCATAATGATCTCTTTGCTGCGCAGATCGTCCATATCTGAGAGAAACTCAAGGATTGTGGGAGGCGGCACCGGAGTCGCAGGAGTAACAAGGACGTCGACCGATTCAAACAACCTCCGGATGTTGCGCCTATGCTCCTCCATCTCGCGCCTGGTCCGGATGTAGTCCACAGCGGCGATCTCCCCGCCCGAGCGGATCCTCCTCAGCGTATCCGGCTGATAAAGCTCGGGATTCTTCTGGATAGTTTCAAAATGGTATGCGTAGGCTTCCGCGCGCAGGACCATCGTGTCACTTGCGATAGGTAATTCCACGTCCCGCACGGTTGCTGCAATCTTCCCGATGTGGGAGATGGCCGTCGCCATGGAGGTTTCAATTTCCGAATCAAGCTGCTCGTAAAAATGGCTTCGCGATATGCCGACCCGTAACGGGGCCGTCTCGAGCAGGGCAGCGCTGAAGTCGTGTGCCGGTGCATCGATGCTTGTGGAATCGCCCGAATCGTACCCGGCAATAGCCTGGAGCATGATGGCAGCATCCGTGACGGTGCGTGTGATCGGACCAACATGATCACACGACCATGAAAGGGGGATCACGCCGCGCGTGCTCACTCGTCCATAGGTGGGCTTCAATCCCACAGTTCCGCAGTATGCAGATGGAAGGCGGATCGACCCGCCCGTGTCGGAGCCCAGCGCGCCGTAGCACATTCCCGAGGCAACAGCAGCCGCCGAACCGGAAGATGAGCCTCCGCTGATGTGCTCGTGCGACCACGGATTTCTTGTCGGGCCGAAGAAGCTGATAATTCCACTTCCGCCATAGGCGAACTCGTGCATGTTTAGCTTGCCTAGTAGCACGGCACCTGCACTCTTCAACCGTCGAACGACTTCGCAATCTTCGTTGGGAACGCGATCCTTGAAAACTCCGCTGGCCGCCGTGGTGCGCACGCCGGCAGTGTCAAATAGATCCTTCAGTGCGATAGGAACACCATGCAGAGGGCCGCGCCAGCGTCCCTTCTGGATTTCCGCTTCTGCCTGACGCGCATCCCGCAGAGCCGACTCGGCAGTCACGGTGATAAAGGCGTTCAGTTTTGGATTGAGTCGCTCGATGCGCTGAAGGCAGAGCTTCGTCAACTCAACGGGCGAGATCTTTCTCTCGCGCAGAAGCTGAGAGATCTCTTCGATCGTCAACCAGCAAGCATCATTGGAGGTATTCGAGCGCAAGGCGGAAATTATATTGAACCTGATCCGCATTCATGTTTTACGGTGGGTCCCGCACATCCCGTTCCGAAGAACCGCGGGTATTACGCTCAGCTTGGGTTTTCTGGTGGAAGCCCCGGCTTCACAGGCTGCGGAAAAATGGGGGCGCCGTAAGGCTGACAGAACCGGCGCCGGTAGGCGGGGTCCCCAGCAAGCGCCGCTGTTGCGATTTGCTGGGGTGCTAAGCGGTGGGGCAGCCGCGTCTGTTGCGGCTGCGTCTCTGCCCAATTGCCCACAGCATAGTTCCGCTCGGAGCTCGCCATTCGGCGATCTCACGACCCACCGGCTACCGCCGCCGGTTCTCTTTGCATTTTTCCTCAGCCTCTTTAGTTCGGGGGCGAGGCTGTTAAGCCTCGTTATCGGAGCCAAAAGTGGGTTGCGCTTTAGCGCTGGGTTTTGTCGAGCGAGCAACCAATTCTAGCTGTATACAAATCGTATGCTGAGTGTACTAGTAATATAGTACAATGAGCCATATTGAGAGCTACGGATGAATGGATCCAGCGCAAGTCGTTTCAGCCGTAGCTCATTGCAACTGCTCGCGCCGCAAGGGCGAGCGCAACCAAAGAACAACCCGTTCCCCACCAGTTTGGAAAGGAGAAAGACAATGAAGTCCACATTGGGAATGTGTTTGCTCGCACTGATGGTAGCCAGCGCGGCCCTAGCGCAGCAGGATCCGACAAAGCCTGTGCTGCGAAAGGGAATCAGCGTACAAATGCCGGTCTCGAACCAGGCGAGAGAAGTGCGCGAAGCCGACGAGGAAGACGCAACCGTCATCGCCGTCACTTCTGACGGCAACTTGTTCGTTGGTGTCCAGCCGGTGCAGTTGAGCAGCCTGAGCCAACTCAATGCACCAACTGTGTATGTGAAAGCCGATGCGCGTGTGCCCTATCAAAAGCTCCTGACCGTGCTGGACGCATTGCGCGGCCACTCCGTAATTCTCCTAACCTCATCGCCCTCAAGCGGCCAAAGCTCGCAGATCACATGGCCATACGGTGTGAAGGTGATGCTCGGCGGCCAGTGAGCAGGTTATTAGCCACATTTGCATCCAAATACTCGAAGGGGAGCATAGATTCGTGCTCCCCCGCCCTGCTGCTGGAGCCAAGGTGTTTATCCAAGGGCGACGCTTTGAAGATAAAGCCCGAGCTTCAGCGGAGCGTTTTTGGGGTTGTGTTCGGTATGACTTTTTCATACCATGGCAAAATATGCCGAAGCGCGCGATCAAAAAGACGATTTCTTTGCCCGAAGATCTATTTCGTGAACTCCAGCGGCAGGCAGAAGCGGAACAGAAAACGTTAAGCGGGGTCATCCAGGAAGAGCTCCAAGCTGCCAGGCGCGCTCGTTTGAAACAAGAGTTCCAGGAAATTCAAAGCTACTGGAGCCGAAAGGCGGAAGAACGCGGAATTCTCTCCCAACGTGACCTCGAACGATACCTTCGCAAATGAGGATCGTTTTCGACACGAACATCCTCGTCTCGGCTTTGATCTTTCCAGGTAGGCAGGCTCATTTCGCGCTGAAGCGCATCATCGATGGCGAAGATGAGTTGTTGCTTTCTAAGCCGATCCTCGATGAACTACTCGGTGTTCTCGCTCGAAAGTTCTCCCGAGATCGAGAGGAGCTTTCCCGCTTGGCGCTTTGGCTCGCCGACCTCGCCACGTGGGTGAATCCAACCACCCATATTCGCGAACTTGATGATGAACCCGACAACCGTATCCTCGAATGTGCCGTAACAGGGCAGGCCGCGCAAATCATCACCGGTGATAAGGAACTTCTTAGACTCGGCACCTTCCGAGGAATCGCTGTTGTGACATTGCGCGACTATCTTTCCTAGTGCGTTTGCCGAACAGTCGCCACTCGTTTCCCGATACGCCCGTCTGGCCCTACAACAAATGGCAACGAGAGCGCGTTCCAGTTCTGGTCCGCATCCGGAGGCTCACCTGTTTTGGGCTTCCGCGCGACCCAAGTACGACCATCGTCGCGGGAGATGTCGGTTCCATTCGGACCAACGGCAATCCAACTCTTTGTCTCTTGCTCGTAGGCTAGGGCTGAGCGAAAGCCATGCGGAGGTTTCTCCGCGGCGAGCCAATGAAGACCGCCGTCAAGCGTGAAAGCGGCCGTCCTGGCGTTCTCATCGGGCTTCCTGTAATCACCACCAACCGCCACGCCGATCCGACTTGTGCGAAATGCCAGCGAGAAAATTCCCGAAGTGGAACTGCCGCCCGCGAGAGGTATCGAGACGTTGTACCAGTCGCTCCAGTGAATGCCGCAGCTGTGGGAAAGAGGATCCACATTTCCCGCACAATGGGTCGCTTCGAAGGCGTGCGCCATCTCCTCCGGTGTTCGGTAGAGATCGCGCCTGAGCACGCGCCCACTGCCGCCCGTCCCGATCCAGAGAGTTCCATCCCGCACGACAGCCGAGCTGTTGCTGGCCGCAAAGATACCGTCATTCGGCAGCGGCACGAGGTTCTCGCCGGGTTTTCCGAAACTCACAATGGGAATCCACGTGTCACCGCCGTCATGTGTTACGCGAATGCGAAAAATGAAGTAGCTGCCTTCAACGGGATTGCGCGTGCTTCCATGTGCCGGATCGCCGAAGACGAGTCCGATCTTCGGGGTAACAAAAACGAGAGCATCATAGAAGCCGTCGTTCGGCGCATCAGGATTCGTCCATATCAGCTTCCAGGATTTGCAGCCATCTGTCGTTTTGTACAGACGGGAGAGGTCTCCGGTGCCGGCGGACATCACGATGGCAGTGTTCGCGTCAAAGGCCTGAACCGCGCGAAAATCCAGGGCCTCTCCATCAGCAGGTACCGCGCACGTTTGCCAAGTCTCTCCGCCATTCGCAGTTCGCAGAACCGTGCCGCCAGTTCCGCTCGCCCATGCCACTCCATGACCGACATAGTCGATTCCGCGAAGACCGGCATGGCTGTGCGAATTTTGGATCTGCCATTGGGCGTGTGCCACTGATGCAGTGAGAAGGACGAAAGCAATGGAACGCATTTAGGAAAGTATAGGTACAGTTCAGGCACGATTGCTTGGCTTCGTTTCACTCAGGGGCGAAGGACTACGAGCAGCATTCGGGACATGCGATTCAGTCGCAGTCTTCCTACCTGGAAGGAAGGTCATCGCCAGGATCGGGCTCCCGTTTGGGGCCTGAGCTAAGAACCGTCAGACGCGTTCCCGTCGCTTTGCCGCGACGCTGAGCGAAGAACTCTGCTGCGGTCTGCACCACACCGACTTTCTCCGCGACTGCCGCTGCGATCCACTGGTTCAACGACACACCATCTTCCTTCGCGAGGCGCTCGGCAGCACGCTTGATGGAGAGCGGCAGCCTTAAAGGATAGGTAGCTTTGCTCATTGGGCCACCTCTGTAACCGGTTCGCCGGGTCGGAATTGAAACCGTTTCACTAGAAATCTACACGCAGAGTTTCTCTCGTCCCGCCTGATTCATCAGCTCACGATTTTGTAACCTCCCGCCGAAGTAAGCCGGCATCACAGGACAGACTGGCCGGACCGTCCGAAAAGGGAGAGTACAACCCATGAAGAGTTTCACTGTCACAATTTGTTTCTGCATGCTCACAGCGTTGGGCGCGTTTGCGTATCAAGGCTCCATGCAGCAGCCCGCACAGATGCCGCAATCACCGGGCGCAGCGAGTCAAAACCCGCAGCATCCGGGAGCTACGCCGCCGTACGTGCCACCACAGTCCCAGCCTGGAACTGTGCAGAATCCTCAGGCGCAGG
>Ga0134126_10005948_pt1 | contig 15256 bp, 13 predicted proteins | sample KB31752_FD_96881 | JGI IMG/M metagenome (GOLD analysis project Ga0134126, IMG submission 96881) | Terrestrial soil microbial communities with excess Nitrogen fertilizer from Kellogg Biological Station, Michigan, USA - KB3-175-2 | ecosystem: Environmental > Terrestrial > Soil > Unclassified ...
CCAGGCTTCGAGGCTCCGCACCTGCGCGCGCTTGTTGGAGGGCGAGAAGAGCAGCGTGTCACCGCGCTTCAAGCGCCCCGCCTCGATGCGGCCCACCAGGATGCGCCGGTCGTCCTGGCGGTAAACATCTTGCAGGGGAAGGCGCAGCGGCGCCGCATCGGCCGGCGCCGCCGGCGTGAAGCCGAGCAGCGCCTCGATCAGGGTCGGCCCGCGAAACCAGCGGAGCCGCTCGCTGGCGCGGGCAAGATTGTCGCCGTGGCGCGCCGAGAGCGGCAGCACGGTGCGCGGCGTCAGGCCGAGCCCGGCGAGGAAGTCGCGGATCTCGCGCTCGAGCACGCGGAAGCGCGCCTCGGAGAAGTCCACCATGTCGAGCTTGTTGACGGCGACCGCGAGCTGCTCGAGCCCGATGAGGCGCAGCAGCTGCGCATGCCGCCGCGTCTGCTCCTGCAGCCCCTCGGCGGCATCCAGCACCAGCACCGCCGCGTCAGCCCCCGACGCACCGCTCACCATGTTGGCGAGGAACTCGCGATGTCCGGGCGCATCGATGATGACGAAGTCGCGGCCGTCGAGCTTCAGCGCCAAGCGCGTCGTGTCGATGGTGACCGCCTGGTCGCGCTCCGCCTGCAGCGAATCGAGCGCGAAGGACCATTCGAGCGGGACGCCGCGCCGCTCGCTGACGCTCTTCAGCTCATCGAGCTTGCCTTCGGGCAGTGCGCCCGCCTCGTGCAGCAATCGGCCGATCACGGTCGATTTGCCGTGATCGACATGGCCGGCGAGGACGAGCTTCAACGGTGCTGTGGTCATCACATATAGCCCTGGGCGCGCAGCCGCTCGAAGGCATCCTCGCTCTCGTGGTCCATGGCGCGTCCGGCGCGCTCCGAACTGCGCGTTGCCTCGAGCTCGGCGATGATCTCGGGAATGGTCGTGGCGGTGGAGGGTACCGGAAAGGTGATGTCCTTCTCGCCCAGCGAACGGAAGCGCTTGCCATCGCGCGCGAAATAGAGCGGCACCACCGGCATGCCCTCGCGCTCGATGTAGCGCCAGACATCGAGCTCGGTCCAGGCGAGCAGCGGATGAATGCGCAGATGCCCGCCGGGCGGTGTCTCGGCATTGTAGCGGTCCCAGAGCTCTGCCGGCTGGTTCCTGACATCCCAGGCGCCATTGGCATCGCGCGGGCTCATCACCCGCTCCTTGCCGCGGATCGCCTGCTCGTCGCGGCGTATGCCCAGGATGACCCCCCGCAAGCCGCGCGCCGCGATCACGCGCTTCAAGCCCAGCGTCTTGCGCGCGGCGGCGCGCGATTTGGGCGGCAGGCTCGGATCGGTCTCCTCGACCCCCGGGCAGGGGGCATCGATATAGGAGAGGCTCCATTCGCGGATCAGCCGGTCGCGAAACTCATAGACTTCGGAAAATTCGTTGCCGGTGTCGAGCAGGATCACCGGAAACGGCACCCGGCCGAAGAACGCCTTGCGGGCGAGCCACAGCATCAGGTTCGAATCCTTGCCGATCGACCACAGCATGGCGAGCGGCGTGACCCGGTTCACCGCTTCCCGCAGGATGTAGATCGATTGTGCTTCGAGGTCGTCGAGACGGTCCAAGGCGAAATTCCTGCCAAGCCAAAAGGGGGCGCAGTTTAAGCGGGTTGGCGTTCCCCGTCTATGCGGTTTGCTGCGCCGCACCTTATCTGATTTATGGTAAGTACATCCTTGCCATGTGCCCGCGCGGCCACGGTCCGGGTTTCGCGTCGCCCTCCTTTTCTCTAACACTGTCGCCTGGTTCATCGGTTGCGAGCCCTGTACCCATGTCGTCTTCTTCCGTGCCGGCGCGCGAAGCGGCGCCGACGGCGACCGCCATCATCCTGGCGCCGGCGGCTTTCGTCGCCCCGCCGCTCGCCGTCTTCGCCCCGCTGGCGTTGGCGCCGCTCCTCGCGCTCACGGCGCTGGGGCTGCTCGCGGTCGATGGCAGGCAGGTTCTCTTGCTGGCGCGCGCCTATCGCTTCCCCGCCACACTCTGCGCCGCAATCGCCGCCTGGGCGGCGCTCACGGCACTCTGGTCGCCGATCCCCGGGCACAGCCTCTTCGAGGCTTTGCGCTTCCTCGCCATCGCCGCAGCCGGATTTATCTCGATTGCAGGCTGCGCCTTGCTCGGCCACATAGGCCGGTTGCGCACCGGCTATGCCCTATTGGCAGGCCTCGCCCTCGCCTTGCTGTTGCTGCACGTGGAATTGTGGAGCGATGAAGCGATCGCGCATGCCATCGCATTGCTTCTGCGGGGAAAACTGGTTCAGATGAGCCTCTATGACCGCGGCGTCACCGTTTTGGTGGTCTTCGTCTGGCCCGCCGCAGCGCTGCTCGCGGCGCAGCGCCGGTGGCTCGGTCTTGCACTGCTGATCGCCGCCGTGGGATTCACCGTCGCCGCCTTCCGCAGCCATGCCAGCATGCTGGGCTTTGCCCTGGCACCCGTGGCGGGAGTGCTCGCTTGGCGCCTCCCGCGCCTTGCCATCGCCGGCTTCGTCGCTGCGACGCTCCTCCTCGCCTTTGCGCTTCCGGTGGTCGCTCCCCGCGGCGCCGGCATCGCGCGCATCCAGCAGGACGCGCCGATGTTGCAGCCTTCGGCCATCCATCGCCTCGCCATCTGGCGCTTCGTCGGCGATCGCATCGCCCAGCGCCCGCTCCTCGGCTGGGGCATGGACAGCGCGCGCGCGATCCCGGGCGGCCAGATGGAAGTCGACACGATGTTCCCTGAGCTTCACCTGCCCGCGACGGCCCAGGTTCTACCGCTCCACCCGCATGATGCGGCGCTGCAATGGCGGCTCGAGCTGGGGGTGCCGGGGATCGCGCTGGTCCTGCTACTCATCGCCGGCGCGCTATGGTATGCAGCGCAGCGCCCGCCGGGGTGGCAACGCGCCCTGATCTTCGCCTATGCCGCCACCGCCTGGACAGTGGCCATGCTCAGCTTCGGTGCCTGGCAGGCTTGGTGGCTCTCGGCCCTCTGGCTCGGGACCGCCTTGCTGCTCGGGCTCGGCGTGGAGCCGCCGGTCGTCCCGCACCGCCTTGCTCAGGGTTGACCCCGGGTGCCGCGGCGGGAACCCACGGCCGATTTTCGCCGTAGGACCGGGGGAGGCAATGATGCGTTCCTGGCTCGTCATTGCGGGATTTGCCACCGGCGCTCTCCTCGCAGGCTGTGCGCCGATGATCGAGGAGAACCTGCCGAACGGCGACCATGCCGTTACCACCTATATCCGCGTCCAGGGCGCCGAGGAGGCGCGCGACGACAATCTCTGGGCGGCGCGACAAACCTGTCACGGTGGCGTCGTGCTCATCCAGGAGCAGAGCGGCACCGATGAGCGTGGCGCTTGGCAGCGGCTGGTCTATGGCTGCCTCGCGCCCACAAGCACCAGCGCCGACGCCGTGCCGACTGCGCCGAGGCGCAGCAGGTGAAACCCCGCCAACCTTGACCCTGCTCAGATCAGCGCGCCGCTGTGCGCTCCAGCCGATCGGCGCGCATTTCGAGATCGTCGGCGATCTCCGCGAGATCGCCGGCGAGCTTCGGCTCATCCTCTTCCATCTGCTCGCGCGCCAGCTTGCGGATCGCGGCCGCACGTTCGCGGAGCAGTTTGGCGGCTTTGTGCCCGGTCATCGGATCGCCCTGCGCTTACCGCAACAGGCATGCTAGCAGCGAAGCTATCCCGGTACATTTCCCCTTTCGAGGGAAGCGCTTCAATTCGCGCCGAGGAGAATTCCTGCGCTCGGGCCATCGTCGAGGTAGAGCTGCGCGCTGGAACCGACGGCATGGCTGTCGGCCGAAAGCGCCACCGCCGCAAGCGAAACCAGGATCAGCGCCGCGGCGACCGCCGGCCGAGCCAGCCGCGCGGCGCGGCGCAGCACGCTACGCCCCCTCGCCTTCTCGAGCGCCGCAAGGCTGATCTCGAGCTGGCGGCGTTCGAGCTGCCAGATCGAGCGCTGATGCTCATGCATGAGCTTCAGATCGGCAATGACGCGCTCATGCTGTGCAAGCGTGCTCTCGGTCGAGCTGTCGGCGCTCGCCGCCGCTGTCTCGGCCGTCTGGAGCCGCGCCGCAAGCTGCTTTATGCGCAGTTCCCAGGCGCTGCGTTCTTCTTCGCGCGCGGCGAGGAAGCGGCGCAGCCATTCCATCATCTTCACCCGCTCGGCGGCATCGCTGGCGAGGCTGAGCGGACTGCCCGCCTCCTGCTCCACCTTGAGCGCCGCAACGAGCTGCATGACCCGCGCGGCCGGCTGACCGGCGTCGCCGGCAACGGCCGGCGCCACGCGGCGCTTGCTGCGCTTGCGACCGGCCCGCGCCGTCACGGCGCGGCTCTCCGCGCCCTGCGCTTCCATCTCGGGCAACATGCCCACGCCCCCGTTTTGACTCTCGTTGAGGTGCAGTATCGTCTTGGTGTGGTTAACCATTGGTTTCCCACGAGTCGCTTGGGTTGAGCCGCCCCGAGCCGTCGGGTAGGGTCTTTCCCCTAGGACGGACGGGAGGAAGCGAGGAAGCGATGCAGGATGCTGCCGCATTTCGCGCCGAGGCGCGGGCCTGGCTCGAGGCGAATTGCCCCGCCAGCATGCGCGGCCCGATGCCGGACGACGAGATCGTCTGGGGCGGAAGGCGCGCCAGCTTCAAGAATCCGGAGTCGAAGCTCTGGCTCGAACGCATGGCCGCGCAAGGGTGGACGGTGCCGACTTGGCCCCGCGCCTATGGCGGCGGCGGCCTGACCGCGGCGGAGGCACGCATCCTCGACGAAGAGATGCGCCGGCTCAACTGCCGCTCGCCACTGCAGAGCTTCGGCATCTGGATGCTGGGACCGGTGCTGCTGGAATATGGCAGCGAGGCGCAGAAGGAAGCGCATCTGCCGCGGATCGCACGCGGCGAGATCCGCTGGTGCCAGGGATACAGCGAGCCCGAGGCCGGTTCCGATCTCGCCGGGCTCAAAACCCGCGCCGTGCTGCAAGGCGAACACTTCCTGGTCAACGGCCACAAGATCTGGACGTCTTATGCCAATCTCGCCGATTGGATCTTCTGCCTCGTGCGCACCGATCCAACCGCCAAGAAGCATGAGGGCATCAGCTTCCTGCTGATCGACATGGACGATCCCGGCATCCGCACGCGGCCGATCCAGCTGATCAGCGGCGCCTCGCCCTTCTGCGAGACCTTCATCGAAAATGTGCGCGTGCCGCAGGAGAACCTGGTCGGCGGCCTCAACAACGGCTGGACCATTGCCAAGAAGCTGCTCGAGCACGAGCGCAAGATGATCGCCTCGATCGGCGAGCGCCAGCGCGGCGCGGAACGCTCGCTCTCCGAGTTTGCCAAGACCTATGCGGGCACGCGCGACCGCCGGATCGCCGATGCGGTGCTGCGCGACCGCATCGCCCAGCAGGAGATCGATCAGCGCGCTTTCCAGCTCACCCAGCGCCGCGCTGCCGAAGAGGCGAAGGGCGGATCGCCGGGCCCTGCCTCGGCGATGTTCAAGTATTACGGCACCGAGCTCAACAAGCGGAAATTCGAGCTGCTGCTGCAATGCCTGGGGACCCAAGCACTCGGCTGGGAGGGCGACGGCTTTGCCGCCGACGAGCTGCGCATCACCCGCGAATGGCTGCGCTCGAAAGCGAATTCGATCGAGGGCGGCACGTCGGAGATCCAGCTCAACATCATCGCCAAGCGCGTGCTTGGCTTGCCCGATTAGGCGGCTCGCCCCATGGCTCTCACCCTCGCCGCTGACGCCGCGCTCATCCGCGACACTGCTCTCGATTTCTTTGCCAAGCGCTCGCCGGTCGGCGCGCTGCGCAAGCTGCGCGACGACAAGGACGCGCTCGGATTTTCGCTGCCGCTGTGGCGGCAGATGGGCGAGCTCGGCTGGGCGGGATTTCTCGTGCCAGAGACTTATGGCGGCGCCGGCTTCGGCTGTCTCGGCCTCGGGCTCGTGCTCGAAGGCGCCGGGCGCACCCTCGCCGCGACGCCGCTCCTCGCCACCGCGCTCCTTGGCGCGAGCGCGCTGACGCTCGCCGGCGGCGATCGGCAGAAATCCGAGCATCTGCCGGCGCTCGCCAAGGGCGAGCTTCTTTTGGCGCTGGCGCTCGAGGAAGGCGCGCATCACGCACCCTATCGCATCGCAACCGCGGCACGGCACGACGACGGCGGCTTCCGCCTCGACGGCGAGAAACGCTTCGTGCTCGACGGGCACATCGCCGATCTCCTGATCGTCGTAGCGCGGAGTTCCGGTGAGTCCGGCGACCGCCGAGGCCTCACGCTCTTTCTCGTGCCGGGCGATGCCGCCGGCGTGACGCGGACGCGCACCCGCATGGTGGATAGTCGCAATGCCGCGACCATTCGCTTCGATGGCGTTCTCCTCGGCGAAGAGGCCGTGCTCGGCCGCGTCGATGAGGGTGCCGAGGTGCTGGACCCGCTGCTCGATCGCGCTTGTGCCGGACTCGCCGCCGAGATGCTCGGCAGCGCCGCCGAGGCCTTCGAGCGAACCGTGCAGTATCTGAAGGACCGCCGGCAGTTCGGCGTTCCGATCGGCTCGTTCCAGGCGCTGAAGCACCGGGCGGCGGCGATGTTCTGCGAGATCGAGCTGACGCGCTCGGCGGTGCTGGCGGCACTAACCGCCATCGACGCCGGCGCGCAAGACGCGAGCGGGCTGGCGAGCCTCGCCAAGGCCAAGGCGGGAGATGCTTTCTTCTTGATCGGCAATGAAGGCGTGCAGATGCATGGCGGCATCGGCATGACCGATGAGCACGAGATCGGCTTCTTCCTGAAGCGCGCGCGCGTCGCCCAGGCGAGCTTCGGCGACAGCGCCTTTCATCGCGACCGCTACGCCGAGCTCGGCGGGTATTGACCCGCAGTTCTGCCAGGTCGTAGGCGCTCGCTGGATCGCGCAGAGCCCATCTCCGGCGCAGGCGCTATCCCTGCTTGGACGGAAGCGCCTAGGCGCAGACGGGCTCGGGAGCGCCGTTTCGCGGATCGCCAAGGCGCGCCTCGGGGAGCGTCACCGTGACCGAAGTGCCGCGGCCGGCCTCGCTGCTCAAGGTCAGCGTGCCGCCATGCAGCATCACGAGCTCACGCGCCAACGGCAGGCCGAGCCCGGTGCCGCTGCCATTGTTGAGCATGACATTGCCAACCTGCTCGAAGGGCCGCAGCACGCGGTCGATGTCATTGACCGGAATGCCGATGCCGGTATCGCTGACCCGCAGCCGCACGCCTCCGCCGCGCTCATGGTCGAGGCCGACCTGGATGCGCCCGCCGGACCCGGTGAATTTCGCGGCGTTCGACAGGAGATTGATCAGGATCTGCTTCATCCGCAGCGCGTCGGCATAGAGGCGGAAGGGCCGCGGTGCAGTCGTGAAGCGGACCGACACGCCGCGCGCATCGGCAAGCGGACGCACCACTTCGATCGCATCGCGAACGAGCTGTACGAGGTCGAACTCGCCTTCGCGCAGCACGAACTTGCCGGTCTCGATCTTGGCGAGGTCGAGGATCTCGCTGATGATCTGGAGCAGATGCTGGCCGCTCCGCTCGATGTCGCCGCCGTATTCGGCGTAGCGCGCCAACCCGACCGGGCCAAGCATCTCGCTGCCGATCACGTGGGAGAAGCCGATGATGGCGTTGAGCGGCGTGCGCAGCTCGTGGCTCATCTTGGCGAGGAACTCGCTCTTGGCGCGGTTGGCGCGTTCGGCCTCGTCCTTGGCCTCGCGCAGCTTGATTTCGGTGAGGCGCCGCACGCCCACCTCGCGCTCGAGCTCCGCCCGCTGCGTGCGGATGATGCTGCTGTGATAAAGCGAGGTGGTGGCCACGAACACCGCCGCGCAGAAGAGCGACAGGAGGTCGGCGCCGGCGAGATGCTGCGGCGGCACATGCGCCGGAAACCCGGCTCGCGCGACATAGATTGCGTAGAAGACGACAAGGTGCGCGGCGAGCGCCAGGAAGACCAGCACGCGATTGAGCGGCTCCTCTCCCAGATGGTAGAGGAGGAGCACAGGAACGGCGATCAGCCAGGGCAAGAAGGGCGACGCGACGCCACCATACTCGAAGGCGCCGTAGAGCACGACGAGCGCGAACTGCTCCATCGACGCAAAGCTAAGAAGGTCGAAGCGGCCGGTGAGGCGTAGCATGCCGGGGTATGCGAAGAACCCGACGATGCCGCCGAAGATGACCCAGAGCCGCAGACCGGCCTCGGGGTCGATTTGGCGCAGCGAGAACAGCACGATGAGCCCGAGCGGCACGCCGCAGAAATGGCTGATGACGAAGAGCCGCGCCCGCTCGAGCGTCTGCTCCTGCTGCCGCAAGCTGGCAGGAATGAACCAGTCGGTTAGGCGAAAAAAACCCTGCGCCATTGGTGCCGCGATGCCTGGACGGCGCCCCTGAGGAGCGCAACCGCGGCTGAGCCTATGGCGAAGTGGTTAAAACGCTCTTCACGCTTGGCCGAAAGCAGCGGGCGGCCAGGCTTGCAAGGCATAGAGCCGGGCCTCCGTCGTCGAGAGCAGCCAGCCTTCGACCGGGGCGATCCTGTCCTCGGCGAAATCGGCGGCGATGCGCGCCGCAAGCCGCGCACGCAAGGCGCCCTCCTCCAACTGCATCACCTCGGCGGGCGAGAGCGCCAGCGCGGCGAGAATGAGCTCGGTCAGGAGAAGAGGACGCGCCTCCTCGGGCCGGCGCGTCAGATAGGCCAGGCCAACCGCTCGCGCGCTCGCTTCCGGGCGCGCCATCGCTCGCAGCCGCAATCCCGCCGGCGAGACGGGCGTCGCGGCGGCCGCGAAGCGCCGCGGCAGGGTGAGCGCGACCGCTGCGGCCAGCAGCATCCACCGCCGGGAAACTCTCATCGCACAGTGCTCCGCGAGGTCAGCGAGGTGAGATAGACCGACTTCAGGTGCTCGGAGAGGCGCAGCGATAAGGCGACGATGGTCATCGTCGGATTGTCGAAGCTGTAGGTGGGAAACACCGAGCTGCCCGCAACGAAGAGATTGGCGATCCCATGCACGCGGCAATTGGCGTCAACCACGCCCTGGCGCGGATCCGAGTGCATCCGCGTCGTGCCCATATGGTGATAGCCGTTGCTGACGCGCTCCATGAGCGCTTGGCCGCTGCTGTCGTCGTTCATGCGCAATCGCCCGATGCCGCTGCGCCCGAGCTCGCGCGCCAGCAGCTCGTGCGAGCGGTGGAGATTGCGCTCGAAATCCTGCGGCAGGCGCCAATCGACCCGGACGTGCCGCAGGCCCAGCGCGTCGGTCGTCTTGCCCAAGCTGACGCGGCTGTCGCGGTCGGGCGGGCACTCGCAAATGTAGTTGGTCGAGAAGGTCGCCGGCTGCGTGTGCGTCCAGGCGTAATACTTGTCCTGGAGATTCACCTCCGCGCCGCGCAGAATCTGCGACAGCTGGTCGCCGAGATGATCCGGCCAGCGGCCCTCACGGAGATAGTGATAGAGGGTCGACAGCGACTCTCTGGCGCCGCCTTGGCCATGGAATGTTCCGGGTTCGAAGCCGATGGCGAAGGAGGAGAGTTTCTCCTTGGCCTGGGTGTCGGCCGAGGCCTGAACATAGCCTTGCGCGGGGACGCCGTGCATCTGCCGCACCTGGTAGAAGGCAAAGACCTCGTTCCCCCTCGCCGCGGCGATGGTCGCCACATTCGGGACGTAGGGGTGATCCATGAAATAGCGGCCGACCAGATCATTGCCGTTGCCGAGGCCGGGCTTCTGCACCTTGTTGGCGCTGAGCAGCAGCCGCGCATTCTCGATGCCACCGACGCCGAGGATGTAGCCTTTTGCCTCGACGCGGAAGCGGCGTCCGTCGAGGCAGGCGACCTGCAGTCCGGTTACCTGGCTCGCGCCTTCGTTCACCGCGATGTCGACGACATTGGCGTGAAGATAGACCTTGAGGCCCTCGCCTTGTTCGAGATCCCGGCGATAGACATCGCCGAAGCGCGTCGGCGGGCTGTACTGATAGACACCGCTCGTGAACACGGCGCTCTCTGCGAAAGGCAGGGGAACCGCATTGGGCTGCGACCACTCGCGCGACTCATAGTTATAGGGCCCGAGCTGGCAGATTTTCTGCGCTCGGCGGTAATAGTCATCGAGGTCGGCGCGCGTGATGGGCCAGCCGCTGTCCGGGATATAGGAGCGCACGGACATGTCGAGATCGTCGAACGGCCGGCACCCGCCGGACCAGTGATTGGTGCTGCCGCCGAGAAAGCGCAGCCGCTCGAGCGTCAGCGGGTGCAGCGGCTGGCCGATGGTCTTGCCCTGATAAAGCTCTTGGGTCGCAGCGTCGAATTCGAGCCCGCCGCTCTCCAGCAAAATGATGCTGCGTCCTTGGCCGGCAAGATCACGCGCCAATGTGATGCCTGCCGCGCCACCACCGATCAGACAGATATCAGCAGAAAGGGTGGTGCCCTCGGGAACGGTCCTGGCGTCAATGATCATGGGGCTCCCAGCGTTCCGCCTGCTCGACGCCGGTGAGAACAGCCGAAGCTGCGATACGTTCCGTGGCTCTTTTTGGGGCGGGCGCCGCCCTTCAGCCCGAAGCTGGCGCGGCGTCCTCGATGATGAGCTGCACTTCCTCGCGTCCCTGCCACTGATCGGCGCGCAGATGACCTGCGAGATGGAAGCCTTGTCCCTGCCCTTGCAACAAGGCAGGGCCAAGCTCGCTGTCGAGACAGCGGAAAGCGATGGCCTTAAGACGCGCCGAGCCGCCGCCATCGGCCAGGATGCAGCGAACATGCTGTCCGCCAACCACATCGGCGCGGGCGATCCGCTGGTTGGCCAGGGCGAAGCGCGGCTCGGCATTGCCGGTGCCGAACGGTCCGAGACGCGCAACGAGGCTGACGAGCTCCGGCGTCGCCGCCGCGGCCGCAACGAGCCCGTCGATGCCGAGTTCGCGAACGACGCCGTCCGGTCCGAGCGCAGTCACTGCGCGATCGGCGAGAAAGTCGCGCAGCTCGCCGAGACGCGCGGCTTCGACCGTGAAGCCTGCGGCCATCGCATGACCGCCGCCGTTGATCAGGAGCCCGGCTTGGCGCGCCGCGATCACCGCGGGACCGAGGGCAAATCCGGTGACCGAGCGGCCGGAGCCCTTGCCGATGCCGTCCGAGACGGCGGCCACGCAAGCGGGACGGTTGTAGCGTTCCTTGAGGCGGCTGGCGACGATGCCGATGACACCTGGATGCCAGCCCTCGCCGGCGACGAAGAGCAGCGGTGCGCGTCGATCGCCGCTCTCGACCTGGTCGATCGCCTGCGCCAGCACGCGCGCCTCGATCTCGCGCCGCTCGCCATTGAGCGCATCAAGCTGCTGAGCGATCGCGCGCGTCTCGACGACATCCTCGCTCGCCAGCAGCCGCGCCCCCAGATCCGCCTGCCCCACCCGGCCGCCTGCATTGACCCGCGGCCCCAGGATGAATCCGGCGTGGTAGCAGTCCAGCCTCTCGCCCAGCCCCGCCACATCGGCAAGCGCCGCAAGGCCGGGATTGGCGCGCCGCTGCAGCACCTTGAGCCCCTGGGCCACCAGCGCGCGGTTGACGCCGGTCAGCGGCACAACGTCGCAGACCGTCCCCAGCGCGACGAGGTCGAGCCACTGCACGAGATCGGGGGCGCGGCGCGAGGCATACCAGCCGGCTTGACGGAGCGCGCGGTTCACCGCGACCACGAGCAGGAAGGTGACCCCCACCGCAGCCAGAACGCCGTGTCGGCTCTCCTCGTCGAGGCGGTTCGGATTGACGATGGCATAGGCCGGCGGCAATCCGGGCTCGGCGACGTGATGATCGATGACGATGACGTCGAGCCCGGCCTCGGCGGCGGCGGCGAGCGGCGCATGCGCGCTGGTGCCGCAATCGACCGTGATCGCCACCGCGACGCCCTCGGATCTGAGGCGCAGCAGCGCCGGCGCATTGGGACCGTAGCCTTCGCGTTGCCGGTCGGGGATATAGAGGCGCGTGCGGCAGCCGATGGCGGCGAAGAAGCGCTGCAGCAACGCCGACGACGTCGCGCCATCGACGTCGTAATCGCCGAAGACGGCGATCAGCTCGCCTTCGGTGACCGCCCGCACGATACGCGCCACCGTCTTGTCCATGTCGCGCAGATGCGACGGATCGGGCAGGAAATCGCGCAAGGTGGGCGCAAGGAAGCGGTCGGCCTCCTCGATGCCGACGCCGCGCGCCGCGAGCAGCCGCCCGACGATCTCGGGCAAGCCAAGCCGCTGCGCGAGCGCGAGGCCGGCGCGGTCATCGCCGGCGCGCTGCCGCCAGCGCCGGCCCGCAAGCGAGCGTTCGACGCCAAGAAAGCTGCTGGCAGGTCCCTCAGGCATCGGTCGAGAATCGGCGACCGCACCGAGTCGCGTCAATGGCGCTTTCCGCCGCCCGCCTCAGCGCGGGGCGTCGAGCAGGCCCTTGCGCTCGAAATTGTGCTGCGCCTCGATGATCCGCACCGTGCCGGTCTTGGAGCGCATGACCATCGAATGGGTCACCGCGCCGCCGGCAAAGCGGCGGACACCCTGGAGCATGGTGCCGCCGGTCACCCCGGTCGCCGCGAACATGACGTCGCCCTTGGCGAGGTCGAGCAGATTGTACTTCCGGTTCAGGTCCTTGATGCCGAAGCGCCGGGCGCGACCGCGCTCGTCGTCGTTGCGGAAGATGAGGCGGCCCTGCATGAAGCCGCCGATGCAGCGGAGCGCCGCCGCGGCGAGCACGCCTTCGGGGGCGCCGCCCGAGCCCATGTAGAGATCGACGCCGCTCTCGGGACGCGAGGTGGCGATCACGCCGCTCACATCGCCATCCGAGATCAGCATAATGCGCGCGCCCGCCTCGCGCACCTTGGCGATGAGCTCCGAATGGCGCGGCCGATCGAGAATGCAAACCACGAGGTCGGCGACCTCGGCGTTCTTGGCCTTGGCGAGGCTCTTCAGATTGGCACCGGGCGTCTCGTCGAGATCGACCACCTCGCCGAGCCCGCCGCCGACGGCGATCTTCTCCATATAGACGTCGGGCGCGTTGAGAAAACCGCCGGCCTCGGCCATGGCAATGACCGCGAGCGCGTTGGCGCCGCCCTTGGCGGTGATGGTCGTGCCCTCGAGCGGATCGAGGGCGATATCGATCTTCGGCCCGTGCCCGCTCCCGACCTTCTCGCCGATATAAAGCATCGGCGCTTCGTCGCGCTCGCCTTCGCCGATCACGACCGTGCCGTCGATGGCGAGGCCATTCAGCGCCTGGCGCATCGCATCGACGGCAGCCTGGTCGGCCGCTTTCTCGTCGCCGCGCCCCATCAATCGGGAAGCTGACAGCGCCGCGGCCTCGGTGACGCGCACCGCCTCCAGCGCCAGGTTGCGATCCATCGTTCCGCCTTCCGCCATGCTTCCTCCAAGTTCCATCTTATAGATTTATAACGCCTCCACGCGAATGACGCGCGCCGGCTCGAGCACGCTGTCGAGACGGTCGATCCGCTCCATCGCCCGCCGCATCGCCGCTTCTTCCGTCTCATGCGTCGTCAGCACCACCGGAACCGCCTCGCCCGGCGCGCGGCCACGCTGGATCATCTGCTCCATCGATACCTGCTCGTCGCGCAGCGCCGCGGCGACGTCGGCGATGACGCCAGGGCGGTCCACCACCATGAGACGAACGTAATAGGCGCCGATATGGCGCGCCATCGGCGCCGAGGGGCGCTCAGAAAGTGCGCTTGCCGGCACGGCAAAGCCCTGTGACCAGCGTCCTGCGGCGATTTCGACGAGATCGGCAACCACCGCCGAGGCGGTCGGGTGCGCGCCCGCGCCGCGTCCTTCGAGCATGACCCGGCCGACGAAATCGCCCTCGACCACCACCGCGTTGAAGACCCCGTCGACATGGGCGATCGGCGCCGAGCGCGGCACCATGCAGGCGTGGACGCGCTGCTCGAGGCCATGCTCGGTCAGCCGCGCCAGTCCCAGGAGCTTGATGCGGTAGCCGAGCTCGGCGGCGAACTCGATGTCGAGGGCGGAGACGTGGCGAATGCCCTCGACGTGGACGCCGCCAAAATCGATCTTGTTGCCGAAGGCGACCGCGGCAAGCAGGGCCAGCTTGTGCGCGGCATCGATGCCGTCGATGTCGAAGCTCGGATCCGCCTCGGCATATCCCAGCCCCTGTGCCTCTTTCAGCACCTCGCCGAATTCCCTGCCGCTCTCGCGCATCTGGGTGAGGATGTAGTTGCAGGTGCCGTTCAGGATGCCGTAGATGCGCGTCACCTTGTTGGCGGCCAGGCCCTCGCGTAGCGCCTTCAGGATCGGAATGCCGCCGGCCACCGCGGCTTCGAAATGGAGCGCCACCTGCCGCGCCTCGGCGGCGCGCGCGAGCTCCGTGCCGTGATGGGCAAGGAGCGCCTTGTTGGCCGTGACGACGGGCTTGCCCGCAGCGATGGCGCCAACGACCACGGCACGCGCCGTGCCCTCGCTGCCGCCGATCAGCTCCACCACCGCGTCGATGCCAGGGTCTCGGGCCATCGCCGCCGCATCGGCGAACCAGCGCACGCCGGCAAGGTTCACCCCGCGATCGCGCCCTTCCTCCCGAGCCGCCACGGCGGCGAGGACGAGCGGCCGCCCGGCGCGCGCAGCCAGGAGCTCGGCGTTCCGCTGCAACAACTGCACCGTGCCGACGCCGACGGTGCCCAGCCCGGCGATGGCGATCCTCAGCGGCGGTTTCACGGGCTCCTCAAGCTTGGGGCGGCAGGCGATTCCCGCTTTGTAGCGCCCGCGGCGGCAAGTTGCGACTGTTTTGTCCGCGCCGCGCCCGGCGCCGGAGTTTCCCAAGACTCTGAGAACGCCGGAAAATCAGCGGTTTACCGGCCGCTCCTCCTTCCGGGCCGCCTCTTCGGAGATCAGTACTCCAGAAGCACGACAACTTGCCCGGCGGGGAGGCCGCCCCCAACCAGGGCCGGGGCCGCCTGCACGGTAATGTGCTCGCCCGGGACACCGAGCTTCGTCAGCGCCGCGGCCACCGTATTGGCCCGATCTAGCGCCTGGCCGAACGATGCGAGATCCTGCTTTGCCGAATCCGCCCCGGAATTCCGCGCCGCATAGCCGATGACGCGCAGCGATGCGCCTTCCTGCTTCTGCAGCTTGGCGACGTCGGCAAGATGCTGATCGTCGGGGCCACTCAAGGTCTTTCCGTCGCCGGCGAAGGCGATCTCCGCCGCCTCGAGCGTCACCGACGGCCGCTTGCCGCCGGGGGCGCGCATGATCGAGGGCTGCAGCGCGGGCTCGACCGGGACCGCGTGGGCCGGCGGCACCGG
>Ga0134126_10005949_pt1 | contig 15256 bp, 12 predicted proteins | sample KB31752_FD_96881 | JGI IMG/M metagenome (GOLD analysis project Ga0134126, IMG submission 96881) | Terrestrial soil microbial communities with excess Nitrogen fertilizer from Kellogg Biological Station, Michigan, USA - KB3-175-2 | ecosystem: Environmental > Terrestrial > Soil > Unclassified ...
CGCCAAACTTAAACAATTCAGAGCAATCGCCACACGTTATGATAAACGCGCAACAACCTTCCTCGGCGCGATCTACCTCGCAGCCGCTGTCATCTGGCTCAATTGACGACACGCCCTAATACGTGTTTATGCGAGGAACTCTGTTTTTGAATAGATCAACACGGACTCTCAACTGGAAATTCGCTGGTTCGGGAGCATCGTTCTCGGGTGTCGCCTACTGTCAGGCTGCCCAGAACCTTGTTCGCACACATATCCGCTAGGCTCCCGCCAGCAGCCGCCGTCGCGCCATGTACAGGTTCGCTAACCCGCAGCTGATCTGGAGCCAGTGGGTGTTCTTCGCCAGCCCACGGTATCGGACTTTGGCCCATCCAAAGATCCGCTTGATCACCAAGAACGCATGCTCGACTTTCGCCCGCACTTTCGACTTGGTACGGTTGCGAGCTCGCGCTTCCTCACTCAGCGGCCGATGGCGATGTGCTTTCGCCTGGACGAAACTCTTGGCCCTGGGCGCGTGCTGCCGGATGACGTCGCGTTGTCCGCGGTAGGCGGCATCACCCCATACTCGGGTCTCCTTCCCATGCAGCAACTCCGGCAACACCTGACTGTCATGCACATTGGTGGCGGTGGCGGCCACCGAATGGATCAGTTTGGTCCGGCTATCCACCCCAAGATGCGCCTTCATGCCGAAGTACCGCTGGTTGCCCTTCTTGGTCTGATGCATCTCCGGATCCCGCTCCTTCGGCCGATTCTTCGTGGAACTGGGGGCTGCAATAATGGTGGCATCCACGATGGTGCCCCGGCTGACCTTCATCCCGTGGGCTGCCAGATACGCGCCGATCCGCACAGAGAGCTGTTCCCCTATCTGGTAGGCTTCCCGCAAATGCCGAAGCTTGTAGATCGTGGTCTCATCCGGTGCGGGCTCACGGCCCAGATCAATGCCCACGAACTGCCGCATGGCGCGCGAGTCATACAGCGCTTCCTCTACGGCCGGCTCTGATAGATTAAACCACTGTTGTAGACAATGGAGGCGCAGCATGCGTTCGACACCCACCGGCGGTCTGCCTGCTCCCTCGGCCTTGGGATAGACCGGCTCAATCGCGGCCACCAGTTCCGCCCACGGTACCATGCGGTTCATCTCGTCGAGAAACTGCTCCCGGCGGGTGGGCTTGCGACACTGTTCGAAGGTGACCTCGGCAAATGTCGGTTGCTGCATAGTGGAAGACCTTCTTATCTGTGCTGTGCTCCTCTTAGCACAGCGCGTGAGTAGAATAAATCAGACCTTCCCTAATAAATATATAGGGGTCCAACTCTACTCAGAGGGCAGCTCCCCTAAATCGCGTTCCGGTTGGTTAATCGAGCTAAAATTCTCATCGGGCTCATAATTAGAATCAGAATATACTGAAAGGCATGCAAGGCAACTCTCGCTTTACTCATGGGGTAACCCAACAAAGCGAGTTCTCTCTCATGAAATCTCCAGAACTCTCGGCCGCGCTTCTTGAACACCTGCCATCCCAAGTAATCGTAGTACGCTGCGAATTGTTTGGAGATACTTCGACCCGACTCTTCTTTGGCAAGAAACTTCGGACCGTAAGCGATAAGGTGATATAACCGCCCAGGCAGCATCGTGCCAAAGGTTTGCGTATAAGAAGTATTTCCGTCATCACGTGCCCGCTGGAAACTGAGAACCTGATGAACGAAGCCATAGTCATGGTCTTCCAGGAACTCGAGACACACCTCCGTGTCCGAATGTAGATTACTCTCCTTGAAAAATGAATAACGACTCCTCACCATATCCGACCGGTACATTAAGGTGGTAGACGACCCAAAAATGGATAGCGTTTCTGACTGGAGCCACATACGGCACGCGTCCCGTCCACGAATGACAGTGCTGGGGTATGGCAGACCGTCCCCACAGACCTTCGTCCCTATAAGACGATAGGCCTGCACGACGATCACGCTGGGGTGTTCCTCCGCCAGACGGACCATCTTTTCGAGACACTCGGGGAAAAGCCAGTCGTCGGCACCCACCACTTTGCAGTACTTGCTTGCCGGCGAGATTTGTCGAAACGCGTTGTTGTAGTTTTTGACGATGGGGACAAAATTCTTGTTGTTCTCGACTCGGATTCTACAATCCTTTGCCGCATATTCCAGCACAATTTCTAATGTCCGATCAGTACTGCAGTTGTTGACAATTGTGTAGTCCCAGTGGGTATAGGTCTGGGCCAGAATGCTTTCGATGCACTCGTGAAGATGACTTTGCCCGTTGTAGACGGGCGTCACCACACTTACAAGTGGTGGTTCCTCCTTTGAATTCATTGATTATCCTCCCGGGCCCCTTGCGTAGCATCCCCTGCTGGACTAGTGCTGTTCAAACTTTGAGGTGGCTCCGCATGTTTGGACAGTTTCTGCCAGTTCATAAGTGGCATCTGGCGGTGTACGCCTACGCGGCGGTGGGCCGTTCAGGCTAGTTCTCCCAGTACAAGGTACACGCGATCGGGCGTGCGTCCGTCGAGCGCGTGATGCGGCCTGATCTGATTGTAGAAGGTCATGCAGCGCGTCACCCCCTGCTGGGCGTCGCGGATAGTCTCGTAGAGATGGAGATAGACCTCTTCATATTTGAGACTCCGCCACAGCCGCTCCACGAACACACCGTCCCGCCAACGCCCGGTCCCATCCATACTCATCTGAATGTCGTGACCGTTCAGGAGTCCGGTAAACTCCTGGCTGGTGAACTGGCACCCTGCTGAAGATGTCTAGTGTGCCAGACCGGGTGATCGGCTCCTGCACGGCTTCCGCGCAGAAGTCCGTCGTCAACGTGTTGAACAGCCGTCACGCCAGCACCCGGGGACTTGCCAAGTCCAGGATCGCGCACAAATACACGCAGCCTCGACGCATCGGAATGTACGTGATATCGGCCAACCAGACGTGGTTCGTCCGCGTGATCGTCAGCTGACGCAGCAGATACGGGTAGGTCCAGTGGGCAGGATGCCGTTGACTCGTACGCGGCATCCGATACACCCCGGTGATGCCCATGCGACGCAACAGGGTGGCCACATGGCGCCGCCTCACTCCATGCCCCTCGCGCCTGAGAACATCGCGCAGCATCCGGGCTCCAGCAAATGGATATTGGAGATGCAACTCGTCAATCCGGCGCATGAGCGCCAGCGTGGTGTTGAAGACCGGTTTCAGCTGATAGCAGGCGGTCGACCGGGCCAGCTTCAGGAGCTGGCATTGTCGCGCCACCGGTACGCGTGGGCGCGATCGATCATCGTTTTGCGCTCGGCAAGCCCGCCTTGATGAGCGCTGCTTCTAAAAAATCATTCTCCAGGGTCAGTTGGCCAATCTTCGCGTGCAGGGTCCTGAGATCCGGGGTCTCCGTTTGTGTCGCCACCTTTCGGTGGCTTCGGTGAAGCCAGGCTACCAATTACCATGCTGTCCGGATTTCCGGGGCCCCCTCTGAGTCCATATAAGAGCCTGCTAATATGCTGAGACGCCCAAAGAGGAATACTTTTGCCGGGTCGCCCATCAGGCCACGGACCCACCTCCAAACAATCATCCACTAGTTGAGCCGACGCTTCGCCTCAACTCAACGGCCCAGCGGATAAACCTCCGCGGGCCAGCCCGCGAAGCGCGGCCCAACCAGCGGCTGCAGCGGACACCCGCTGCACAAACGTCGTTTGTTCCGCGGCCGCCGCTGATCCGCGGGGCCGTTATACGCGTCTCAGCCAGATCTCGCGCCAATAAGGGTATATAGCTCGTGGACAGAACATGCGTCGCCTACTGAGATATCCGCTGCATGTGGCTCCTTCCAGAATAATGCATCCGTTGGGCAAGTGGATCATTTTTCCGTTCTTGTCGTTGATGATTTTCTCGACTCGGGAAAGGACTCGCAAATTTTGACCGCAATATGGCGTCATTTCCACATCGAACGACAACCCACGATTTCTTCCGCTTTGGTTAAGGGTGCGAAAGATCTCTTTCTTCGAACGTACTTGAACCAACTCGCCAGGTTGCAAATCCAACCGTTCTGTGGGGGTCTTGTCCCCTGCGGACCCATGCATATCCAAATACCGTCCTATGCGCCAATAAAGACGTAATCCAGCCTTGAGGGCCGCCAACGCTCCGTAGCGTAGAAAATCCGATGGGTCCACATTGCGCGAAAGGAGGTCTCTAATGTATTGGCGTGGCCCCCACCACTCAAGAGGCGTCGTCGCGTGGAGCATTTCTGTGGCCTGACATCTATACACTTCCTCAGGTGATTCCGAAGCACCAACTATCTGTCGCACGGAACGAGCCAACGCCTTAAGGTCGCAATGAGATACCTTGCCATCCAGCCCATCTCGCTTTCCCGACGGCTCCCCAGAACACTCTAACTTAGACTCCGGACCTCGCACCGGCTTAAGCCAGGCTTCTTTCCAGAACAGTAGACATGACGCCTGGCAGCCATCGTGTGCCGTGCCGTCGCAACGGAGCCCCTCAAGGTGCACCGCTTTATCCATACGCCGATTCCGTGACGTCAAAATAGTATCGCACGTCTTGTGAGCTGACTTGACGATCCGAAACCTCCGGCCGCAGTATTGGAGCATTTCTGGCATGAATGGAAGTCTCTGCAAACCCCCTTGCTCATCAAGAGTCGCAAGAATCTCTTCAGCGCTTCGCACCTCTACCCAGTCTCCCGCACGGAGACCAAGAAACGATATGGCTGGTGACTTGGCATTCATCATGGTGGATCCCTTTTCTAGTGAGAACTATTATTCCATAGCTTGCGCAGCTTCGGTGGAACATTCCCGCGGAGCATTGCTGGCAAACGCTACTGCTGGAAAGCAAGATCGTTCTTCGGTTAAGGCAGCATACCTATGGGGCAGTCCACCGCTGAGGAAAGAACGTTATTCCCTGCTGACTAGTTGGTGTGCGCCCCGATGCATAGATATTTGCAGGTTCAACCTCCAAGAAGGTTCTCACATCTCCATCATAGACCAGCGTTCCCCCAAGTTCAGTGATCCAAAGACTGAGGTAGTAATTGGCCGGAAGCAAGTTGAGTGACTCGATTTCAACCTCAATATACCCATCGCCCACACATACACAAGGCACGTCGTATCCATGAATAACGTTACCTGTCTCCGTTATCAACGTCCCCATGTTCGTAAAGAGCCGGAAGCCAAAACTTGGGCAGTGGATTGTCTTCTTGGCATGATAGTAAAAGCGGATTACCAAACTATCGCCGCTTCTAATGAAGGGGCATGATGTGCGGTCTGGGGCAAAATATTTAACCCCTGTGTATCTGATCTCCCCGTTGCCAAGTCGATCCTGCCCGTCCATCAGCGTAAATTCTCCCGTTGGGCTGCCTGCGAAGCTAGCCATGTAATCCAGGATAACCTCCTTAGCCTGTCCGTCCTTGCGGGCTTTTCCGTTGTCAAGCCAAATTGCACGGGAACATAGATTCTCGACCGCCGACAAATTGTGTGATACAAACAGCACGGTACGTCCACTTCTATGCAATCCCTCCATAGCCTGGATGCACTTTTTCTGGAATCCAGCATCGCCAACTGCCAACACCTCGTCCACTATGAGCACATCCGGGTCAAGATGTGCGGCCACGGCAAACCCCAAACGCAACCGCATCCCAGACGAGAATCGTTTGATCGGAGTGTCAATAAATTGCTCAACACCTGAAAAATCGACTATGGCATCGAAATGCTTATCAACCTCGCTCCGCCGCATGCCGAGGATTGATCCATTGAGGTATATGTTTTCCCGACCGGTCAATTCATGATGGAAACCAGTTCCGACCTCCAGCAGAGAAGCAATACGACCTTTTACTTTAACGCTACCGGAAGTTGGGTAAGTGATCTTTGAAAGTATTTTGAGTAGTGTACTTTTCCCTGCCCCATTCCTCCCGATGATGCCTATAACCTCACCCTCGGTTGCCTGAAATGAGACTTCCCGTAAGGCCCATATCGCCTCGTCGTGTGAATGCTTTTCACTAAACGGGTTCTTTGCCAATTCAAGAATCCGCTCTCGAAGGGTCAAATCGTTAGGCCGTCGCCCAATCCGATATCGCTTACACAGGGATTCAATCTCAATACAGTGTTTCATTGTAACGGACTCTTCTTAAATGATGTCGGCGAAGGCCTTCTCAGTTCGCGTGAAGTATACCACGCTTAGAGCGAGCACTACAGCAGTTACCGCCATAGAAAACCACAAGACATGCCATTGGACCGAATAGCTTGGAATCAGCGCATATCTGAAAGCTTCGATCAAGGCACTCAACGGGTTGAATGTCAGCAGCCAGCGGAAATGATCTGGCACGACATTCGAGGGGTAAATTATTGGAGTCATGAAGAACAGAAGCTGGATACCGAATGGAATCGCATACCGGACGTCCCGATATTTTACGTTGATCGCCGCCAGAAAGGCCCCCAAGCCAAATGCTAGTAGCGCCAATGGCACCACAAGAGTTGGCCAGAGAAGGAGATTCCAACCCATAGGAATATCATAGTAAATAATAAACCCTATCAGAAAAAGAGAACCGATCAGAAAGTCAACGAGCGGCACGAGCGCCGCAGCAGCCGGAAGGATAATTCGCGGGAAGTAGATCTTGCTCAAAAGATCGGAGTTCGACGTAAGACTCATTCCAACGGCAGACAGGGTCGAAGAGAAATAGATCCAGGGAAGCAACGCGCTGAAGTAAAAGACCGGCCGAGGTACGCCTTCGCTCGAGATGTTCGCAATTTGTCCAAACACTACTGTGAATATTATCATCGTGAAGAACGGTTGGATAATGGCCCATAAGACACCTAGCACGGTCTGCTTATAACGTACTTTCACATCCCGCCATGCCAGAAAGTATAGAAGTTCTCGGTATTCCCAAAGTTCGCGGATTGAGCCGACGTTGGCGTAATTCTTCACCGCGCGCAGTTCTTCGTGGGCTTCCATTGTTGTTACAGAGTCCATGTTCGGATTTTTCCTATCAATTTAATACGTCCACTTCCAAAGGCTTCCGACTCAGCTACCGTCCAAACTCCTCAGCCCGTTTCCGCAGTCGCACCACGGACCTTCTGTCACATCTCGCCCCGCCCTTTTTAAATACAGGTCAAAACTGGGCCTTGAGCGATATATCTGTGGGATGTTCACTGCTTAATTCCAGTAGATCTCCTCATAGGACAACCCGATCTGTCATTTCTGCAACACCATCAGTTTCTGATCATTGCTCCATCATCTCCTATTACCACAACCCGTTTGGAGGGCTCTCGCAGCTGAGTCCATTTATCCCCCCTCACGTCTGGTACCGATCGTCTGTATAAGCGCAGCGCAACATTATAATTGCAGATTACGATGCCGCACACTCCTCTTATACCTTCTTCCTAAATTATTGCTTCGATCGAGAAAGGAGCAGCTTAATCGCCCAATCACCTCCGTCAGGAGCAACAGGTGAAGTCCAATTTGAACCTTGCGCAATAGTTGTCCCAGAATACTCGCCGCTTCGAGGATTGAACCACTTCATCTCATAGCGGCCAGGTTCAAGCTTCACTGTGACTCTCCCCCCATGAGGAAGATAAATGATATATAGCCGACCCGGCTCGGCGAGGCAGAACGATCCATCATTCACCAATTCGTCATGTGGATCGCTTTTCCACCATTGAAAGCTGGAAAAGAAGTGCACCATGTGAGCATACCCCGTGAGCATGGTCATGGTCCCATCGCCACGACCATTGACCCAGCCTCCACCCGTATCAGGTCCCATTCCCGTTCCTCGCTTGGCTGTTTCTCCTGTGGTTTGGTAGCCACCAGCCATTGCAATTTCCCAGGCAACACGCCGCATTGCGTCAGCCGATGCAGCCGGAGGCTTAAAAGGTGCCCATTGAGGGTAATGATCTTCATATCCGTATTCTTCATTTACTTGCGGTATGATTCGGCCGGTCCTTGCCTGCTGCTCCCGCTGCTTCAACATCCAAGCATGCATCGGCCGCTCCCACATCTGAAAACTAGTCATGCCGAACCAAGAAGCACTCCTGTCCTGATGATAATTTTTAGTCGGATGACTTGTAGCCAAATGCCGATAAGGATCCGTTTCTTGGAGCCATATCCCTGTTTCATGTGTCCATGCCTCACTACGAAAGCTGTCGAGGTCGTCACCTAAATCCCAAGTGATATTAGAATAGCTTCCCAATCTGGCCACCATATATCGCATATAACGGCGTTCATCTGCGGAACCTGCCTGGGGATGTACAAGAGTATCGTTCCACCCTAATATGATCGAAATAATAATGTCTCGTTCACGTGCATACGTTAGCATTCGTTCAAACTTCCTCCAATAGTCAACATTGAATCTTGAATAATCAAACCCTGGGTTTGCAATATCATCTGGCCGTTTTGCAATCCATGGATTGAGATGCGCGTGAAACCAGCCTCCTGGCTTGATCGGTTCAGTCCAGAAGTGGTCTGTTCTGCCGTCAAGCAATACTCGCACGCGGTTGATACCGAACGAGTGGAACCGATCGAGCACATCCCGAATGATTTTTTCATCATCCCACCCCATAAGCAAGAACGCCGTCGTCCCATTGAGGTAGTAGTGTTCACTCGTACCTTTCCATACAAAGTGCCACGGGTACGCAGCGTCCACGATAACAAGACCGCGACGATTGACATCAACCGCCTTGAAACCTCCTGAATGCACTTTTTGAAGATTGTCCTGCCAGTAGCTGACCGTGTATTTATACTCACCCGGCTCAGTCGGCATAAAGCGGACGCGAAAGACTCTTCCATCAATTGAATCACAAAACCCCTGAACAGCCACATCCCTTTCTTCCTCACCCCTGATAAACGAGAACTTTGCAGATACAAAAACATCGGTAAACGGGTTCCTTGCATTCGACTGCTCCACATTCAAGGTAACATCGACGAAGTCATACACTTCAACAGAATCGGACGATTGCACAAACGTGATATTGGGTAATGTCGTCGGATGAGACGGATTGGTTACATCTGATCCAGAGCCTGAACAACTCCACGACTGTAAGGCCATCGCTAGGAGATAGATCAATACGTACCATGGTCTCAGGCGCCTCCCAATGAGGTTAGTTTTCATTGCGGTCCCTCCACACACAGGTCCCAGTTAGCCGAAGGCAATGAGTTTTCTCACATAAAAAGCCTCGGCGTAGTTTGATGGCGAGTTCGACTGAACACCGCGCAGTCGAAGAATTGCTCGGAATGCATCCTCAGTGAACCATGGATGGGATTGTTGAGTGTGAAAATTCTCGATTAAATACCTTATTTTTTGTGAACATAACTCCTCACTGAGGTGAACAAACACGTTCGGGTTCGCAAGATCACCGTCGTATTTGATGATTTCATACTCGAAAATCAAATGATCTCGAAACGTGTTCCACGTCAGCTCAGAAATCAGTCGATGATCTTGATGCAGGTCGTCCCTAAAGTGGGTAAAGACAAGGTCGGGGTTCATCGTTCGCTTCAGTTTTTCAAAGTACGTCTTGATCTCCGATGCAACGTAAGGGAAAAAACTTTCCTTAAAGTCTCTGACGACAATTTGCTTCTTGATCGCTCCACTCAGGAATAGTGCCGCACTCTTCTCGGCTTCGGCCCGCCGCTCGGGATTTGCCGAGAACACGACCCACCAGACCTCTACTTCGTGTCCTTGCTTTAAGAGGTGCAATAGGGTTCCGCCACAACCAATCTCAATATCATCGCTATGCGCTCCCAAACATAGTGCCTTGATCGACTCCCCTTTGTGCTTAGCGAACGATACCCCTCGCATGCAATCGAGTTCCTACTCCTGACCGTTGGAGATCGTTGAATACCGCGACGTGAGTTACGATCGGCAGCGACGCCGCTCGACAATCAGTCCCCCGCCGAATTTGAAGCAAGGGCTGCTGTCGCGTAGTCAGGTGTCCACGGAATCGAGGAAGGATCAGTCTTCCACACCTGCCAAGGCGCCTTGTCTTTTGAAAATAAGTCGTCTAGATACTGCTTGTCCTTGAAAGTATCCATGGCAACCCAAAAGCCCTTATGCCGTACAGTCATCAGTTGGTTCTTCTCGATGAGCCGTCTGAATGGCTCGTTGACCAACTCTTCGCCGTCTTTTATATAAGAGAAGATTTCTTTTCTCAAAATGAAATACCCACCATTAATCCATGTGTCAGACTCTCCGATGTGCTGAATACCTGCTACTTCATCGCCATTCCTCAAGACCACAACATGGAAGCTTTGGGTCGGCTTGACTGACAGAAATGAAACGACCTTATCCTTCTTCACGAACTCATCGATATAACGTGGCAAGTTGAGATCGGTCAGTCCATCGGCGTAATTAGCAAGAAACATCTCGTCATCTCCCACATGCTTCTCGACCGCTCGAAGCCTCTGCCCTATGTTTGAATTGAGTCCGGTATCGGCAAAGGTAATTTTCCAGTCGCTGATATCAGAACTCAGCAACTCCACGCTTTGTCCGCCATTCGCCAAAACAAAATCATTGGATATGCACTCATCGTAATGGAGAAAATATTTCTTCACGACATCGGCTTTGTATCCGAGGCATAGGATGAATTCTTTGTGCCCGTGGTATGCGTAATACTTCATCAGATGCCAAAGGATCGGCCTATACCCGATTTCAACCATGGGCTTGGGGATGGATTCAGAATATTCCCTCAACCTCGTCCCGAAGCCGCCACAAAACAACACAACTTTCATAGCGTATGCTCCTCAAGTTTGAGATAAATCAGAAGGAGTATCTTCCGGCAGCATAACCACCCTCTAACCAGAAGGATTCCGTGCGACAATCGAATTTCATCGAGACCAAAATTGTGGCGATTCTGAAGGAAGCCCAGCCGGCCGCCGAGTCAATCAAATCTTCGACAGAACGCTCATCGGCCAGCGGAGAGGCTGGAGATCTCGACCTACTGAATCTTCATCATCGAGGCCACAGAGGGGACCCCATCTGAACTGATGATGAACAACATATAGTAACCCGGCGGCGCAAGGTTCGACGAACTTGGAGATTGAACCGTGAGTCCGCCGGTGGCCTGCTGAAATGTCAGGGGAACATATCGCTGATTTTGATCAAAGGCATGAGTCACTGCCCCAAGACGAATCAAAGCGATGGAGGAAATCCGTGCGGCATCAGGCGTCACCACCGAGAAATCCGTCGCATAGTTTACCGTCGAGGGAGCCGATCCGATAGTCGGCCGTGACCCTTTAAACAAGTATGGAGGTGAATAGATCTCCGCGTTCAGCTGATCGGTTGGTTCATTGACGCCGTTGAAGCGACCGCCTCCTGCAACGAGAACCCTGGCATCCGGCAACAACAGGGCAGTTGAGTGATACAGCCGTGGGGAGACCATGCTTGCCAATTTAGTAAAGACTTGGGTTGCCGGCGACCACATTTCCGCTTTAAGGATTGCCGATCCTACTCCTATTGCATCGGTTGTTTGCCCTCCGTTAGTAACCAGCACATTGCCATCCGGCAGCATGACCATCGTATGATAGGTTCTCGCAAAATTCATTAATGGAACCTGCTCCCATTTGGGAGATGCTTGTGTCATATCCAACACATATGCGGTTGAAGCCGACGACCTGACCGCCAGGTCAGGGTTAACCGAAGTGCCTGTCTTCAAAATCTTTCCCGGGCGATACATGACCGCGCTTCCGCCATCTGGAGTATTCGGATCCACAGTCGTCACGGTTTGGGTTTGCACGTTGAGTACTCGGGCCGGAACCGGAGCTTCTCCTGTACTACTGTTCAATACACGCCCATCAGGCAGCACAAACATATGGGGATAATATGGAACATTCAGGGATGCGTTGGTTAATTTCGACCAACTATTTGTGGTTGGATTATAGACCTCTGGAATACCGGCTATACAACCATCACAGTCTGTTTCCCCTGACGTGACAAGCATGCGTCCATCGGGCAACGCAGTCGCTGTAGGATACCACCGTGCGAATGACATAAGCGGGCCGCCCGACCACGTCTGCGAGAATGGATCAAATATGGTGGTGTTCCGCAATCCCATATGTGCATCAAAATGCCCCCCTGCAACTAGGATCCTCCCATCCGGGAGCCCAGCAGCGCCATTGCAAAAGATGTTGATAGGGGCAGGCACAGGGGAAAAACTGCCGGAAGCCGGGTCCCAAACCCGGGCATCGCTGCCATCCGATTGACCATCGGATGCGAGCACCTTTCCCGTCGGAAGCAATGCCATATGCACTGCGACGATCGGCCAACCAAACGGACCTGACCATTCTCCCCCTTGATCAGGCGGGGGCGGCGGCTCAGCCGCACCAGCTCGGAATGCGACCATTTGCATCACCCAAGGGCCTGGGCTGCTAAGTGGGGCGGTCGCGCTGTAGCTACCCACTGCGGAAACAATTCGGTCCTCGGCGATGTCGCCATCGGGGCTGGTTATCACACGGCTTAGAAATCCAGCGCCTGCGCCGGCAGTGAGAGTGTTCACTGTATTGGCGCCGACAATGAGATCGTTAGGGTTTGTCGTCGTCGCTGGCCCACTGGTGGCGCTCGAATTCGTTCCAATCGACGCAGCAGTGACATCCACGGAGTTTACTTTGTCCACTCCCTCATATTCAAAAATTCGGATATCCGGGTATTGCGCAGCCACGTTGAAGCGTACGGTCACGGTATTGGCTTCCGCCGCGGCTCCAACGATATTTTTTGCATAATAGATCGACTGCGTGAGAGAGGACTGGTTTTTTGTCGGACCCACTGCCAATGCATATACATTCCCAACAGAATCAGTGACGGAGGTCACCTCAGCTGCGGTGTCGTTCCACCCGACGATCACCACGTTGAGATTGCCCGCTGCTTGCGAACCGGAAAATGTTACCGGCACTGCCAATTGCGCAGTCTGCGGCGTGGCAAATGCAAGTTGGACAAAGAATATTGAGCCGGCGGTTGATTGGTTCGTAGTCGCTGTAGACACGTTTGAGTACCCGCTTAAATTGCCGGCTGCATCTGTCGCTCTCACTCGATACCCATAACTAGTCCCCGATAAAAGGCCGGTATCAGAATATGTTGTTCCAGTAGAGGTACCGACCTGAGCAAAACTCGTGCAGCCGGTTCCTTGGCATCGCTCGACAAGATAATTGGTCACTCCCACATTATCGGTAGAGGCTGTCCAGGCAAGATTGATACTATTGGCTCCATTTGCCGTGGCAAGGAGATTTGAGGGAGAGGTCGGAGGGCTCGTATCGGACGTTCCACCACCTGAGGCTGCTTTAAATGCTACCATTTGCATGATCCATGATCCGGCACTGGACAGTGGCGCGCTGCCGCTATAAGACCCGACAGTTGTCACTATTCGGTCTTCAGCAATATCGCCATCAGGAACCGTAATCATTCGCCTTGTAAATCCAGCTCCTGGACCCCTTGTCAATGTTGCAACAATATTTGCAGCAACAATAAGATCATTGGCATTGGTGGTGGTCGCCGGGCCGCTGTTGCTCGAGGAACTTGTGCCTGTCGCGGACGCAGTCACATCAACCGGATTAAGTTGGTCCACACCGCTATATTCCAGGATCCGAATGTCCGCGTAAACAGCCGGCGTGGTGAATCGCACCGTCACCGCGTTGGCCCCGGCCGCTGAAGAAAGGATTCCTCGTGCGTAGTAAATTGATTGGCTGAGTTGGCTGTTGTACTGCGTCGGCCCGACTGCCCGCGTGTAAATATTTCCCCTTGAATCGGTCACAGAACTCACGGCCGCAGCCGTATCGTTCCATCCCACGACGACGACATTCAGGTTTCCAGATCCTTGAGCGCCGGCATAATTCACCGATACGACCGACTGCGGGCTTTGCGGGGTGGCGTAGCTCCCTTGGACGAAGCCGATCGCAGCATAGGCACTCTCGAGCGCAAGGACCACGGCGAGGGTGACCACTGCGAAGACAACTGTGGCATGGATTCTTTGTGAACACTTCACTACATCGAACAGGCGATGTCGCATAAGGAGCTTCTCCTTTGGAAAAAATAAATAACAGACGGATTATATTGCCCAGCTCGAAACTCACCGGCCAATCAGCCTGAAGGGATCTTTACACCATCGTGCGTGAGGACTTCGTCATTCTTGAGCCCGGTCACATCTCAAATAAATGCCCGTATAGATCGACATACTTATCGATTGCTGCCTCAGCCGTGGGCAATCGATAGAAATCACGTTCAAATTTTGCAACATCGAGAATTGTATAGTGCGGTCGTGGCGCCAGAAGCTTGCCGGACTTTCTACCAGCCTCAATCAGTTCTTTTAGGGGGATCGGAGTAATTACACTGCGTGGTTTTCCTAATCTGTCTGCGAACCGTAGACTTATGTCAGTAGGGTGTAGAGGATTGCGTGCGCTTAAATGATAAATACCTCTTGTTCGCCTTTCGGGATCATGCATGGCTTCTTCAATCGTAAAGATGGCTTCTGCTACCGTTGCATCCGCGAGATGAGCCACATACATGTCATCGACTCTCGTAAACGGCTTCCCCGTTTGAAGCTCGGAACAGGTTCTCTTAAAGAAACCTCCAAGAGGTCCTTGCACTCCGTGCATGCGGACTATGACCGATCCTTCACGATATCTTTCCAGAACTTTTTGTTCTCCCAGGACCTTTGTCAGGCCGTAGAACGTCGGCATAGTGACGGTATCGGCATAATTAACCGCGCCGGTGTGGTCCCTGGGTACTTTGAGCCCGTCTTCTTCCGTATATTTTTTGCCATGGATGTTGTCTCCGAATACGGACTCGGTGGAAAGATGCAGCAATAACATTTCCGCGCCCTCTGCAGCGACTTTCGCACAAGCGTCTGCCAAAATTTCCGCGCTACGGGTATTTTTTTGATAGGCTGAGAGAGCTATTGGTTCTGCTGCGTACCGTTGTCTTTCTACTCCATCAAGGTCTGTTTCGCCGGCGCAATTTATTATCGTTCTGACTTTATTTACTGCCAACTTTCTAACAATGTCTTTAACTCTGCCTTCATCAGTACAATCGAAATCCTGCACTACTTCCGTTAAACCTTCTGTTTCCGGAATGTTTTTGTGGACTAAGCCGGTAAGTGTTGCTCGTCGAGGACAAAAACGGCGCAGAGCATCCCCGACTTTCCCGGATATTCCAGTGACTGCAATATGTACCATTGATCTTCCCCCTGAAAACTAGACCATTGGCTGGGAAGTTCCCCTGTGCTGTGATGGGCTCCACAGGAGGGAGCCATGACACGGAAACGGCACACGGAGGAACAGATCATCGCAGTCCTGA
>Ga0134126_10005950_pt1 | contig 15254 bp, 12 predicted proteins | sample KB31752_FD_96881 | JGI IMG/M metagenome (GOLD analysis project Ga0134126, IMG submission 96881) | Terrestrial soil microbial communities with excess Nitrogen fertilizer from Kellogg Biological Station, Michigan, USA - KB3-175-2 | ecosystem: Environmental > Terrestrial > Soil > Unclassified ...
CCGTTCAGCGTGCAGAGCGGACTCCAGTTCTGCAATTCGACCGGAAGCCTTTTGCCAGTTTGCGGCTTCCTGTTTGAATACATCGACTGCTTCCTGTTCCGTCTTCAGTGCCGATTCCAACTCAGGGATTCTTGACGCTTGGTGCTCTACCTTGGCGAGTGTCTCCTGAAGATCGTCGGCACGTTGGCGCTCGGTTGCCAACTGTGCTTCGTTTTCCTTGGCTCTGGCGAGATGCTCCGTAGACTCAGATAGTCGCGTGGTCAGCTCTTCGGAGCGACCTCGTGCTTCTCGTAACTGGTCTTCAACCTTAACGAGTGTCGCCTGAAGATCGTCGGCACGTTGGCGCTCGGTTGCCAACTGTGCTTCGCTTTCCTTGGCTCTGGCGAGCTGCTCCGTAGACTCAGACAGTCGCGTGCTCAGTTCTTTACAGCGGCCTCGTTCTTCCCGTAACTGTTCTTCAATCTCTTTCAGTTTTCCGGCCTCCTGGCTCAGACCCAGTGACGGTTGGTCCGATACCCTCATCATTTTGTCGGCGGGAGTCGCCGCAGGAACGGAAGCAGGTCCGTCGACCGCGGCCGATTCCGGTTCCTGCTGTTTTGCTATCAGCTCGAGGACTCGATCCTTTAGGGACGTACCTTGAAACGGCTTCTTCAATACCCCATCCGCGCGGCAGGACTCGGCCTGTCTGGTCACTTCATCGTTCACGATTCCGGAAATGAGCAGCACGGGCGTCGCTGCAAGGGATGCATTTCCACGGATAAATGCACAGACTTCATATCCACTCTTGTCCGGCATGATGACGTCGGACACAACAACATCGGGCCGTTCTTTGGCCAGATAGGCCAATGCTTCCTCTCCGTTTGCCGCGAGAGTGACGACGAGGCCGGCCTCGGTCAATAGTCGCTCGGCAACCTTGCGAACCGCGATGCTGTCATCAGCTATTAAGATCTTTGGCATGCCTGCACCTTTCGTCCATGCTGACACAACCGGAATCGTCACACAGTCGACCCAAGTCGTGGTACAGAGAGAATCGGGATCTCGTCCAGGCCATTGGTATAACTGCCTTCGGCCGGCAAATCTTTTCCATGGTACGTCTGAATCGCGGCAGGATCAAAGGTATGAAGAACCGGAATCTCTTCATCAACACATATCGCCATTTCTCCGAGAGGATGCTTCACCTTCAGACACAAGGGACTGTTTCCTTGCACAGTAAGATGAAGGGATGCGGCCAGATCGAATACAGGTAACACGGTTTGCCCTTGACGAATGAGCGCCGTGACAAAAGGAGTTCGACTCGCGATCGGAATAGATTCATTCCACTGCGAAATACCCGATACCTCTGATGTCTGCACTGCCAATCGCTTCCTCCCCACCGAAAACACCAATAGCTGCCAGGGTAGACGTACGGCGTCCCGATGATGCTTGTGGCCGATCCTCAGCATATCCGGCTATCGTTCACAGAAATTTGTGGTCGTCGCAAGCAGAGGAGTGCTTCCTTTGCCCCACCGCTTTCGAGGTCCGACACCTGCGCATCAAGAACCCAGGTTGTATTGAGCACTACGGCAATGCTTTTTGCGAATAGGATTATGCCCCGGTACCATTGTCGTTCCTCTCCGCAGAAATGCAAGGGAAGCGGTAGGACTTGAGACGGTCGGAGTTCAAGAAGTCCCTGCACCATGGGGACTCGAATGCTCCCACGCGTTTCCCCTTCAGAGAGCAGCACGACATGCGTGTTCGCTCCACCCGCGTCATGCGGTAAGCTCAATCGATCGGCCAGATTGAGGGTGCCATACACCATGCCGTGAACTGTCGGGTTTTCAACATTTCCAGTCTCTTCAAGAGTCAACAACCCACATATAGACTCGGCATTCAATGCCAGATACCGTCCGCCCACTACTACGATGAGAAATCGTAATAGAGAAACTGGCGACGGAGTTCCCGTCATCGATTCCCGAACGTCCATGCCGAGGCCTTCTTGCTCATTCTCTGTAACAAGCCGCATTTCGTCAATAGATACGAGTATTTCCGCAAGGTTACTTGCGCAGCGCCGGAGCCTTTCCAATCCATCGTTCCACCTCATGCAGCAACATCTGTTCTTCTACCGGCTTGGGGATGTATGAATTGGCACCGAGGCTCATCGCCATCTGCCGATGTTTGTCTCGAGCCCTCGTCGTCATGACAACCACCGGCGTTTGCCTGGTTTCCGGACGACTCCTGAGGGCTTGAATAACTTCGAATCCGTTGAGTTTCGGCATTTCGAGATCGGTGAGGATCATCCGATAACTTATTGCCGATGCTTTTCGGAGCCCATCCTCGCCGTCAACCGCCGTATCGAACGGATATCCGGCCGACTCCAGCATCCTGCCGACGAACTTTCGAATGCTTAATGAGTCGTCTATCAAGAGCAGGCGCGCCTGCGGCTTGTCCGATAACATCTCCTCTTGCCGCAAGGACGGTTCTGGAAGTGGTCTGGTCTCGGGAAAGGGAGAACGAGCGGCCGATTCTTTCGTCCCACTCGACGGCAAACGGCTTGGATCGATAACAAGAACTACCCGCCCTTCCTGATCAATGGTTGCTCCTCCGAAAAACGAATGTTCCAACGGTTTCAGTGGTCCAAGGGGTTTAATGACAATTTCCTGACGGCCCAACAGTTCGTCGACCGATAACCCGATCGGTCCTCCCGCCGTGCGGACGATCACCACCGGCATGGTCCAATCGACGTTTCCTGGTTCCCGACGAAGGATGTAATAGAGAGATTGTAATTCAATAACTTGTTCGTCGATCTGTAAGAGCTTACGATCATCTTCCTCTCGTACTGCGGATAGCGTCGGCATCGTCACTTCCTGAATACTCAGCAATGGAATTGCATATTTTGCGGTACCGACCCGCACGAACAACGCGGTCGCGATCAGGAGGGTAAGAGGGAGATTCAAGGTAAACTTGGTGCCGACGCCGGGTTCAGATTCTACATCGATATGCCCGTTCATACCTTCAATGACTCGCTTCACCACGTCTAGTCCTACGCCTCGACCTGCTTGATCCCCTATCCTGTCGGCTGTCGAGAAACCGGGCATGAAAATTAACTGAAGGAGGTCCGCATCCGACATCGTGTGTATTCGGTGAGATTGTACGAGCCCGATCTTGACGGCTTTCGCCCGTATTTTATCCATATCCAGCCCTGCTCCATCATCTTCCACCTCAATGATGACCGAGTTCCCCCGGTGAACTGCGTGGAGGTAGACGGTTCCGATGGCTGGTTTCCCTTTCGCGACTCGATCGGCCGCGGGCTCGATGCCGTGATAAACAGCGTTCCTGACCAAATGCACCAATGGATCCACCAATCGTTCCACGACTCCGGTATCAACTTCTGTCTGTTCGCCTGATGTGATCAAGGACGCTTCCTTGTTTGAAGCTCGAGCGATTTCTCTGACCGCTCGACGAAACCTTGTGAACGGTGTACCGATCGGAACCATGCGGGCATGGGCGATTTCATCCCGCATCAACAGCGTCAAGTGCTGCAGTTGGCTCATCTCGTCGTGGGTTCTTTGGATGGACCCATCCAACTGCGACATCGACTCACTGATATCGGCGGTGACCTCCCCGATGCGCCGAGCCAAAATATTGAAATCATCGTACTTGTCCAGCTCGAGACTGCCAAAATCACCGAATACGGGAAGTCCTTGACTCGCAGGCGCGGTCGAACTACTGGATGTGTCCTGATAGCTGAAGGTGTGCTTGTCGGCAAAGGACTGAACGGAATCCACCAACCGACTCCTGAATACCAACACTTGCTGTGACAGTTGCTCCAGGACTCGCAATCGTTGTTCCAATCTTCCGCGTCCAATGACGAGTTCTCCTACGAGATTCATCAATCGCTCGAGCCGTGCATAACTGACACGGATGACCTCGCGTTCCTCTCGCGATTTCTCATTCGGAGCTCCATCATCCTGTGCATGAGACTCCTCACCTCCGGACGGTCCTGCGGCCGTTGTACCGGAGGTGTCATCCTGTTGATGTGCCGGCGTCGTCTCGCTTATGACACCCTGATCCAATCGTCGGAGGTCGGTTCGCGCCGATTCGAATCGTTGCCTTGTGTCGTCCACCTTGTCGAGGTCTCTTCGCATGAGTGCTCGTACAACATCGATCGCGCGAAGCATAAGATCCGTATGCCCGGGTAATACGCTGAGACTCCCGTCTCGCACCGAGCCCATGAAGTCTTCGACGTGATGGACCAGGTCGCCGATGGACTGAAACCCAACGGTATAGGCGGAGCCTTTCAAGGTGTGCGCGCTTCTGAACAACGGATTGATCAGTTCCTTGTTTTGCGGGTCCTTGTCCAATCGCAGGAGATTGGCTTCCAAGAGTTCCAGATACTCCTGTGCCTCAGGGATAAAGTAGGAGAGCACTTCCGGATCCAAATCCGGAACCAAGTACCTATCGGATAAGTCCGCTGCAGGCACTTCTAGGCCAACAACAGGCGTATGCTGGACAGAATTCGAGCCACCTATGTCGGTGCGGTGGGATTGATCAGTCGCTGCAGGTGAGGCGGCTGTACCTTCAGCCACTTGGATGAGACAGTTGAGAAGGAGTGGTATGTCGTGCCGGAGACGTTGCGTATTCGCCGATTCATGACGAAGAATGAGCCGGATCAATTCGGCAGCCTTCGCAAGCATGTCAAGAAGGTCGTTGCCGAGAGGAAGGCGATGTTCATGAACCGAGACCATGCAATCTTCCATCGGACGAGCGACATCTCCAATGACGTGGAAGCCCACGGTGTACGCTGAGCCCTTCAGGGTATGCGCCGCGCGAAAGAGCCGGTAGATCGAGTCTGCATCATCCCGCTTTTCTCTAAGGACACGAATCAACTCGTCAATGGTGGCGAGGTATTCCTCAGCTTCCGGGATGAAGTAGGATAAGATTTCGGCATCGAGCGCCGGGAACAGGTAGTCCTCATCGATCGTCGACGAGGAGGACGCGGACGCTGTTGCGTCGCTCGTTTCTCCTTCTCGTTGTTTTATCGACGCCCAACAGCGTTCTACGGCTTCTGCATCTTCAGTGCCGCCTTGTCCGATGGTTCGAACGATTACTCGAAGGCTTTGCGTAATGTTCCGCATCGAGTCTACAGCTCGGTTCCATTCAGCTGTAGGAATCGGCGTCGCTTGTTCAAGCAGTGTCTCTAAGTATTCGGCAAGCTGAGCGACTCCGCTGAAGCCATACAGGGCCGCGGCTCCGCAAATTCTGTGAGCGACGATGTATTGATCGACAAGTTCCTGAGGAGTGGGAACAGCACCGTCGGGAGGGTGTAATGCCTTGGTCAGGGCATCCAATCCATCCGATGCTTCAAGGACAAAAATGCTGATGAGATTCTGCCTGTCGAACTCCGAGCTCATCGATCCCTCTTTACACCGGAAGGTTCCTCCTCACTCAGGGGATGAGGGAGATTCTCAGGCCAGCTTAAATTGTGACACCGAAGTTGTCAGACCTTCGGCCAACGTCACCATGTCCTCTACCGTCGCACGCGCAGAATCAGTGGCCTTTTGTGTCGCCACGGCACCTCCGGTAAAATCCTTGATTGAACGTCCGACCTGATCGGTTGAAACCGTTTGGTCAGCCGCCGCCGCCGCTATGCTTTGAGCAAGCTCTGCGGACCGCTGAGCAATCGTCGAAATTTCCTTGAACACATCGCCCGTACGCAAGGCCGAAGCCGACCCGGCTTCGACCGCCTGAGTTTCATGCTCCATGGCAACGACCGCATGTTGCGTTTCGCTCTGGATGACTTTCACCAGGTCCGCGATCTCGCGTGTCGCCTGCGTCGAGCTCTCCGCGAGCTTCCGCACTTGATCGGCGACCACGGCGAAGCGTGCTCCGGCCTCACCGGCACCGGCGGCCTCAATCGCGGCGTTGAGAGCCAAAAGGTTTGTTTGATTGGCGATGTCTCGAATGGTCGATACGATCTGTGAAATTTCCAATGAACGGTCGCCGAGCGCCTTGATCTGTTTCGACATACGCTGAACCGCCAATTGAATGCGCTGCATATCGTGAACGGTTTCCTGCACCGCGAGCCGGCCGGCTTCGGTGGCGTTTAAGACTTGGCGGGCTGCTTCGGACGAGGCTCCCGCTGTGTCCGTCACTTGGCGCATCGATGACGCCAGCTGTTCGACGGCGCCGAGTGCCCTGATCGATTCGTCGGCTTGGTGTCTGGCGGTTCCGGCCATCTGTCCGGCACTGTCCTTCAGCTTGCTCGCCGAGGTATTGACGCGTTCGGCTGCCTGACGCACTTGTTTCATCAACTGTGAAAAGCGCTGAATCATGAGATTGAATCCGTCCGCCAGATTTCCAAACATATCGGCCGTCACTTCACCGCGCTTGGTCAAATCTCCTTTCCCGACGTCGGAGACCAACACAAGGAACTGCACGAGTTGTTTTTGCATTCTGTCACGTTCCTCTTCCGTCGAAACCAAGGCCGTGATCCGATCCAACATGATGTTGAACGCCTTGGCCATATGGCCGACCTCGTCGTCGCTGTCCAGCCGAGCGCGGGCCTGCAGATTTCCCGCGGCAGCCTGTGTCGCGACATTGGCGACGTAGATGATGTTTCTCACAATGCTGCGCGCGAGGAAATATCCAATCGCGATCGCCAAGAGAAGTGCCCCAACCGCTCCACCGAGCATGACCTTGGTAAGGTATATGGCCATGCGTTGCCCGTTATCATTCAATTCACTCGCCAAGTCTCGAATGAGTTGAGCCACCCATTGGAAGCGCCATATCGACCGGCCGTGCCACAAAGCCACCTCGGTCGACAGCACCGTGGTAGCCAGTTCCCTCATCGACTGCCGTTGCTCATCCGTGAGCGATTGGTCAAAACTATCGTTCAACGCCCCCACGGCACTTTCAGCCGATGCGAAGTATTCTCTCAACGTAAAAAGCAGGACGTCCAACTCTTGTCCATCGCGACGGCCATCCATTGTCTCGTGCGTGGCGGACGGTCGATATGCCTCAATCGGCGTCAGGGTGCGCCTCTTCAATTCGGCGAGGGGAATGATGGCCTCGTCGAAATCACTCTTTTGTCTCTGTTCCGCAACGCTCAACAACGCATTGTGATAGAGGCTGAGATTGGTGCTGCTCACCGCGATGTGCGAAACTCCCACTGTTGATTCGTCATAAATGGAACTCAGCTGGCCCTTCAGCTGACTGAGGCCCATCAAACCGATCAGGCCAATTGCCATCATGCCGATCATGATGACCGAAAACCCTATAAGGATCTTGTGCAAGGCTTTCAGGTTTTTAAACCATGCACGAGGCGACCATTTCCATGTCTTCCTAACCTTCGCCATGATTTTCCTCCTGCTCGCTGCTCGCGATAGGGCTTACATTTGCCGACACAATCGTTCCTCAATATGACGTTATGGACTCTGGCCATCGACCGTTCCATCTAGGGACGCCAAGAGCCGCGACACTTCCACTATGGAGCTCAGTTTCTTCTCTGTTGTGAAAGCCTTAGAAAACAACGGCAGTCTTTCCTCCGCGGTACGAACCGGGCAGGCGACTAGATCATCCGACTGGATCGTACGAATTTCCGGTACATCTTCGACCAGGATACCGACTTGCTGAGTCCCATGACGAACAACCACCGCATATTTCGGCAGGACGGAAACGGATACGACGCCCAAAGCCGCCCTCACATCCGCGAGAGGAATGATGGTTCCGCGTAGATTGGTGACGCCGACCAGCGCAGCAGGCATTCCTGGTACAGGTGTGATCGACTCAGGCTCGAAGACCTCGCGGACTTGGCGTAGGTCTATGGCGAAGGTTTCTTTTCCCAGTGCGATCAGACAAACCCTCAATGATTCGGTGGATTTCGTCTGTTCCAGGACTGAGTCTGAATGAAGTTGAGGCAACTCACCTATGGAAATCATCGTTTGGCGGTTCCGTGCAATATCGGCGCTCTCAGCGCAATGCAAGCTTCACAGCTTGTAGAAGGTCCTCTGATTTGAAGGGCTTCACCACATGTCCGTTGGCCCCCTGTTGCTGTCCCCAGAACTTGTCGCTTTCCTGTCCCTTCGAGGTGCAAAGCACGATCGGAATGTTCTTGAAGCGAGCATCGGTTTTTAAATCCCTGCACGCCTGAAATCCATTCCGGCCGGGCATGACCACATCCAAGACGATGAGATCGGGTTTTTCAGAGGCGATCTTGTCCTCCAACCCATCCGCCGTTGAAAACGATACAACGGTGTGTTGGGCAGCCTTAAGATACGACTCGATCAATTGCAGTTCTGCATACGAGTCATCGACAACCATGATTTTGCTCATACACCCTTCCTCTCTCTTCAGTAAATGTCGGCGCTGTCCCAATGCGTCGGCATCGCCACACTGGTTGCGCAGGCCGGTTCTTTCTCTTCTCTTGCGCGCTTGTGCATGTCAGCCAACGCGTGCACGCTTCTTGGGTTGCTAGGCATACCGGACATGCGGCATCAGCAACATTCTCGTCTCCGAGGCATTTCTTCCTATCCTTACAAAGTCCATTGCCGCTGTTCTCAAGCAGTGTAACGACTTGTTGATGGTTGGCAAGAAAACGGTGAATATCGGCACCGTTTTGAAGAAGTTGGAGGTGATGCTATCGTGAGAATCCGTGAGGCCCGTATCGGGAAGGAACTAGACGAATGCTGAACGCGGCTACTCCAGCAGTTGATGGAATTTATGTGCGGACATATCCGATGAGACGGGATAAATCAAGGTTATGAGAGAGGTGATCAGCCCACCGATCAAGTTCGCCCTGTGATCGTACGGTGACCTTCTTTGATACGAGCTCGTCAAGAGGCGGAACCCCTTTTCTCATACGAGCGCGATTGAGCCAGGCACGACGAAAACCGGGCTCATCAAACACTCCATGGATGTACGTGCCCCACACAAGACCGTCTTTTCGAATGGCTCCATCGAAGACTTCTTCACTTGCGGCAATCGACAGGCAAACGTCTTCACCCAATACTGAACGGCGGCGAACTCTAAAACAGTGACGTTCGCTCTCGCGTCGCGTGATGCCCATATGAATTTGATATCCACGGACCAAGATCTGACCTCCCACGAAGACATCTTCCGTGCTTGCTTCCACTTGTGTGGTGCACTTGACTTGCTTGAGTTCTGTCTCGGTATTCAAGTAACCCAGTCCGCCACTTATCCCACCCTGCTCGACCTTGCAAGGGTCCGAGATTGTTCGGCCGAGCATTTGATAGCCACCGCAGATGCCGATCAGTTCTCGCTGACGATGCAGATGATCGTTCAGGGCAGTGACATAGCCCTTCTCCTTCAAATAGGAAAGATCTGCCAGCGTATTTTTGCTCCCGGGAATTATCACGACGTCGGCCTCGGCAAGCGTGAATGGCGAGGTCACATACTTCAATGCGACATCCGGTTCCGACGCCAAGATATTGAAATCGGTAAAGTTGCTCATATGCGGCAGTAAAATGACGCCAATATTGAGTCGGTCGGACGCAAAACTTGTGTGTCGGTTCCCACCGAGATCAAGACTGTCTTCTTGATCGAGTATCAGATCATGAAGAAACGGGATAACACCCAACACCGGCAGCCCCCCTCGCGCTTCCAAGAACTTCACCCCATCGGCGAATAGTTTGGCGTCACCACGGAATTTATTGATGATGACCCCGCAGACTCTGGAGCGTTCGTCTGGTAGCAATAAATCCAAGGTTCCAAGAACTTGCGCAAAAACCCCGCCCCGATCAATATCGGCCACCAGTACGACCTGAGCATCAGCCAATTCGGTAACCCGCCAATTGACCAGATCATGCTCACGGAGGTTGACTTCCGCCGCACTGCCTGCCCCCTCAATCACGATCACTTCGTACTGGCCGGCCAACCGGGCGTAACTTTCTTTGACCACAGACCAGAGCCCTTGTCGTCCGTCGAAGTACGCCGATGCCTCGCGTTTCCCCCACACCTTGCCATGGACCACAACCTGCGAACAATTATCGGATTCCGGCTTGAGGAGAATCGGGTTCATGTCAACATGCGGCGGAATCCCGCATGCCTCTGCCTGCAGAGCTTGAGCTCTTCCGATTTCATGACCGCCAGGAGTGACGAACGAATTCAGCGACATGTTTTGAGCTTTGAATGGTGCCACATGGACGCCGGTCCGACGAAGCAGGCGACAGATTCCGGCTGTGATCAAACTCTTTCCTACATCTGAGCCGGTACCGAGAATCGCAAGCGCTCGCGCCTTCATCGGTGCATTTCCTGCCACTTTCTCGCCTTGGCTAAGCCTCTGGAGACACAATGAGAGACCGCTCTTCCAACCAGCGCACCCATCATTGTGTGGGTCCCGCTGTAGGTATGCAGCGGTCCCTCACCGCGCACGCGGCACGCAACGACCACCGCATCGGTACCCGTCCCAGTCGCAAGGTCTCTCCCTTTCCAACTCGGTATAGTGTGGTCACGCAAGACGCCCGTCTTTGTCTCAGTGGCAACCTGAACCGCGCCGACCATGGCGGAGGTCGAGAGACTACCATTCGTGATAAGGATGAGATTGATCGTTCCGACTCTCGTCGAATATATTTCCTTTCGATGAGCGAGACTGGACGGCCACTCCCCGGCACAAACCGCATTCGTGACCCCGACCGTGGCGAAACACTCTACCCAGAGCTCTCCCGCCGCAACCCGAGCGGTGACAAGCTGTGTCATCGGGACTGCCGTCATGAGCCCGACAGTGTGGTATCCGATGCTGAGTTCCAAAGCCAGCTTTCGCAAGTAACGTGCTGGGTCGGGCAATGGTCCATTCATACCGGGGTGCGCCGCTATCTGATGATTGATAATGTGTGAGGCGGACCTGAATCCACCCCCTTGCGGTGCAGATGAAAGAATACGCCTCCGCCCTCCAAGAGTGATCACCAGCGTGCGTCCAATCACTTGATGCCGGGTGTGGACGCGTGTAGCAGGTCCCTTCATCACTACACACCGTCGTGAAGCAGATTCGACAAGGCTTGGATGAGCCGGTCATTCTCTTGCTGAGATCGCACGGCAAGTCGGATCGAACGAGCGTTGCACCCGGGAATGGATGAACAATCGCGGATCAACAACCCCTCATTTCGCATCTGCTCAGTCACGTCACGCGCGTGCCGACCGCGTGGCAATTCGACAAGGAAGTAATTTGTCCATGTCGGCATCACAACACAGCCGGGCAGTGCGGCAAGCATGTGCTTCAACCGTTCGCGCTCTCGTGCCATGAATTGCAGACTTCTTCGCGCATGTGCCGCATCATTCAAAGCAGCGAGTGCAGCGATCTGTCCCATGACGCTGATCGACCAAGGTGGCAGTTGCCGTCGCAAGCGTCTGATGACTGCACGGGTCGCCACCGCATATCCCACCCGTAGTCCCGGCAAGGCGTAGAATTTCGTCATGCTGCGTAAGACGACGACCTGCGGCCAGGACGACGCGTGCGGCAGGACAGATCGTTCTGGACAATAGTCGGCAAATGCTTCATCGATCACCAGCCAAAGACTTCGCCGCTTGGCGATGGACGCTAACCGCGCGACATCATCGGCTGAGCAGACTTGCCCTGTCGGACTATTGGGATGACAGATGACGATTCCATCAATGGAGCGGCCGTCGATCCGTCCTGTTTCCATCACTCGGTAGAGACGGTCAATCGGGAGCGCATACTGGTCGTTTCGGTTTGCATAGAGCGCCATGGCTTGTCCTCCGGCTCGCTCTATCGCAGCAGCATATTCAGAAAAGGTAGGCTGGACGACGAGGAGCCGATGGATCCCCAATGCACGAGGAAGCACGTCAATCAGTTCTGTGGAACCGTTACCGACCACGATCTGTTCCGGATCAGCATGCCAAAATGTGGCCAGCGCCTGCTGCAGATCCCAACAGTGAGGATCCGGATAGTGGCTCAGCAGATGTCTGGACGCGGTAATGGCTTTCCAGACTTGAGAGGAAGGCCCCAACGGGTTGATGCTGGCGCTGAAATCAAGAATCTCTGCGGGATCACGGTTCAGTTCTCGTGCGGCACCATAGATATCCCCGCCGTGCAAGCGCGGCTTCAGGCGAGGCATCTGAAACCCACCGCTAGAGAGACACCGAGCACAGAGGCTCCCGCCATGATCTTCGCTGCCGCCATGATATCGCCTGGTCCTGCATCGCGTCCTTCTTGACCGAGAACAGGACGTTCTTGTGCGATGCCGTCATAGGAGTTGGTGCCTCCCAATTTCACTCCTAAGATCCCTGCCATGGCCGCTTCTGGTCTCCCGCTGTTGGGACTAGGATGTTTGCTCCTGTCGCGACGGAACACCCGCCATCCATTGCGGGCTTGTTCCAGTTGTCCTGTGGTCAATCCCGCGCCGACGATGAGCAAGACTGCAGCAATACGAGCCGGAATCCAGTTGGTCAGATCGTCGAGTCGGGCCGATGCCCATCCAAAATCCGCATAGCGCTCGTCTTGGTGACCGATCATCGAATCCAGAGTATTGACGGCCTTATAGGCCAAGGCTAAAGGAGCGCCGCCGATGGCCAGATAAAACAGCGGGGCGATCAGGCCGTCTGCCGTGCTTTCCGCGACCGTTTCCACAGTCGCGCGGGCTACCTCGGATTCGGAAAGCTCCGCCGTGTCTCGTCCGACAATCATGGCGACAGCTCGGCGTGCGGATGGGAGATCCCCGACGCCGAGCGGACCATTCACGGCACGGACATGATCCCACAGATCTCGGGCAGCAAGCGTCGTCGAAGCCAATCCGATCGACAGGACCGACCCCAGCCATGCTGCGAAACGTTCGGCCTCTTCAATCATGACAACGCCGATACAATAAGTCATGATCGGCAATCCTCCGGCCAGACAGATTCCCGCGAAGCGAAGGCTCGTCCTACTCCGGCAGATCATTCGTACTCGGTGATCGAGCCATGTAATGCACCGCCCCATCACACGGACTGGATGCGGCAGCCAGCGAGGATCGCCACACATCGCATCAAGAGCAGAAGCAATGAGGAGTTCGCCGCCGGTCATGATAACCGGAGCAAGAGAGGAACGAACAGCAGGAAGAGAATCTCGATCACTTCGTTGGCAGCCCCAAGCGTATCTCCGGTGATCCCGCCGAACCAGCGGCGGCAGGCTCTCCAGCCGACAAGGACGATCAGAGTCCCGGCCAAGAGGATCAGACATGCACCGACCGCTCCGAATCCTGCCGTCAGCGCGATCGTCAAGACCACCGTGGACAGGGCGATGTGCCGCCACGACAGATGGGTGAGGAACGGCGCCGCCAATCCTCCTTCTGTTCTGGCATAAGGCGAAATCCAAGCCGACGTGACCATCGCCCAACGTCCCATTGCTGGCATGCAGAGCACGGCGGGCAACCGCAACTCATGCGGCAGCACCATCAACCCGGCGTACCGGAGAATCAGCGAGAGGAAGAGGCCTGTCGCGCCGATCGCTCCGATGCGCGGATCGCGCATGATCGAAAGCCGTTCCGCCGGTATACGGCCACCCGCCAATCCATCCAATGTGTCGGCCAACCCGTCCTGATGAAGCCCACGTGTCACTAACACCAACAGCGCGATCAAGAGCACATTCACGACGGCTGGCGCCAATATCGCGGTCAGTCCAAAGTCGGCCACGATGAGCCCGCCGCCGATCAGCAAACCGACGATCGGATACCATGCCATCGAGGCGGCCAGCTCCGGTGCGGTGGGTTCATGATGAGTTCGGCTTAAGGGGATCGTCGTTAAAAAATGCCAGGCAAAGATAAATGGACGAGCCACGGTTCCCATACCTGTTACGCCTTGTCGGACACGCCTGCTTCGTCGAACGTTGCCATTTCCGTGTAAATCTTGATTGCGGCACAAACCAGATCCATTCCCAAGCAGGCACCCGTCCCTTCGCCAAGACGCAAGTCGAGATCCAACAGCGGTTTTAGTCTCAGATGGTCCAAGACCGCGCGATGCCCCTGCTCAACCGAACGATGGGAGGCAATGAGATACTCACGACACAAAGGCTGAAGCCCGACGGCAATCAGCGCCGCGGCTCCGGCAATGAAGCCGTCCAACACGACAGGCACCCGAACCGCTGCTGCGCCGAGCATCAGGCCGGCCAATCCACCGATTTCCAGTCCCCCGACTTTCGCCAAGACATCGAGTGGGTCTGTCGGATTGAGACGATGGAGTTCCAGCGCTCGCTGTATCACCGCCGCCTTGTGCATACGGCCGGACTCGTCGACGCCGGTCCCCCGTCCAGTTACCTCTTCCGCAGGCCGACCGGTCATCACCGCCGTAATGGCGGCGCTTGGTGTCGTATTACCGATACCCATCTCACCGGTGCCGATCAGGCCGATACCTTCCCGCACGGCTTCTGTAGCCAGTTCAACTCCGACCATGACGGCCTGCTCTGCTTGGCTGCGTGTCATCGCCGATTCAACCGCCAGATTGCGTGTGCCTTTCATGACTTTTCGATCGAGAAGACCGGGCACGGCGCCGAACTCGTAATCGACGCCGATATCCACCACTCGCACATCCACACCGGCGTGCCGGGCCAACACATTCACTCCTGCTCCACCCCGTAGAAAATTCAGCACCATTTGAGGCGTGACTTCCCGAGGATAAGCGCTCACCCCTTCCAGAGCCACTCCATGATCGGCGGCAAAGGTAAATACGACAGCGCGTGGAACATTCGGCTTCAGTTCGCCGGTGATAGCGACGTAAGACGCCGCCAATTCTTCGAGACGCCCGAGACTACCGAGCGGCTTGGTCAGTCGATCCAATCGCGCTTGCGCTTTCCCGTGCAGACTCGCATTGAGAGGTTGAATCAGACGGCACAGGTCCTGTATCGGCATGACGGCTCCTCTATTCATTTCAGGCGAAGCGGTAACCCGCTGACAACTAGGTATACTTCATCTGCGCCGGCGGCGATCTGCTGATTCACCCGTCCGGCAAGATCACGAAATGCTCGTGTCGACGGCTCAGTCGGAACCAGACCGAATCCTAACTCATTGCTGACGATGACCACCCTGGCCGCCGCAATCTGCATCATTTGCAAAAGTATGCCAACCCGGTCGAGAACGACCGATTCTCTTAGACCGGTTCCGACCAGATTACTCAACCACAGTGTGACGCAATCGAAGAGAATCGACCGGTACTGAGACCCCTGCTTGGCAAACCAGGCTTCCACGTCGAGTGGCTCTTCAACCGTCTCCCAATCCGCCGAACGTGCGACCTGGTGCCGAGCGATTCGTACCGCCATTTCATCATCCAACCCC
>Ga0134126_10005951_pt1 | contig 15254 bp, 14 predicted proteins | sample KB31752_FD_96881 | JGI IMG/M metagenome (GOLD analysis project Ga0134126, IMG submission 96881) | Terrestrial soil microbial communities with excess Nitrogen fertilizer from Kellogg Biological Station, Michigan, USA - KB3-175-2 | ecosystem: Environmental > Terrestrial > Soil > Unclassified ...
ACGCGCACTACAATAATTTCTACGAATTCAATTCATCGAAGGACGTCGCCGAACAGGCGCAGGCACTTAAAATCCGGCCGTGGACGATCAAGATCGACGGCATGGTCGAGAAGCCACAGGAAGTGGGTATCGACGATCTGATCCGTAAAATGACGTTTGAGGAGCGCACGTACCGCCATCGCTGCGTCGAAGCCTGGAGCATGGCGATCGCGTGGACCGGATTTCCGCTCGCCGGATTGGTCGACTTTGCGCGCCCGCTCGGCTCGGCGAAATACCTGCGCATGGAAACTTTCATGGACACGTCGGTCGCCCCCGGCCAGCGGCAGCCCTGGTATCCGTGGCCCTACATCGAGGGCCTCACGATGGCGGAGGCCAATAACGAACTCGCCTTCATCGCGACCGGCGCTTACGGACATCCGATGCCGAAGCAGCAGGGCGCGCCGCTGCGGCTGGTGGTGCCGTGGAAATACGGCTTCAAGTCGATCAAGTCGATCGTGCGCTTCACCTTCACCGACAAGCGCCCGAAAGGCATGTGGGAGGCATTGCAGGCGAGCGAGTATGGCTTCTGGGCGAACGTTAATCCGGCGGTGCCACACCCGCGCTGGAGCCAGGCAAACGAGGAGTTGATCGGCACCGGCGAGCGCCGTCCGACACTGCTGTTCAACGGCTACGGCGAATTTGTCGCAGGTCTCTACAAGGACCTGCAGAAGGAACGGCTTTGGGCCTGACGGGGGCTCAACATAAGTCATTGGCTTTCAAAGATAAAATTTGGTGCCGCGAAGGCCGCGGCGCGCGATTTATGCAGTCTTTATTCTGACTGGCCCACGCACAACTGATCGAATAGTCTCGCGTGGGGGCTATTGCCCCAAGAAAAGTAAATCTAATGCCGGCCGACGGTGTCGGCCCAATCAGGAAACGTCAGGGGTTATCATATGAAGAAGGTTTTCGTGCTGCTCGGCGCGACTGCTGCCGCTTTGGCAGCGCTTGCCTTTCCGGCCAGCGCTCAACAGCCGATCGTCATCAAGTTCAGCCACGTCGTCGCCAACGATACGCCGAAGGGCAAGGGTGCGCTCAAGTTCAAGGAACTCGCCGAGAAATACACCAACGGCAGAGTGAAGGTCGAAGTCTACCCGAACTCTTCCTTGTACAAGGACAAGGAAGAGATCGAAGCCTTGCAACTCGGTTCGGTGCAGATGCTGGCGCCGTCGACCGCGAAATTCGCGCCGCTCGGCGCCAAGGAATTCGAGGCGCTCGATCTGCCTTGGCTGTTCAAAGACGAGGCGACCTACACCAAGACCATGAAAGGTCCGGTCGGAAAATGGCTGTTCAAGAAGCTTGAGTCGAAGGGCATCACCGGCCTCGCATACTGGGACAACGGCTTCCACATGGTTTCGGCCAATCGGCCTCTGTTGAACCCGTCCGACTTCCAAGGCCTCAAATTCCGCATTTCCGGTTCGAAGGTTGCCGACCGCTATTTTCGTGACCTCGGCGCGCTGCCGCAGATCATGGCCTTCTCGGAAGTCTACCAGGCGCTGCAGACCGGCGTTGTCGATGGCTGCGAGAATACGCCATCGAACTATCTGACGCAGAAGTTCCACGAGGTGCAGAAGCACATCACTGTCTCCTATCACGCTCACCTGCAATATGCGGTGATCGTGAACTCCAAATTCTGGAACGGGCTTCCCCCCGATATTCGCAAGCAGCTCGACAGGGCGATGGACGAAGCGACCGACTACACCAACTCGATCGCCGTCAAGGAAAACGAGGACGCGCTCGCGACCATCAAGGCTTCCGGCAGAACCACATTGCACTATCTGACGGACGACCAGCGCAAAGCCTGGAAGACGGCGATGGCTCCGACCTACAAGTGGGCGAGGGGCCGCGTCGGTGGCGAAGTGCTCGACATGTTGTCGAAGGCACTCGACATCAAGATGAACTGACGGCAAGTTACGCTGCAAATAACAAATAAGAATAGCGGTCGGGAGTAACGCTCCCGGCCGCAACTGCGTGAGGGGGGTTACGTGCTGGGACGCGCTCTCGATCATCTCGAGGAGTGGCTGATTGCCACTCTCATCGCGGCTGCGACTGCGTTGATTTTCATCGCCGTGCTGCATCGCTACAGCACCGGCGCTTCCATCGACCTCGCCAAGTGGACCGCCGCGCATGGCGTACCCGTGCTGCCGGGCGTGCTGCATGCGATCTATTCGTGGCTCGCCGACCGTGACCTGTCCTGGGCGCAGGAACTGTGCATCTACATGTTCATCTGGATGGCGAAGTTCGGCGCCGCATACGGCGTGCGAACCGGCATCCACGTCGGCGTGGATGTGCTGGTCAACATGCTGCCGCCGAAGTCACGCAAGCAGGTAATCCTGTTCGCCATCGGGTGCGGCGCATTGTTCACTGCGACGATCGCGATCTTCGGCGTCACGTTCGTCGGCGAGATGTTCAAGACCGGCCAACAGTCGAACGATCTCGAATGGCCGATGTGGGCCATCTATTCAGCGATTCCCCTCGGCTCCGGTCTCATGTGCTTCCGCTTTCTGCAGGTGGCGTGGTGGTACTACTGGACCGACCACCTGCCGCATCACAATGAGGCCCGTGTCGAGGGCATCGAGGCGTCGGATGCGCTGCATCTGTCGGACAATGCACACGGCACCGTCTCCAGCCGCCGGTCGACCCCGCTGGCGCTGACGTTGATCATGCTGCCCATCCTGATTTTGGGTGTCTGCCTCGCGCACAAGACCGGCATCATCGTGCTTCCGCAGGCGGTGCGCGCGCTCACGATCTTCGCCTTGCTGGTCGCGTTCATGATCACGGGCATGCCGATCTCGATCGCACTCGGCCTTACCGTGCTGACGTTCCTGTTCATCCTCACCGACGTTCCGATCGAGTCGGTGTCCATGAAGCTTTTCACCGGCCTGGAAAGCTTCGAGATCATGGCGATTCCGTTTTTCATCCTGGCCGGCAGTTTCCTCACCCATGGTGGCGTTGCGCGCAGAATGATCGATTTCGCAGTGTCCCTCATCGGGCACTGGCACGGCGGGCTTGGGCTTGCCGGAATCGTTGCGTGCGCGATGTTCGCGCTGGTCTGTGGATCGAGCGTCGCCACCGTCGCGGCGATCGGCGCAATCGTTCTGCCGGAGATGGTGAGGCACGGTTACCCGATGCGATTTGGTGCCGGTATCATCACGGTCGCCGGCTCGCTCGGCATCCTGATGCTGCCGTCGATTCCGAAGATCGTCTATGCGGTCTCGACAAATACCTCGATCGGCGCGCTGTTTGTCGCCGGTTTGCTGCCCGGCTCGCTGCTGACGGTCATGCTGTGCACGGTGACGTGGTATCTCGCAAAAAAGCGAAATTATCCGCGGATGCCGAAATCAAGCTGGATGGACAGCTGGCACGCTTTCCGGGAAAGCGTTTGGGGCTTGATGCTCGTCGTCATCATCATCGGCGGTATTTACAGCGGTTTGTTTACTGCGACGGAAGCAGCCGCAATGGCTGCCGTCTATTCGTTCTTCATCTCCGTCTTTGTTTACAAGGCGATCAAGATTAAAGACACGCCGCGTGTGCTGCTGCGTGCCGCCAACACGAGCGCGATGCTGCTCTACATCATTACCAACGCCGTGTTGTTCTCGTTCGTGCTCACGAACGAAAACATTCCCTCGGCGCTGGCTGACTGGATTCTGGCGCAGCATCTCGGCTGGTTCGGATTCCTTCTCCTCGTCAACGTATTGCTGCTGATGGCCGGCAACTTCATGGAGCCGAACTCGATCATCCTGATCATGGCGCCAATTCTTGCCCCGGCTGCAAAGAAGCTGGGCATCGACCTCGTTCATTTCGGCATCGTCATCGACGTCAATATGGAGGTCGGCCTATGCCATCCGCCGGTTGGCCTCAATTTGTATGTCGCATCGATGATAGCGGGCATGCGCATCACGGATCTCGCTGTGGCTGTCTGGCCATGGCTGGTGACGATGCTGATATTCCTCGGCCTCGTCACTTATTGGCCGGAGCTGACGCTGTGGCTCCCGACAGTCCTTGGCATGCGTTAGGCGAGATGCCCTGGAAACGGTTTCGCCGCCACGCGGAGCGAGCTTTCAAGGGTGCTTGAAGCGCCGTATCGGAGTACTCGGCAGAGGCGTATGATCCCGCCATAGCAAAAGGCGGAGATTGCCATGTCCATCAACCGACCCGACATCGCAAGCGTCCAGCGGGCCGTCGCCGGCGCGCTGCATGAGCATTGGGTGCTTTTTCTCGTCGAAGGCGTCGTCCTCTTCGTCCTGGGATTGACCGCGATCGCCTTGCCGCCGCTCGCGACCATCGCGGCGACCGTCATCATCGGCTGGCTGTTTCTTGTCAGCGGTGTCATGGGCCTGCTCACGACCTTCTGGATGCGCAAGGCACCGGGCTTCTGGTGGTCGTTGCTTTCCGCGGTCGTCGGAATTGTCGTCGGCGTCCTGCTACTGGCTTCGCCGTTGCGGGCGGCCTTGTCGCTTACCATCGTGCTGGTCGCATTCTTCATTATCGAGGGCGTGGCCTCGATCATGTTCGCGCTCGAACACAAGCGTGAACTGTCCGGCCGCTGGGGCTGGATGCTGGCGAGCGGTATCGTCGATCTGGTTCTCAGCGCGATGATATTTGGCGGCCTGCCGAGCACCGCTGCCTGGGCGATCGGCCTTCTCGTCGGGATCAATCTGGTGTTCGGCGGATCGGCGCTGATCGCGATGGCGTTGCACGCGCGCGACGCGGCGCCGGGGCGGATATAGCGTCCTTTATTCCGCCTCGCCGGCTTCCGCTTCGGCGAGCTTGGTCCGCCAATCCGCCTGATTGCGCATGAATGCGTAAGCGGAAAGCGCCAGCAGACAGCCGCTGACGACAACCAGCGACAGCGAAATCGGCCGGTTGAAGAAGATGAGATAATTGCCGTTCGACATGATCAGCGACTGACGCAGGCTCTGTTCCAGAATCGGTGCGATCACCAGCCCGAGCACCAGCGGCGCGGGGTCGAAGTTAAACTTGCGCAGGGCGTAGCCGATGATGCCCATGATCAGCATGATCCAGACGTCCACAATCGAGTGACTCACTTCGTAGACGCCGACAATGCAGAACATGATGATGAGCGGATAGAGATATGAATAGGGGATGCGCAATACGCTCACGAACAGGCTTACCAGCGGCAGATTGAGCGCCAGCAGCATCAGGTTGCCGACGTACATCGAGGCAACGAAGCCCCAGAACACATCCGGGTGCTCGGTAACGAGTTGCGGACCGGGTGATACGCCATGAACCATCAGCGCGCCCATCAAGACTGCGGGCACCGGTCCGGTGGGAATGCCGAGCGCCAGCATCGGCACAAACGCGCCGGTGGAGGCCGCATTGTTCGCCGATTCAGGTCCGGCGACACCGGCCACCGCGCCCTTGCCGAATTCCTCGGGATGCTTGGAGAGGCGGCGTTCCAGCGCGTAGGACAGGAAGCTTGAGATGATGTGCGCCGAGCCCGGAATGATGCCGATGATGAAGCCGAGCAACGAGCCACGCCCGATCGGCATCGTCGCTTCTTTCCATTCCTGCCGGTTCGGCAGCAGTTCGCGCAATTTCGGTGCGATCACTTCGCCGACGACCTTGTGGCTTGGTGTCGACAGGATCTCGCCAAGGCCGAACAGGCCGACCGCCACCGGCACGATGCCGATACCGTCGCCGAGTTCGGCGAGGTCGAAGCTGTAGCGGAAATGGCCGGTCATGTTGTCGATGCCGATCATGCCGAACATCAGACCGAGGCAGGCCATCAGCAGCGTCCGCACAAGCGAGGTCGACGACATATAGGCGAGGAAGATCAGGCCGAGCATAAGCAGGGTCGTATATTCCGGCGGCCCGAATTTCAGCGCGATGGTAGCAAGCGGCGGCGCCACGATGGTGAGCATGACCACGCCGAACGTGCCGGCGACCCAGGAGCCGACAGCGGCGATGCAAAGTGCGGCGCCGGCGCGGCCCTTCTTGGCCATGGCGTTGCCGTCGATGCAGGTCATCACCGATGAAGCCTCACCCGGAATGCGCATCAGGATCGAGGTGGTGGAGCCGCCATATTGCGAACCGTAATAGATGCCGGCGAGCATGATGACCGCTTCGGTAGCGTTGAGGCCGAAAGTAACCGGCAGCAGGATCGAGATGCCCGACAACGGGCCGATTCCCGGCAGTACGCCAACCAGCGTGCCGACAAGGCAGCCAAGAAAGGCGTACCAGAGATTGTCGAGCTGCATGGCCACCGAAAATCCGTGCGCCAAGCTCAGAAGAGTCGTTTCCATGAGGACCTAATAACTGAAAGGGCTTTCCGGCATCGGCGTCTTGAGCAGATATTCGAATGCGACATAGGTGATCAGGGTAATCGTGACGGCGTAGCCGCCGGCATAGAGCGGATTGCGCCGCTCGATGACCACCAGCAGCGTGATCATCATCAGCACCATCGTGATGATAAAGCCGAGCACGGTATAGAGCGCGACCGCGGTGCCTGTGATCACGGTCACCATCGCGGCGTGCTTGCCGTCGCTCCAGGAGATGTCCGCATAAGGTTCGCTCTCGCGGCCGCGCATAATGAGTGCCAGCCCGAAGAGCATCATCAGCGAGGCGATGATCTTGGGCAGGAAGCCGGAGCCCGGCATCGATGGCTGCCCGAACGGCAAGTCGCCGCTCAGCGCGATAATGAGAGCGCCAAAAAAGACGAAGGCGCCGCCCGCGACATGATCGGAACGGAGTGTCATCCTTGCACACGATCGATTGGTTTCATCGTCTCTGCTCCATCGCAATGGCGACCCATCATTCCCCCTGCGACGTTGAACGCGCGGCCGGCACATGCCGCCGCGATCCTGCGCGGTGGAGTCTTTTGCGAAAAGAAAGCCGTTCCGGGCCTTAGCCCTGCACGCGGCCGATCGTGCGCACCGCGTTCTCGATGCGGGCGGCATCCGCGTCCCAGAACGCAGCGAATTCCGGCTGATCGAGATAGCCGAGTTCCTGGCCGAGATTGGTGATCGCGGTCTTGAACATGTCGCTGTGCGCGGCCTTGTCGAGGGCGCCACGCAGATAGGTGACGACCTGCGGCGGCGTTCCCTTGGGTGCGAACATGCCGACCCAGAGGTAATACTCGATGTTGTAGCCGAGCTCTTTCATGGTCGGGACATCGGGCAGCGCCTTGGAGCGCTTGTCGCCGAACATCGCCAGCGGGCGCGCCTTGCCGGCCTTTATCTGCGCGAGCGCCGCCGAGATTGACGAGACCAGCACCTGCGAATTGTTGCCCAGGAACGCTGTGAGCGCCGGTCCGCCGCCATTGGTCGGCAGATGGCGCAGCTTCAGGTCGCCGGCGGCCTTCATGAACAGGGCAGTTGGAATGTGCAGCGCGCCGTAGAGACCCGACGACGAGAAGATGATTGCGTCGGGGCGTTTCTTGGCGTCGTCGATCAGTTCCTTGACGTTCTTGTAAGGCTGCTTGTCATTGACCAGCAACACGCAAGGATCCGCGACGAAACGCGCCAGCGGGATGAAGTCGGCGCGTGTGAATTTCGGCGTGCGGCCGAACAGCTTGTCGACTTCTGCGAAGCCTGAGATCGACGTGATGTGCGACAGCAGCGTGTAGCCATCGGGCTTGGCATGCGCGGCAACCTGTGCGCCAACCTGACCTGCAGCGCCGGCCTTGGTTTCGATCACCACAGGCTGCTTGACGATCGTCTCCATCGCCGCGGCCAGCGGGCGCGTCACAACGTCCGATGCGCCGCCCGGCGGGAATGGATTGATGATGGTGATTGCGTGCGACGGATAAGCGTCCTCGGCAAAGGCTGCCCAGGTCGTGAGTGCTGCAGCCGCAGCGGCGCTGCCGGCGACGAAAGTACGTCTGTCCATGAGAGTCTCCCCCTGTGTGTACTTTTTTTATTATTGGGGTGGATGGTAGCGATACCGGAGGGGCGGTCAACACCCGTCAGCGCTACCCATCGATAATTGCCACCGCGCGGGTCCAGCCGGCGGAACCGCCACGGACCTTCACCGGGAAGCAACTCACCATGAAACCTTTTGCCGGCAGCAGTTCGAGATTGTGCAACTTCTCGATATGGCAATAGCCGATCTCGCGGCCGGCGCGGTGACCTTCCCAGATCAATTTCGGGTCTTTCGTTTCGGCGTATTTTTTCATGGTGTAAATGAACGGCGCGTCCCAGCTCCAACCGTCGATGCCGGTGACGCGCACGCCACGCTCGGTGAGATAGAGTGTCGCCTCGCGCCCCATGCCGCAACCTTTTGCGACATAATCCGGCTGGCCATAGGCCTTGCCCGCAGACGTGTTCACCACCACGATCTCGAGCGGCGACAGCGTGTGACCGATGCGCTTGAGTTCGGCTTCGACATCGGCCGCGGTCGCGACATAACCGTCGGGGAATTTACGGAAATCGAGTTTGACGCCGGGTTGCAGGCACCACTCGAGCGGCACTTCGTCGATGGTGATGGCGCGCTTGCCGCCGTCCATCGTCGAGGCGAAGTGATACGGCGCGTCGAGATGTGTGGTGCAATGCGTGGACAGCTTCACCCACTCGAAGCCCCAGCCTTCGCCGTCGGGCAAGTCTTCCTTTTTGAGACCGGGAAAGAAATTCAAGACGTTCTGCGCCGTGGCCTGATGATCGAGATATTCGATCGCGGGTCCATAGCCGGGCGGGTCGGCGGTGACGGTATTTTCCAGCGGGACTGAAATGTCGATGAGCTTGCGGGGCATGGTTGAACGCTCCTTGTCAGGCCCGGTCTTGTGATCGCAAAGCCGGGTTTGCCCGGCGTGGCGAATGGTCAATCTATTTTGCGCAAGGTGGGCGAACCCGAGTTGCGCTTGGCGGCCACGTCTTCATTATAGGTGAGACAGCAGAGACGTAAGGAGTGGACTATGCCTGCCTATTGGGTTGCGCGTTCGAAGGTCAACGATCCGGTCGAATACAAGAAATACACCGACCAGGTACCCGCCATCATCGCCAAGTTCGGCGGCAAGGTGCTGGCGCGGGGCGGCCGTTTTCAGATTATGGAAGGACCGGACAAATTTCACCGGTTCATCGTCATCGAATTTCCCACCCTGGAGCAGGGCGTCGCCTGCTTCAAATCGCCTGAATACGACCGCGCCGCGGCATTCCGGCGCAGCGGGGCCGGCGAGGTGGAAACGATCATGGTCGAGGGGGTTTGAGTGGGCAAAAGTGCTGCATTTCTCCACTAGCTTCGCCATTCGGAATACGCGTAAGATGCCGCAAAACAAAGCTTAATCGGGAGGTAGACAATGCTGACTAATCTGAAATCCAGGGTTCTCGCGTGTATCGCCGGTGCGGCATTTGCCGTGACTGGCGCTGCGATTTTCGCGGGCCCGGCGAATGCGCAAAGCAAGGAGCCGATCAAGATCGGCTTCAGCATGGCGTTGACCGGTCCGCTCGCCGCCAACGGCAAGCAGGCGCTGCTCGGCGCCAAGATCTGGGAAGAAGAGACGAACAAAAAGGGTGGGCTGCTCGGCCGTCAGGTCAAGCTCATCTACTACGATGACCAGAGCAATTCGTCGACGGTGCCGGGCATCTACACCAAGCTGCTCGACGTCGACAAAGTCGACCTCGTCGTCGGTCCTTACGCCACCGCGATGATCGCGCCTGCGATGCCGGTCGTGATTTCGAAGAAGAAAATGTTCATTGGCTTGTTCGGCCTCGCGGTGAACAGCAAATTCAAGTATCCGCGTTACTTTGCGATGATCCCGTCAGGTCCTGACACCAAGCCTTCCTTCACGGCCGGGTTCTTCGAGGTTGCGGCTGCGCAAAATCCGAAACCGAAGACGGTCGCTCTGGCGTGGTCGGATCTGGAGTTCTCCAAGAACGCATGCGAAGGCGCTCGCGAGAACGCCAAGAAGTATGGCATCAAGGTCATCTACGACAAGAGCTACCCCGGCAACACGACCGACTTTACGCCGATCGTGCGTGCATTGCAGGCCGCTAACCCCGACATCGTCACACTGTGTTCGTATCCGCTCGATGCGGTCGGCATGACGCTGGCGATCAACGAACTCGGCTACAAGCCGAAGATGGTCGGCGGCGCGATGGTCGGTCTGAAGGCCACCGTGTTCAAGCAGAAGCTCGGCCCGGCGCTCAACGGTATCGTCAACTACGAGACCTGGGTGCCGTCAATGGCGACACCTGAATCCGACGCGTTCCTGAAAATCTATCAGTCGCGCGCGCAAGCAGAGGGCGTCGATCCGCTCGGTTACTATCTCGGCACCTGGGGCTATGCCTATCTTCAGGTTCTGGCCGACGCCGTGACCGGGACCAAGAGCCTCGATGACGCCAAGCTCGCCGATTACCTGCACAAGAATCCGGCCAAGACCATTATGGGCGATGTGCGGTTCGGGCCGACCGGTGAATGGGTGAAGTCCGGGATGCTGCAAGTGCAGTACCACGGCATCAAGGGCCACGGCCTCGACCAGTTCAAGGGTATGCAGACCCAGACGGTGCTCACCCCCGCGAACCTGAAGACCGGCAACGTCATCTATCCATACGAGAAGGCGAAGCAATAATCGCCGGATTTTCGTTTCAAATGACAACGGCGCGGGAGCAATCCCGCGCCGTTTCTGTTTGCCGTTCCGAGGCGCGGGTGCAGCCAGCGAACCCGCGATGTGGGAGCCGATGACGCCGTTTCTGGATTTCGGGGTTTACGCTGCCGGCGCGCCGTGGAGGGCCCCGGAAAATCTCACAAGCCGAGATAAAATTTCCGGATCAAGTCGTTGTTGTTGAGTTCGTCGGCAGACCGGCCTTCGAATGCGATCTTGCCGTGCACGATCACGTAACCGCGGTCCGCGATGCGGATGGCCTGGACGAAGTTCTGTTCGGCCATCAGGACCGTGAGTTTATAGTGATCCTTGAGCTGCTTGATGGCGTCGATGGTCCGGCTCACGAGTTGCGGCGCCAACCCGACTGAAGGTTCGTCCACCAGCAGGATGCGCGGCGCCGACATCAACGCGCGCGCGAGTGCCAGCATCTGTTGCTCGCCGCCGCTCATGCTGCCGGCGAGTTGCTTGCGCCGTTCGGCCAAACGCGGGAATGCCTCGAAGCAGAAATCCATGTTCGGCTTGATCTGCGCGCGTGCCGTCTTGCGGAATGCGCCGAGCAGCAGATTTTCTTCCACCGTCAGTTTGGGGAACAGGCGGCGTCCTTCGGGCACCAGTGCGATGCCAAGATCGACGATCTGCTCGGTGGTTCGGCCAATGAGGTCGTGCTGTTTCCCGTCAATTTCGGCGACGATGCGGCCTGCAGACGGGCGCACGATACCCATGATGCATTTCATCAGCGTGCTTTTGCCGTTGCCGTTGGTGCCGAGCAAGGCCACGGTCTCGCCGCCGCCGATCTTCATCGAGACATCCTCGATGACGCGGACCGCGCCATAGGCGGCGTGGATGCCTTCAATGGTGATGCTATTCGCCAATGTAAGCCCTCACGACCTCAGGGTCCTTGACGACGTCTTGCGGCGCGCCGTCGGCGATCTTCTTGCCGGTGACCAGCACCACGAGCCGCTGCGAAAAGCTCATCACTGCGGTCATGATGTGCTCGATCATGATGACCGTGATGCCGCTCTCGTTCAGCCGCATCAGCAGGGCAAGAATGTCGTCGATCTCGGAATGCGACAAGCCTGCCATCGCCTCGTCGGCAATGAGCAGTTTCGGCTCCGCCGCCATGGCGCGGGCAAGCTCAAGCTTGCGCATCTCGACCTGGGTCAGATCGCGCGGGCGATGTTTCGCCTTGGCGTCGAGTCCGACCAGCCGCAACAGTTCGTTGCAGCGTGCGTCAATGTTGTCGGCATGCAGTGGACCCGATCGCTTGTGCACCGTGTAAAGCATCGGGATGCACAGATTTTCGGCGAGCGACAGGCTTGGGAACGGGCGCGGCAACTGGAAGCTGCGCGACAGCCCGCGATGCGTGCGTTGATGTGCCGCTAGCCCATCGACCAACTGACCGTCGAAATGCACGCTGCCGCTGTCATTGCGGAGCGTTCCGCAAATGCAGTTGACCAAGGTGCTCTTGCCCGAGCCATTCGGCCCGATCAACCCGAGCCGCTCGCCCGCCTGCACGTCGAGATCGATGGATTCGAGCGCGGTAAAGCCGCCGAACCGCTTGCCGAGGCCTTTGACCTGAAGAAGCGGGCTCATTTCCGCCTCCGCTTGTGCAGATACTCTTGCACCAGCCCGACGATGCCATTCGGCGCCACGATCACGAAGCCGATGAGAAGGAGGCCGACGAGGAGCAAGTTGGCCGCCGAGGAGATCGTCACGGTGGCGACTTGCTGAAGGGTTCCGAGCAGAACCGAGCCGACCAGCGGTCCGATCCAGCTCATGGTGCCGCCGATCATCGGCATCGCGATCGAGTTGACCGCGTATTCGAGGCCGAACGCCGACTGAGGCTGCAGGTAACCGATGTAGTAGGGGAACGGCGCGCCGGCCATCCCCATCAGCGCGCCGGATACAACGGTCGCCACCAGCTTGAGCCGGAGCGTCGGCACGCCGGACGCTTCGGCCGCCATCTCGTCGTCGCGGATTGCGGCAAAGCCGTAGCCGAGGCGTGAGCGCTCGATGGTCCGCGCGACAATGATGGAGAATACGGCAAGCAGCAGCATCAGGCCGAACAGATATTGCGTGTAGCTGCCAAGCAGCGGGAAATTCTCAGGGCGGACCACGTAAGCGCCACTTGAACCGCCGACAAAATCCCAGTTGACCACCAGCGTTTGCAGCACGACCTACAGCGCCAAGGTGGCGATGGCGAAAAACGCTCCGCGCAGCCGCAGCGTCAAATACCCGGTGCCCAGTCCGACCAGGCCGGACGCGACCCCGCCGAACAGAATCAGCACCGGAATCGGCAATGGAAATACCGTGTGCAGAACGGCAGCGATGTTCGCCGGAAACCAATCGTCGATGACGCCGTCGAAAGTAATCAGCGCGACCGAGCTATAGGCGCCGATGGCGAAAAAGGCCGCCGAACCGAAGTTCACATACCCCGTATACCCGCCGAGGATATTCCAGGCGGTCGCCAGAACAACGTACTGAACGACCACGTAGCCGGCGACGAACAGGTATTCGATATTGGCGGCGCGCAGCAGCAAAAACAGCGCCAGTGCGACGACCAGTGAGATGAGGGTGAATGTTGCTGTGCGCACGGGCTAGCGTCCCAATAATCCGGAAGGGCGGAATGCCAGCGTCAGCAGCAGAACGCCGAATGAGACGGCCGGTGCCCATGAGGGTCCGTAAAACGTGGCCGTGATGCTCTCGAGCACGCCGAGCAGTAGGGCGGCGATCAAGGTACCCGGCATGCTGCCCAGCCCGCCCAGCACGCAGATGGCGAACACACGGCCGATATATTCGCGGCCAACCGATGGCTCAACCGGTTGAATGACAATGAGCAACGCGCCGGCGACCGATGCGGTCGCGATCGATACGCCGAAGGCGATCCGTTTGATGTTTACCGGGTTGGCGGCCATGAGTTGCAGGGCGAACTGATCCTGCGACACGGCGAGCACGGCACGGCCGGTGAAGGTATGCGTGATGAAAATATGCAGCGCTCCGAACATTACCAGCGATGCGATGCAGGGAACAAGTATGCGCAGCGGAAGGTCGAGGAACCAGAGGTGCAGCGTCGGGCCGATATAGATCGCTTCGACATAACGGTAATCGACACCGTACGTCATGATCAGGACGACCTCGGTGACGAACAGCACGCCGAAAAAGAATGCGAGGCCGCGCAGCGACTCCTGTCCGCGTTTCTCGAAGGACAGATAGTAGATTTGGTAGACGGCGATGCCGAGCGCGTAAAATGCCGGCAGCATGATAACGCTGACAATGATCGGATCGATGCCGAGCTTGATATTGACGATGTAGGCGATGTAGGCGCCGAGGATGACGAATGCCGGATGCGCGATATTGACGATATCGAGCATGCCGAAAGAGATGGAAATGCCGGCGGTCACGGCGGCGTAAAAGGCCCCGATCAGCAACCCCGCGACGACGGCGTTGATCAGCAGCTCAAACGGAAAATCCATCTCCTCCCCAGTCCCATTCTTTTACCGTAGCGGGCTTTTGCGCCAGTGTGCAGGAAGGGCGGTGTGTTGGCTAGTCTCTTGCTATTTCAACCGGAAAAAGACGGCGCGGCAAAATGAAACGCCCGCCGCGGCGTTAGGCCGGGCGGGCGCCCATCGAAAAGTCGATCAGGCCGCTGCGCTGGCGCGTACGCGGTCCGGTAACGCCATCGGCTGATTGGCGCTGTCTTTGAATTCGACCGTCATGAAAACCATCTCGCGGTCGCCGAGATTTTCGAGATCATGAACCTTGAACTGGCCGGCACCATAAGTCTCGTGGCGCGTCTCGCCCGGCTTGTAGGTGTATTCGACCGTGGTGCCGTCGTGCACGTGCTGGCGCCCGCGCCCGCCGCTCACCGAGGTCCAGAAATAATCCAGCACGTGGCGGTGGAAGCCGATGCGCTCGCCCGGCGCGAGACGGATCATCCACACGCGGGTGCGCTCGGTTTCCGACAACAGCATGTTGCCGACACACGGGTCCGGGTTCATGGCTTCGCGCTCGAAGTCGGCGACGATGTCCGCCGGCCACTGCGACTTTTCCTTTTTCTCTGCGGTCTTATCGAGCATGGACAGGGCCATGGTATTCCTCCGCTGCTATTTGCGTTTATATATATAGCATATCCAGGAAAATCGGAAGGTTGAGGGCAGCACGTGGCGAGGTCGGCGAGGCGGGCGATTGTCATTGGCGGCTCGATGAGCGGCCTTTTGTGTGGATTGCTGCTGCGCCGCGCGGGCTGGGACGTCGATATTTACGAGCGCGTGGAAAGCGAATTATCCGGCCGAGGCGCGGGAATTGTCGCGCAAACCGAGTTGATCGCCCGGCTGCGCTCGCTCGGGCTTGCAACCGACAATCTCGGCGTTCAGATCACGATCCGGAAATGCCTCGATGCCGCCGGGAATCTCATAAGTGAAGTCGAATGCCCGCAGGTGCTGACGGCGTGGGAGCGGGTCTATCGCCTGCTGAGGGATGCGTTTCCACCGGAGCGCTATCATCGCGCTCGCGGGCTCGTGCGTTTCACCCAGGATGCGCGCGCGGTAACAGCGCATTTTTCCGATGGCGAAATGGCGACGGCCGACCTGCTGGTCGGCGCCGATGGAATCCGCTCGACCGTTCGCCAACAATGCGCGCCCACCGTGGCGCCGCTTTATGC
>Ga0134126_10005952_pt1 | contig 15253 bp, 14 predicted proteins | sample KB31752_FD_96881 | JGI IMG/M metagenome (GOLD analysis project Ga0134126, IMG submission 96881) | Terrestrial soil microbial communities with excess Nitrogen fertilizer from Kellogg Biological Station, Michigan, USA - KB3-175-2 | ecosystem: Environmental > Terrestrial > Soil > Unclassified ...
AGCACTTCGGGCAGACCGGCTCACTCGCCGAGCTTTACCGGCACTACGGGATCGATGCGAATGCCATTGTCGCCGCGGCGCAGGCCGTCGCGCCCGGGCGGCCGATCAGACATTTGAAGGCGCTGCCGTAATCCTGTGCTCCGGACAAGCAACTATTTCCGGTCCTCTAAAATCATCTCGGCGCCTTTTTCGGCGATCATCATGGTGGGGGAATTGGTGTTGCCCGAGGTGATCGACGGCATCACCGAGGCATCGACCACGCGCAGGCCCTCGATGCCGATGACGCGAAGCCGCGCATCGACCACGGCGTTCGGATCGTCGGCGCGGCCCATGCGCGCGGTACCGACCGGATGGAAGATCGTGGTGCCGATGTCGCCGGCGGCCTTCACCATCGCCGCTTCGTCGCCGTCGCGCACCTGCGGGCCCGGCAGAAATTCTTCCGGCGAATAGGGCTTGAGCGCGGGCTGCGCGGATATCCTGCGCGTGATGCGGATGCCCTCCACGGCGATGCGCTGGTCGTCCGGCGTCGCCAGATAGTTCGGATCGATCGAGGGGGCGGCCGCCGGATCGGCGGACTTCAATTTCAGCCAACCCCGGCTGGTCGGCCGCACGTTGGCGACGCTCGCGGTGAATGCCGGAAATGGATGCAGCGGATCGCCGAACTTGTCGAGCGAGAGCGGCTGGATGTGGTACTGCAAATCAGCGCGATCGAGCGAGGGATCGGACTTGGTGAAGGCGCCGAGCTGCGACGGCGCCATGGTCAGCGGGCCGCGCCGGAACAGCGCGTATTCGAGGCCCATCCACGCGCGCTGCGGCAACGACCGGTACATCTCGTTGAGCGTGCGGATGCCGCTCACCTTGTAGATCATGCGCATTTGCAGATGGTCGTGCAGGTTGGCGCCGACGCCGTGACGGTCGAGCACGGATGCGATGCCGAATTGCGCCAGATCGCCGGCGCGGCCGACGCCAGACAGCATCATGATCTTCGGCGAGCCGATCGAACCGGCCGCGAGGATGACTTCACCGCGGCATCGGGCGGAGCGCGCAACTCCGTTCTGGCGGAAGCGCACGCCGCTGGCACGCTTGCCGTTGAATGTAAGCCCTTCGACCAGACAATCGGTTTCCAGCCGCAGGTTTTGCCGGTTCAAGACCGGCTTAAGAAAGCCGCGCGCCGCCGACCAGCGACGTCCGCGCTTCTGGTTGACGTGGAAATAGCAGGAACCTTCGTTGTCGCCGGTATTAAAATCGGCAACTTTCGGGATGCCGTATTGCTCGGCGGCGTCGCGCCATGCGTCGATGATGTCCCAGCGCAGCCGCGGAAATTCGACGCGCCATTCGCCGCCGACCGTGTGGTGCTCACTCTCGCCGAGAAAATGGTCGGTGACACGGCGGAAATACGGTTTCACGTCCTCCCACGCCCAGCCGGGAAGCCCAAGCTGGCGCCAATTATCGTAGTCGCCGGCCTGTCCGCGCATATAGACCATGGCGTTGATGGCGGACGAGCCGCCGATCACTTTGCCGCGCGGATAGGTCAGGCTGCGGCCGTTCAGCCCCGGCTGCGGATCGGTCTTGAACATCCAATCCGAGCGCGGATTGCCGATAGCGAACAGGTAGCCGACGGGAATGTGAAACCAGATCCAGTTGTCGCGCCCACCCGCTTCCAGCAGCAGCACGCGGTTGCGCGGATCGGCCGACAAGCGATTGGCGAGCACGCAGCCGGCCGAGCCCGCGCCGACAATGATGTAGTCGAACTCGCCTTCGATTGGCGTAACGTCCGCCATTTGCATCCTCCGTTCGGCGGACTTTACCTCGGTCAGCGAGACTTGCTAGGCTTCACTGAAGGCCGCGACATGCCGTGCGCATGCCGCGAGGACGGAACGGCGGTTCCTGTCAGTCCCGACAAATTCTGTCACATTCCGGCGTCACGACGCCGCAGGGAGAACCGCATGTTTACACGCGTCATTGCCATTCTCGCGTTACTCGCTGCCGGCGGCGTTTCGCCGCAGCCTGCCGCAGCCGAGGAGAACCTCACGGTCTTCGCTGCAGCCTCGCTGAAGAACGCGCTTGACGACGTCGATGCCGCCTTCACCAAGACGACGGGCGTCAAGGTGGTGGCGAGCTATGCGGCAAGCTCGGCGCTTGCCAAGCAGATCGAACAGGGCGCGCCGGCCGATGTTTTCGTCTCCGCCGACCTGAAATGGATGGACTACCTCGCCGGGAAAAAGCTGATCAAGCCGGACACCCGCGTAAACCTGCTCGGCAACCGGCTGGTGCTCATCGCCCCCGCCGATTCCAAGCTCGGCGGCGTCAAGATCGAAAACGGCTTTGACATCGCCAAGCTCGCCGGCGACGGCCGCATCGCGATTGCCGACACCAAAGCCGTGCCCGCGGGCCTTTATGCGAAAGCAGCGCTGGAGAAGCTGGGCGCCTGGGCGGCGGCTGAGCCGAAGCTGGCGCAGGCCGAAAACGTGCGCGCTACGCTCGCCTTCGTCGCGCGCGGCGAGACACCTGTCGGCATCGTTTACGAGACCGACGCCAAGATCGAGCCGAAGGTGAAGATCGTCGGCACCTTTCCCGACGGCAGCTATCCGCCGGTGATCTATCCGGTTGCGGAACCCGTCTCGAGCAAGAACGCCAATGTCGGCAAGTATCTCTCGTTCCTGCATACGCAGGCTGCGAAAACGATTTTCGAAAAGTACGGCTTCAGCTTTCTCGTTCCCCCGAAAGCGTCGTAAGGCGTGCCGCATCTGACGCCCGAGGACTGGACCGCGATCGCGCTTTCGCTACGCATCGCGGTCGTCGCCACGCTGGTCTCGCTGCCATTCGGCATCGCCATCGCGATGCTGCTGGCGCGCGCGCAATTCTGGGGTAAATCGCTCATCGATGCCGCGGTCTATCTGCCGTTGGTACTGCCGCCGGTGGTGACCGGCTATTTGCTGCTGATAACGCTGGGGCGGCGGGCGCCGGTCGGCGCCTTTCTGGCCGACCATTTCGGCATCGTGTTTTCGTTTCGCTGGACCGGCGCCGTCATTTCCTGCGGCGTGATGGCATTCCCGCTGATGGTTCGCGCCATCCGCCTTTCGATCGAGGCGATCGACGGTCGGCTGGAAGAGGCCGCGGGAACGCTCGGCGCCGATCGCTTGTGGGTCTTCGCCACGATCACGCTACCGCTGATGCTGCCCGGCATCATCGCCGGCATGATGCTGGCCTTTGCCCGCGCACTGGGCGAATTCGGTGCGACCATCACCTTCGTCTCCAATATTCCCGGCGAGACGCAAACCATCTCGGCAGCGATCTATACGCTGACGCAGGTTCCGGGCGGCGACCGCGCCGCGCTGTCGCTGGTCGTCGTGGCGATCTGCATTTCGCTCGCCGCTCTTCTCGCTTCCGAATGGCTGGCACGGCGCGCCTCCGCGCGTATTCACGGGCTCTGACATGCTGGTCGTCGACGTCGAAAAAACGCTTGGCAATTTCAGGCTCAGCGCCCGCTTTGCCGGCGAAACCGGCGCCACCGCGCTGTTCGGCCCTTCGGGCGCGGGCAAGACGAGCCTCATCAACATGATCGCAGGCCTGGTGCGGCCGGATCGCGGCCGCATCACGCTCGACGACGATGTGCTGTTCGACAGCGCAACGCGCGTCGATCTGCCGGCCTGGCGCCGGCGCATTGGCTATGTATTCCAGGACGGCCGACTGTTCCCGCATTTGTCGGTCAAGCACAATCTGACATACGGGCGCTGGATGAGCGGCCATCGCGTCGACGACGCGGATTTCACGCGTGTGACCGAGTTGCTCGATATTGGTCCCCTGCTCGGCCGCCGGCCAGGCAGGCTGTCCGGCGGTGAGCGCCAGCGCGTCGCGGTCGGGCGCGCGCTGCTGATGCGCCCGCGTCTTTTGCTGCTCGACGAGCCAATGGCTTCGCTCGACACGCGGCGCAAGCAGGAGATATTGCCCTATCTGCAGCGGCTGCGTGACGACGCAAATGTGCCGATCGTCTATGTCAGCCACGATGCCGCCGAGGTAAAGGCGCTCGCCACGCGCGTCGTCATGCTCGATTCGGGGCGCATCGTGAGCGCCGGCGGCGTCGACTTGCTATAGTGCGGCCATGTTCCCGCCCGAGCGAATCGTCTGCCTGACGGAAGAGACCGTGGAGACGCTTTATCTCCTCGGCGAAGAGCGTCGCATTGTCGGGGTCTCCGGCTACGCGGTGCGGCCCGCGCGCGTGCGCAAGGAAAAGCCGCGCGTCTCTGCCTTTATTGCCGCTGACATCCCGAAAATCCTGGCGCTCGATCCCGATCTGGTGCTGACGTTTTCCGACTTGCAGGCCGACATCGTGGCCGAACTGGTCCGCGCCAACATTGCCGTCCATGCCTTCAACCAACGCGACATCGCCGGCATCCTCGACATGATCCGCACGCTCGGCGCGCTTGTCGGTGCATCCGCCCGGGCCGAGGCGCTGGCGGCCGGACTTGCCGCCCGTGTCGAGGCAACGCGGCAGCGCAGCCTCAAGCTGCCGCGACGTCCCCGCGTCTATTTCGAGGAATGGGACGATCCGATGATATCCGGCCTCGGCTGGGTATCGGAACTCATCGGCGCCGCCGGCGGCATCGAGGTGTTCCCGCAGCTTGCCCCGCGCAAGAATGCCAAGGATCGCATCGTTTCCGGCGCCGACGTGATCGCGGCGCGGCCGGATATCATCGTCGGCTCCTGGTGCGGCAAGAAATTCGTGCCGGCGAGAGTCGCCGCCCGCGAGGGCTTTGCCGCGATTCCCGCCGTCACCAATGGTTTCCTGCGCGAAGTCAAATCGACGCTGATCCTGCAACCCGGGCCGGCGGCGCTGACCGATGGGCTCGATGCGCTTGTCGCAATCGTCACGGAATGGGTGGAAAGCCGGGCCTGCGCTGTGGTAGCGTAACGCTTGCCGCTACCTGCGAGGAACCACGTCAATGCCCGCCAAACAGCCGACACCCGCCCACACACCGTCCATCCTGTGGACGGATTTACTGCTGGTGGCGTTTCTCATCGGCTTCGATGCCGTCGCACGGCTATTGCCGCACGCGCCGGGCTTCATGCCGGTGGCGGCGAGCGCGCTGTTTGCCGGGCGGATGCTGCGGATCCCCGGCCTTGCGCCAATCGTTCCGGTCGCGGCCATGGCGCTGTCCGGCATGGCGATGGGCCCGGACGATTGGCGCGTCACGCTCGTCATCTATGCCGCGATTGCGTTGCCGGCCTTTGCCGGGATGGCGTCGCGCCGCTGGCGCGGCATGCCGGCCGCTTTCGCGGTGATGCTGCCCTGCTCGCTACTCTTTTTCGCATCGTCCAATTTCGCCGTCTGGGCCTTCAGCGGAATGTATCCGCTCGACTGGCAGGGGCTGACCGCATGCTACGTCGCGGCGCTGCCGTTCCTGCAAAACACGGTCGCAGGCGACATGTTCTGGACCGCGGTTCTGTTCGGCGGCGCCTGGGCGGTGCAGGGCCTGCCGGCGCTGGCGCGGCATTAATTTCGCGCCACTAGCCCAGATATTTCTGGATCCGCTTCCACAGCGCCTTGAGACGCGCTGACGGGATTGAGTCGACTTCCGGCTCGGCCAACCGCAAGCCGACCGTTGTCACCTTGCCCCACTCCACCTTGTGCGCGAGCAGCGCAATCGGCCCTAGCTTGACGATTTCGCCCTGCCGCGGAGCGTGGCCGAGCTCCTGCGCAAAGTGGTCGCTAAGGGTGGTCTCAGTGTGTTCGGCAGCAATCTGCAATCCATAAATCTCCGCCAACGCGCCCAAGGTCGCATCTCCGGGCACGAAAAAGTCGCCGAGCAGCCGGGGATCGGGCGTGGCCGGCGGCGGCATGTCGACAAAGAAACGGTCGAGCGCCTGCGCTTTTTCCGGTGGCGCCAGGAGATAGACGTAATCGCCTTCGACGACGGGGCTTGCCTCCGCCGGCGTCAGTATTTTCTGCTTGCGCACGACAAGGGTCGGCCGCGCCCAATTGGGAATGAGGCCGCGGCGCAGGAACGGACTGTTCGTCGACACCGGATAACCGACGATCTCGCGCTCCAACTGCCCCGGCAGATCGAGCTCGACCCGGCGCGGCAACGGGTCGTTGCGCGCAAAGGAAATGCCGAGCTTGCGTGCAGAGAGAGCTACCGTCCAACCTTGCACCAGAAGTGACGACAGCACGACGACGAAAGCAACGTCGAAATAAAGATAGGCCGCGGGAAGACCGACCAACAGCGGTATCGATGCAAGGAAAATGCCGACGGCTCCGCGCAATCCGACCCAGGACAGGAACAGCTTTTCCTTGAATTGAAAGCCGAACGGCGCAAGACAAAGGAACACGGCGGCCGGCCGCGCAATCAGCATCAGCACCAACGCGACCAGGATGGCGCCGACCATGGTTTCGGCGAGCCGCTGCGGCCACACCAGCAGGCCGAGCAGCACGAACATGACGATTTGCGCAAGCCAGGTCGCAGCATCGAGAAATGCGACAATTGAATTATGCGCGCGGGTCTGCCGGTTGCCGACGACGATACCCGCGAGATAGACCGCCAGAAAGCCCGAGGCGTGCAGCGCGTTGGCGAAGGCAAAAATGGCCACCGCGCCGACCGCCACGAACGGTGCGTGCAGGCCTTGCGCCAGCGAAACACGGTTGAGCACAAGGATGATCAGCCGGCCGCCGCCATAGCCGATGATGCAGCCGATCACCGTATCTTGCAGGAACGTGAGGAGCGCGTGCGACCAGCTCTGGTCGCCGACGAGCAACATCTCGACCAGCAGCAGCGAAAGGAAGACGGCAAACGGATCGTTGGTGCCGGATTCGACTTCCAGCACGGCGCGCACGCGCGGGCGCAGGCGCAAACCGCCGGCATTGATCAACAGGAACACAGCCGCGGCATCGGTCGAGGCCACAACGGCGCCGACCAGCAGCGCCTGGATCCAGCCAAGACCGAGAGCGAACTTGGCGACCGGCGCGGTTAAAAGCGTCGTGATCAACACGCCCACCGTCGCCAGCGTCACGGCCGGCATGAGCACGTTGCGGAAGGTGGCGAGCCTCGTGCGAAGCCCGCCATCGAACAGGATGAGCGCCAGCGCGATTGAGCCGACGGTATAGGCGGTGCGCACGTCGTCGAATTTAAGCCCGCCGGGACCGCCCTCGCCGGCCAGAATTCCGACTAGCAGAAACAGAAGGAGCAGCGGCGCGCCGAAACGCAGGGCGATCAGGCTCGACAGAATGCCGGCGAGAACCAGCACGCTGCCGAGCAGGATGGCGATGCTGACGGTATCGAGCGTGGCCACGCGGCGAATCTCCTCGCCGCTATTGGAAGGCTTCGCGCGGCCAAGAGCAACGACGAACGGCGCGCCGGATCAAGAAATCTTTAAAACGCCACTTTATCCCCGCCCTTGAGCGCGAGGATTTCGCGCGCCTCGTCGGGGCCGGCAATTTCAAGGCCGAGACCTTCGAGAATCTTGCGCACCTGCGTCACCTGTTGGGCGTTCGATTCGGCGAGCCGGCCGGCGCCGATCCACAGCGAATCCTCCATGCCGACGCGCACATTGCCGCCCATCGCCGCGGCTTGCGCGGCCACCCGCATCTGATTTGCGCCGGCGCCGAGCACCGACCAGTGATAATTGTCGCCGAGCAGCCGGTCGGCCGTGCGCTTCATCATGATGACGTCTTCCGGATGCGCGCCGATGCCGCCGAGAATGCCGAACACCGACTGCACAAACAGCGGCGGCTTGACCACGCCGCGATCGAGGAAATGCTTCAGCGTGTACAGGTGCCCGATGTCGTAGCACTCGATCTCGAAGCGCGTGTTGTTCTGCGCGCAGGTCGTGAGGATGTATTCGATGTCGGCAAAGGTGTTCTTGAACATGCCCTTGCGCGAATTCTCAAGGTAAGGCTCCTCCCAATCGTATTTGAACTTTCCCTTGTAGCGGTTGAGCATGGGATAGAGCCCGAAATTCATCGTTCCCATGTTGAGCGAGGCAACCTCCGGCTTGAAGGTCGCGGCCGGTTTGACGCGCTCTTCGATCGACATGGTCGGCGCGCCCCCGGTCGTGATGTTCACGACGACATTGGAGCGCTGCTTGATCACCTTGAGGAAGGGCGAGAATGCTTCCGGCGTCTGGTCGGGCCGGCCGTCCTGTGGATTGCGCGCGTGCAGATGCACGATCGCGGCGCCCGCTTCCGCCGCGCCGATCGCCGCATCGGCAATGTCTTGCGCCGTCATCGGCAGATGCGGTGACATCGAAGGCGTATGAATTGAACCGGTTACGGCACAGGTAATGATGACTTTGCGCGGCTTGGCCATGAGCTTTCCATCCCGGTGAAGTGAGACTTTTGTTTTGACGATTGGACTTCCTTGCCGATCCTACCGCATGATCCGGAAAAGTGGGACCCGGATTCGGAAAAGTTCGTGCGTCGGCTGAAATGCGTCAGCCGGCGCGCAGGTCACCCGCGGCAACGGCCAGGACATAGCAGTGGACGCGAGGGTTCGACCTTCCTGGGCAACGTCTTCGAGCGTCCTGATCGGCATATTGTGCGGCGCCGGCGCGGCTCTCGGCTGGGCTGCGGGCTTCGTCGCCGCCAAGCACGGCATCTCGATCGGCTTTTCGCCGGCGGACCTTGCCTTCCACCGCTACTTCTGGACCGGGCTTCTGCTTATTCCGCTCATGCTGCGAGCCGGCATCGCCGACCTCGGCGGCGTCGGCTGGGGCCGCGGATTGGTGATGAGCATTCTTTCCGGGCCGCCGCAGGCGTTCATCGCCTATTCCGGCTTCGTGCTGGTGCCCCTCGGCCACGGCACGACCATCCAGCCGGCCTGCGCGGCGCTCTTCGGCATCCTGCTGGCGACCGGCCTGCTGCGCGAAAAAATGACCGCTCAACGCGCCTTCGGCGCCGTCGCGATCATTTCCGGGCTGCTGGTGTTCGGCTTTGAATCGCTGACCACCATCGGCAGCCATGGCGTCGCCGGCGACCTGCTGTTTGTCACCGCCGGTCTGTTCTGGGCGACTTTCGGCATCCTGCTGCGCTATTGGCACATATCCGGCATGCGCGCGGTCGCAGCCGTAGGTACGCTGTCGATCATCCTGATGGCGCCGCTCTATCTGGCGGCCGCGGGCTACAGCCACCTGTTGCGGATGGGCTTCTGGGAAAATGCCTTGCAGATCGCGGTGCAAGGCGTGCTCGCCGGTGTGCTTCCGATCTATCTGTTCGCTCAGGCCATCGAGCGGCTCGGCGCCGGCCGCGCCTCGACCTTTCCGGCACTGGTGCCGGTTTTCGGGCTCGTCATTGGCTTTCTGGCGCTGGGCGTCATTCCCAGCCTGCCGCAGCTCATCGGGCTGGTGATCGTCGTGGTCGGTTTCAGATTTACGCTGAGATAGTAATTGCCGTTCCGATGCGGCGTGAAGAAAGGCGGCGCTAGGCCGCTTTTTTCTTTGCCAGAAAGTCGCCCATGCGATCGAGCGCCTTGAGGATGTTCTCGGTCGAGTTAGCATAAGACAGACGCATGTAACCTTCGCCGAGGATGCCGAAATCGGGGCCGCCGATGGTGACGACGCCCGTGTCATTCAATAGCGCGGTGGCGAGATCCTTCGCCTTCCAGCCCGTCCGCTTCACATTCGGAAACGCATAGAAAGCGCCCTTCGGCACAACGCAGGATACGCCGGGCAACTTATTGAGACCGGCGACGACCACTTTGCGCCGCTTGTCGAACTCGGCAACCATTTTCACCGCTTCGTCCTGCGGCCCAGTGAGCGCGGCAAGTCCGGCGTACTGCGCCGACGCGTTCACGCAGGAGTGCAGGTTGACCGCGAGCTTGCGGGCATAGTCGTAAAGTTTGCCCGGATAGATCGCGTAGCCGAGCCGCCAGCCCGTCATCGCGTAAGTCTTCGACCAGCCGTTGAGCAGAATCAGTCGGTCGCGAATCGACGGGTAGGTCAGCAGGCAGACATGCGTCTCGCCGTCGTAGGTCATGTGGTCGTAGATCTCGTCCGACATGATCGCCACATCCGGCCATTTCTCGAGACCGGCAACGAGCTTGTCGACTTCGCTCTTCGGCGTGACGCCGCCGGTCGGGTTTGCTGGCGAATTGACGATGATGAGCCGCGTCTTCGGCGTGATCAGTTTCAGCGTTTCCTCGGCCGAAAACGCAAAGCCGTTTTCTTCGCGGATCGGCACGGGAATGGGCTTGGCGCCGGTGAACTCGATCATCGAGCGGTAAATCGGAAATCCCGGATCGGGATACATGATCTCCGCCCCCGGCTCGCCGAACATCAGGATCGACATGAACATCGTCGGTTTGCCGCCGGGCATGATCATCACATTGTCCGGCGATACATCGACCCTGAAACGCTTGTGCAGGTCGCCGGCGACTGCCTCGCGCAGCGGCGGAATGCCGGTCGCAGCCGTATAGCCGTGGTGGCCGTCGCGCAGCGCCTTAATCGCCGCCTCGACGATATGGTCCGGCGTGCGGAAGTCCGGCTGGCCGATGCCGAGGCTGATGATATCGCGACCTTGGGCCGCGAGCGCATTGGCGCGGGCGAGCACGGCGAAGGCGTTTTCCTCGCCGATGCGGTCAAAAGCCGCGATAGTCCTGAGCATAATCGTGCCTCCCGAAATGTCGGATTTGTCCCGCAGTTCACCCGATTAATGCAAGAAAATCAATTCGCTGGCCGCAGGTCAGCTATCGGCGGATAAGATTGGCCCTGCGGGCATAATTCGTGGCAGGTTCGCCTCCCGGACACGCCATGCCTGCCCCATCGACCGCCGACAAACGCAAAAGCTTCCGCGCGCTGCACCAAAGCGGCTGCTTCGTCATACCCAACCCGTGGAACATCGGCAGCGCCCGCTATTTGCAGGGCATCGGCTTCAAGGCGCTGGCGACGACCAGTTCCGGTCACGCCCACTCGCTGGGTTTTGCCGATGGCGCGCTGACCCGCGACGTTGTACTCGCGCATTACCGCGAGATGGCCGTGGCGACCGACATTCCGCTGAATGCCGATTTTGAGAACGGCTTCGCGCACGACCCGGGCGAGCTCGCCGCAAACGTCACGCGCTGCATCGAGACCGGGGTCGCCGGCCTGTCGATCGAGGACTTCAGCGGCGATGACGCCAAGCCGATCTACGGGTTCGATCAGGCGCTCGATCGCATCAAGGCGGCTCGCGCCGCAATCGACAAAGCAGGCGGCGATGTCGTCTTCACCGCCCGCTGCGAGAACTTTCTGCACGGCCGTCCCGACCTCAATGACACCATCGGGCGCCTGAAGGCTTTCGCCGATGCCGGCGCCGACTGTCTGTATGCGCCGGGCATCAAGACGCGCGAGCAGATTGAAGCGGTCGTAAAGGCGGTCGCGCCCAAGCCGGTCAATTTTCTCAACAGCGGCGCCTTTGGATTTTCCGTCCAGGATCTCGCCGGGATGGGCGTGCGGCGCATCAGCGTCGGCGGCACGCTGGCGCGGGTGGCGATGCACGCCTTCATCGCGTCGGCGCGTGAAATCGCCAAAGACGGCACGTTCAATAGCTTTGCCGGCATAATGCCGAACGCCGAACTCAACACGTTTTTCACCGACGACCGCAAAGGCCGCAAGTGAGCGCGGCGCCGGCCGAAAGGCCAATCGATCAGACATCGACACCAACTCTCATGCAGCAGAAGCCGTTCCTGCTGCTCTGCGCCGCGCGCATGGCCTCGACCGTCGGCTATCAAATGCTGGCCGTCGTCATCGGCTGGGAAATCTATGCCATCACTGGCAGCGCCTTCGATCTCGGTATTGTCGGCCTGATCCAGTTCGTGCCCGCCGTAGCGCTGACGCTGCTGGTCGGCCACACCGCCGACCGTTACGACCGCAGGCTCATCGTGCGCGTGGCGCAATTCGTTTACGCCTGCGCCGCGCTGATGCTGACGACGGCGATGATCGCTGGCATGCTCAGCCGCGACCTGCTGTTTGCCGCGGTGTTCATGGTTGGTTGCGCACGCGCCTTCGAATTACCAACGGCGCACTCGCTGATGCCGATGCTGGTTCCGGAGCGGTTGTTGCCGCGCGCGGTGGCGGCGTGGACCTCCGCCAACCAGTTCGCGATCATCAGCGGCCCCGCGGCGGGCGGCCTCCTCTACGCGGTCAGCCCTGAGCTCGTCAGCAGCACTTGTCTGCTCTTCTTCGCAACCGCAATCACGCTTGTGTCGCTGGTCAAGACTGAGCGACCCGCCGCATCGCCCGACGCACCGAGCCTTGCCTCGGTGCTTGCGGGTTTCGACTATATCCGCAGCCGCAGAACGTTACTTGGCGTTATCACGCTCGATCTGTTCGTCGTGATCCTTGGCGGCGCCACGGCGCTCCTGCCGGTCTTCGCGCGCGATATTCTGGCCACGGGGCCGACTGGGCTTGGCCTGTTGCGCTCGGCGCCTGCGGTCGGCGCGTTCCTGACAACGCTCGTGCTGTCGCGTCACCCCATCGAGCGTCACGTCGGTTACAAGATGTTCCTTGTCGTCGCCCTTTATGGGCTATCGACGATCGTCTTTTCGCTGTCGACCTTTTTCCCGCTGTCGCTGTTGGCGCTTGCCGTGCTCGGCGCATCCGATTCGATCAGCGTCGTCATCCGCTTCTCGCTGGTGCAACTGGAGACGCCGGACGCCATGCGCGGACGCGTCAACGCCATCAATTACCTGTTCGTCGGCTCGTCCAACACATTGGGTGAATTTGAATCCGGCGCGGTCGCCGCCTGGCTCGGCGCGGTTCCGTCGGTATTTATCGGCGGCCTCGGATCGCTGCTGGTCGCCGGCCTCTGGATGATGCTATTCCCCGCATTGCGCCGCACCGACCGGTACAACACGGCGGACAAGAAATAACGGAGGAAGCCATGCATATCCTGATGACCGGCGCCGCCGGCATGATCGGCCGCAAATTGACCGCGCGCCTGGTCAAGGACGGCAAGCTCAACGGGCAACCGATCGACCGGCTGACGCTGACCGACGTGGTGGCGCCGGAGAAGCCCGCAGGCTTTGCCGGCAAGGTTGATATCGTCACCGGCGACCTCGCCGCGCCAGGTGCAGCGGAGAAGCTGATCGCCGGCAGGCCAGAGATGATTTTTCATCTCGCCGGCGTCGTGTCGGGCGAAGCCGAGACCGATTTCGACAAAGGTTATCACGTCAATCTCGATGGAACGCGCGCGCTCATCGAAGCGATCCGCGCCGCGGGCGGCGGCTATAAACCGAAAGTGGTCTTCACCTCCTCGATTGCCGTTTATGGCGCGCCGTTTCCGCCCGCCGGCATTCCGGACGATTTCCATCTGACGCCGCTCACCTCCTACGGCACGCAAAAGGCGATCAGCGAATTGCTTCTCGCCGACTATAATCGGCGCGGCATTCTCGACGGGGTCGGCATCCGCCTTCCGACGATCTGCGTGCGCCCTGGCAAGCCGAACAAGGCGGCGTCCGGCTTCTTTTCCGGCATCATCCGCGAGCCGCTTGCCGGCCTTGAGGCGGTGTTGCCGGTCGCCGATACCGTTCGCCATACCCATGCCAGCCCGCGCTCAGCGGTCGGGTTCCTCATCCACGCGGCCGGCCTTACGCGCGAGCAACTGGGACCGCGCATCAGCCTCGCCATGCCGGGAGTGTGCTGCACGGTCGCGGAACAGATCGATTCGCTCAAACGCATCGCCGGAGCCAAAGTCGCCGCGCGCATTCGCCGCGAGCCGGACGAATTGGTGATGCGCATCGTCGCCGGCTGGTCCGAGCGCATTGACGCCCGCCGCGCGCCGGCGCTCGGCTTCAAGGCGGAAACATCGTTCGACGACATCGTCCGCGCGCATATCGAGGACGAACTGGGCGGCAAGATCGCCTCTTAGCCATTCCGGGCCGCGAGCTCAGCCCTCGCGAGCCCTTATCCCGGAATGGAGAAAGTGACGCTTGCAGGCTTGTTCCCAACCCTTACATTGTCGCCATGACCTACGTCGACGCAGCCGTCGCCCCCCTTCGCAAGACCGGCCAGATCAAGATCCACGGCCCCGCAGCCTTCGAAGGCATGCGCAAGGCCGGCCAGCTTGTCGCGCGCTGCCTTGATATGCTGACCGACCACGTCAAACCCGGCGTGCCGACCGAAGCCATCGACCGACTGGTGCTGGACTACGCGCTCGATCACGGCGCGCTTCCGGCAACGCTGATGTACCGCGGCTACAAAAAAGCCACCTGCACCTCGCTCAACCACGTCGTGTGCCACGGCATTCCCAGCGAAAAGCCGCTGAAGGACGGTGACATCATCAATATCGACGTGACACTGATCCTCGACGGCTGGCACGGCGATTCGAGCCGCATGTATCCGGTCGGGGCGATCCCGCGGCGCGCCGAGCGGCTGATCGAGGTCACGCACGAAGCGATGATGCGCGGCATATCGACGATCCGTCCCGGTTCGACCACCGGCGACATCGGCGCCGCCATCCAGAGTTTCGTCGAAGCCCAGCACATGAGCGTGGTACGCGATTTCTGCGGGCACGGCCTGGGAAAATTATTTCACGATGAGCCAAACATCGTGCATATTGGCAGGCTGGGTGAAGGCATCGTGCTCAAGCCGGGCATGTTCTTCACCGTCGAGCCGATGATCAATCTCGGCCGCCCGCATGTGAAGGTGTTGTCAGACGGTTGGACAGCAGTCACCCGCGACCGCTCGCTGTCGGCGCAGTTCGAGCACAGCGTCGGCGTCACCGACAAAGGTGTCGAGATATTTACACTGTCGCCGGCCGGCTTCGATAAGCCGCCATACCGGCGCTGACACCCACACCCTCCCTCGTAGATCGCCCCCGGTTGATTTAAGCTGCCCCCAAGGGTAGCGGCGTGAGCGGGCGCGGATTCCATGGTGGCAAAGCGGAACGGCAACGGACAAAAAGTCGGTCTCTCCGAGGAGGCGCCGCATTACCACGGCCACCGCGAACGCCTGCGAAGCCGCTTCCGCGAAGCCGGCAGCGACGCAGTCAGCGACTATGAATTGCTCGAGCTGGTTCTGTTTCGCGCTATCCCGCAACGCGACGTCAAGCCGCTAGCCAAGGAATTGATCGCCAAGTTCGGTTCGTTCGCCGAAGTAGTGGCGGCGCCGACGGCGCGTCTTAAGGAGATCAAGGGTCTTGGCGAAGCCGCCATCACCGAACTCAAGGTGGTGCACGCGGCGGCGAGCCGCCTTGCGCGTGGACAGTTGCAAAAGCGCACGGTGCTTTCATCGTGGTCGAGCGTGATCGACTATTGCCGCACGGCCATGGCCTACGCCGACAAGGAGC
>Ga0134126_10005953_pt1 | contig 15253 bp, 11 predicted proteins | sample KB31752_FD_96881 | JGI IMG/M metagenome (GOLD analysis project Ga0134126, IMG submission 96881) | Terrestrial soil microbial communities with excess Nitrogen fertilizer from Kellogg Biological Station, Michigan, USA - KB3-175-2 | ecosystem: Environmental > Terrestrial > Soil > Unclassified ...
ACACTTTTCCTGGGCGGCCTGTTGCTGGCATCGCTGCTCCTCGCCTTCGTGTTGTGCCGGGTTCTGCGTTGCGCGATGGCGACCGCGTTGCTGCTGCTGTGGCTGCTGGCGCTGGCCTATTTCGCGGGCTTCGCCGCTTGCCTCGCTGTGATGCTGGTTGGACTGGCGGCAATGGGCATCGGTAGCCTGCTGGTTCCTGTCGAGGTGCCTGCGCGTATTTCGCTTTGCATCCTGGCCGGAATCGCCATCTTGTGCGGGATCGACGGCTGGCTGTTGCCGTTTCCCATCCACTTTCGCTCGGTTTATGTCGTCACGCTGTTCGTCATCGTGTTCCTGCGTTGGCGTGCGATCGGGCCGATGCTGGGTGGGCTGCCCAGGCACTGGAGTTCCGCCGTCGCCAGCGCACCGGGCATGGCTGTGCTGACCCTACTCGCGATTGGTGCGATGTCCACGTTCGCTTGGTTGCCCACGCTCAACTTCGACGAGCTGGCTTACCACCTCAATCTGCCTTCACAGCTGGTCAAGCTCGGCTACTACCAGATGAATGTGGGCTCGGACGTCTGGGCGGTGTCGCCGTGGGCAGCCGACGTGTTGCAGGGTATTGCATGGATGGTGGCCGGCGTGCAGGCACGCGGTGCCGTCGACATCCTGTGGGCGGGGCTGTCGCTGATCCTTATCTGGAAGCTGTGCGAGGAACTCGCTCTGCCTCCCCGGCTGCGCTGGCTGGCCGCGGCGTTGTTCGCCGCGATTCCGACCGTTGCTTATACCCTGAGTGCCATGCAAACCGAAGGGCCTACCGCGGCCGTTATCGCCGCGCTGGCGCTGCTGATTCAGCGTGTGCGTGAACCCAGGCGTCGCGACCTGATGCTTGTTGGCATCCTGTTTGCCCTGTTACCGGCGTTGAAGATCAGCAACCTGATGTTTGCCGGTCCTTTGGGCCTCTGGTTGCTCTGGCGCTGGCGCGGACGGATGCCCTGGCGAACGCTGCCCTTCGCCGTGCTGTTCGCGCTGGTCCTCGCCGGTTCCAGCTACGTGTACGCGTGGAAGCTGACCGGCAACCCCGTGCTTCCGCTGTTCAACGCTGTATTTCATTCATCCTATTTTGCGCCGACCAATTATCACGATAGCCGCTGGGACAAGGGTTTTCATTGGGACATCGTCTGGCGACTCGTGTTTCATTCCGGGGACTATATGGAAGGGGGAGATGCCGCGCCGATCCTGGTCCTGATTGGGCTGGCAGGAAGTTGGCTGGTCGCGCTGTTCAGGCCGGTCAGCCGCCCTCTGGCGCTGGTGGCTATTGCCGGATTGCTGTTGCCACTCTACGAAATCCAGTACTCGCGTTATGCCATGCCGTCGCTTGCACTGCTGATACCAGCGATGTTGTGTGGCGTGCCCTCGATCGCGGTGAGACGGCGGCAAAGCCGTCTGGTGATCGCCGGGCTGTGCGTCATCGTGTTGTTGAGTCTCGCTTACATAAACGGTATCTCCTGGCAGGCGAGAGCCGGCGCAGTGCAGTTGCGGGCCATCTCTGGCCGGTCTGCTGCGGTCAATCGATTTGCGGCCGAAAGGGAAATGGTTCGGGTCGTCGAGGATCGCTACGGCGCGACGGCACGCGTATTGATGTTGAGGCCTGGCGTCCCGGTGGCCGCCGAGTTTGGCGGCAAGGCGTTCGCACTCAGCTGGTACGATCCGCAGCTGGCACGCTGGGCGCAACACGCCAATGCAGACCGTACCGGAGCCGCCTGGACGACGGTGTTTGGGAACACCGGGGCCAATCTTCTGATAACGGGCAGGGACGGAATCTCCCCGGCCTTGATGGCAGCCATCGACAAGAACCATGGCTCGGTGGTGTTGGAAGCGGGCGACTCCTTGTTGTGGAAACTCGACGGTGGCGAGCCAGGTATCGCCAGAGCGTCCGCAGCGCACGGCGTGTCGGTGACCTTCGACGCCACGACGGCGCCGCCGGCGGAAGCATTGGTTGATGCGAGCGTGACCTTGCGCTGCAATCCCGATGCCGCAGGCAAGGGCCATATCGTGGTGGGTTGGCAGATCGATCAGCAAGGCCATGCCGCCATCAGCAACTATGGATGGGCGCACTGTCGGCAGGACGGTACCGCAAAGTTGTCGACGCACGAGGCGGTCGGCCATAAGGTCACGGCGTTCAGATTTACTGCACAGCCGGAACCAGCCGTGGATATGGGGCTTGCCGTGATGGATTCGCATGCCAGTCTCCGCCGTGACCTGGCGGCAGAGCGGGATCTGTCCCAACGGGCGAGACATGTGCTTGAGTTCAAGAAGAACAAGCAGCCTCTGGGGCCGGCCGTACCGTGAGCATCGCGCGTCAGGGCATGAGCTTCCTCGTTGTGGGCTGCGGCCTGATCGCACTCGACTGGGTGGTGTTCGTCGCGCTGACCGCGCTGGGCGTGATGCCGATACCGGCCAATGTCGCCGGGCGCGTGGCTGGTGCCATGGTAGGTTTCTGGGCGAACGGCAGGATTACGTTCCAGGTGCCTGATTCGCCGCGTCTGGGCCGGCGCCGATTCGCGCGCTATCTTGTGCTGTGGACGACGTTTACCATCCTGAGTACGGCGCTGGTCACCTTGCTGGCCGACCAGCTCAGCCTGCAGATCGCCTGGCGGGTCAAGCCGGTGATCGAGGCGGGACTGGCGGTGTTGAGTTTTCTTGTTTCCCGGCATTGGGTATATCGCTGACATGAGCAACCCCCTCATACCGCGCGTCGCGGTGGTCATTCCCTGCTATCGCGTAGCGGCCCACGTGGTGCCCTTGATCGAGCGGATCGGGCCCGAGGTTGGCTGGATCATCGCGGTGGACGATGCCTGCCCCGAACACAGCGGCGACGTCATCGAGCGGGACTGCCACGATCCGCGCGTGACCGTGCTGAGGCACACGGATAACCAGGGTGTCGGTGGTGCCGTGATGACCGGTTACCTGGCAGCCCGCGGGTTGCCGGCCGAGGTGGTGGTGAAACTCGATGGCGATGGGCAGATGGATCCGGGCCTCATTTCCACCTTGGTCGCCCCGCTATTGCGCGGTCGCGCAGACTACGTCAAGGGCAACCGTTTCTATCGGCTGGCGCATGTTTCGGCGATGCCGGCGATCCGGCTGTTCGGCAATGCGGTGCTGTCGTTCCTGACCAAGCTGTCCTCCGGTTACTGGCAGCTGTTCGATCCCACCAACGGTTTCACCGCAATCCACCGCAACCTGCTGCACGAGCTGGATATCGAGCACATCGCCAAACGCTATTTTTTCGAATCCGATCTGCTCTATCACCTGAACCAGCTGCGTGCCGTGGTGGCGGAAATGCCGATGAAGGCGGCCTACGCCGACGAAACTTCCAGTTTGCGACCAATGCACATGATCGGTCCATTCCTGCGCGGCAACCTGCGCAACTTTGGTCGCCGGCTGCTGTACAGCTACTTCCTGCGCGGTTTTTCCGCGGCCGCCGTCGAATTATTGCTCGGCATTCCGCTGCTCTTGTTCGGGACCATTTTCGGTGCGATCCACTGGTGGCGATCGCTCGTTGATCACATGCCATCCACCGCTGGCACCGTGATGCTTGCCGCCTTGCCGATGATCATCGGTATGCAGTTGCTTTTGTCATGGTTGAGCTTCGATGTCGCCGCCGAGCCGCGCCAGCCCGTGCATCCGATGCTGGAGAGGCAGAACGAGACCTGAGCGGGTGCTCGTGGCGACGGTGAGCACCAGGTGTTGCCTTCCCTTCGCAGAATACTTTGCTGCTGGCGCATGATGCGCGTAGTGCCCCTTCGGGATTGGCTGACATTATCCGCCCAACACCTGCCCCAGTTCCGGAATGATCTAGAACAGGTTCCCCGCAGAACCAAAGTCGGCGACTTCCAGGGTGGCGCTTCATCGTCCTTGTTGAAGGGCACCATGATGACAGCCTCCTTGATGCCCATCATATGCCGGATCGCGCTGGCGGTGCCGGTCGCCGCGCAGGAATTCGGGGCAGTGATCTTGCTGTAGGTCACTGGGCGCATAGCCGGCGTCGACGGCGGCTCACGAGGCACCGACCGCAACATCGCCCTTATCCATGTACTTGAAAATAATGTCGAAGTTCTCCTTGGAACTGACGTCACGACTGCCCCGGAGGTGACCTTGTTGGTGCTCTGCAGATCAGGACGATCGTTGCTGCGGTACTTTAGCTTGACGAAGCGGATGTGCATGGGCGAAGCGGTGTCGCCGTTCAGTGCTTCCACCGGCGCGCTGTTGACAGCGTTGGTGTGGCGGCCGGCCACGGGGCGGAACGGATCGTGGCGACGATGGCGTAGGCGGGGTCGGCTCCAACCGTGATGATCGTGTTGCCGCTGTGCTTCTCCGCCTCCGGCTGGTTGACCAAGTCGACGACATTGATGAACCGCGCCCACGAGCGGTGATAGGATTCGGTGCGCCATCATTCTGTGCCAGGGGAGCCGAATTTATGCGCTATGTCATTGCCGTCATTGTTTTTATATTGAGCTGCGGAGCGTGCGCCGCCACGCCACCGCAATTGCTGACGCATATCGCAACGCAAGGTAGTTTCGTGCAGGGCACCGAGCGACTTTACCCGGTGCAGTTGCACCAAGATGCTGCTCAAGAGGCGCTGGCGAACGGCGGCATGTGGCTGACGACACCGGGTGGAGAAAGTACCTTCGCTAGAACGGTGCGTGTGGAGACCCAAAGTGATGGCAACCAGACATGGATCGGCAAAGTCTCCACGCCGGGAGGCGAGCGCAGTGTCGTCATCACCTTTGGCAGAAACGCGACCTTTGGATCCTTGCTTTCCGCCACAGGCACACCAACGCGTCTGATAACACAGAACGGCAAAACGTACCTGGTGCAGACCGATGAGCGTGCTGCTTCCGCTCATGCGCAAACGTTAAAACTTTTGCCACCAACGGTGCCCGACTATCTCATACCGCCGCATGCACCAGTAAGCGCACACGCGCTCAGCCAAGCCAAGGCAGTTGTTGCAGCCGCAGCTGCTGGAACGACGCCACCAATCGTCGACGTACTCGTTGGTTACACCCCCGGCATGGTGACTGAACTCGGATCGACCGCGGCCGTTGTCACACGCATCAATTATCTTGTATCGCTCACCAACGAGGCCTTCGCAGATAGCCAGGTCAATGGCGGCGTGCGGCTGGTGGGCACGCTTGAAGTAAGTTATCCGGACAGCACCACCAATGAGCAGGCGTTATACGACTTGTCGAACGTTTCCGGTAGCACAGCAACGGGATCGTTGGCGCTGGCACCTCTTCGGGCTCAGCGCCAAGACTTGGGGGCAGATCTAGCGAGCCTGTTGCGCCCTTATTCATCTACCACTCAAGGGGGCAGCTGCGGAGTGGGCTGGCTCAACGGCGGCAATCTCTCTCCCTACACCACTGCTTCGGCCGCTTACGGTTACTCGGAGGTCAGCGACGGCCAGGACGGTAACTCATATTGCCTTGACATAAGCATGGCGCACGAGCTTGGCCACAACTTGGGGATGGCTCACGACAAGGCGAACAGTACCGGCCCCGGTGCTTTCACTTATGCCTATGGTTGGGAGCAAACACTACCCAGCGGGAGTTTTGCGACGATCATGGCCTACCCCGCCGCAGGTCAAGAACCGCTGCCGTACTATGCCGATCCCAACATCACGTTATGCAACAACAACTCCTGCGGCGATCCCGTGGAGGCAAACCAGACGTTGGCATTGAATCAAACCATGCCGGTAGCTGCGGAATTCAACGCGCCGGGTGGCCCCAGGCTGGATCTTGATGGCGATGGTCTGGCCGACCTGGTGTTGCAGAATGATGCAGGGGGGCAGTTCACTTACATGCTGGAGGGGTCTGGCTTCTTTCCATCGAGCGGCAAAACCATGTCTATCAGTGCGGGCTATCACATTGCCGCCGTAGGTGACTTGCGTGGCGACCACCTCAGTGAGCTGATCTGGACCAGCGCCGCCAACGATCTGTATTTCTGGACCTACAACGGTGCGGGCGGATTCACTTCCGTTCAGGGCCCCAGTTACGGGGCCGGTTGGAAGCTGGTTGGCACTGGTGACATCAACGGTGACGGCACCAGTGATCTCCTCTGGATCAACGCGTCCACTCATCAGTTCAGCTACTGGCTGATGAACGGCCCCATCGTGATCGGCACAAAGATTATGTCAATCGCGCCCGGCTACAGCATCGCCGCCATTGGCGACCTCACGGGGGACGGCCATGTCGACTTGGTATGGACCAGCGCCGCCAACGACCTGTATTTCTGGATGAACAACGGCAATGGCTCCTTCACCAGCATCCGCGGGCTCGACTATCCTGCCGGGTGGAAATTGATGGGTAGCGGCGATATCGACGGGGATCAACGTGCCGATCTGATCTGGACAAACGACTCCACACACCAATTCGCCTATTGGCTGATGAATGGCAGCTCCCGCGTCAACTACAGGATCATCTCGATAGCTGCCGGCTACCACATCGTCGACATCGATCGAGTCTCAGGTGTGGTCGCGAGCATCCTCTGGAGCAGCGCCGCCAATGATCTGTACCTGTGGCAGAACAGGGGTGACGGAACGTTCGCCTCGTCACAGGTCGCCAGTTACCCGGGTGGTGGCGGCTATTACGGCAACTATCCAAGCGGCTGGAGCGTGCTATCTACCCTGCCAGCGAATCCTTGAGCAAAAGATGTCGATGCGCACCAAAAACTGAGTCAGCTTTGGAGTGAAACTCTCGGGATGGACCCGCGGGGTCATCGAAGCCAAGTCGCCTGCTGAGCGAGTTGGTATTTTGTTGCGAAGAAATGTGCTTGGTGCGGACGCTGGATCGAACACAATCGGTTAACCGCTCAAGACGGGGCGCGGTGACTGCAGTGACCAAGATTACAAGCGTCATGACGCGACGATTCAGTTCGCCGCGCTCAACATGTTGGACGGTCAGGCCGATGCTCGCGAATTGACTTAGCAGTGCTCCGTCAAAAGTTCACACGCTGCATCTGCTGCCGTGGTGGTTGGTCGGCAGGTTGATTTGGGTGTCACCGTCTCAGAAGAGATCTGCTTAGTGATGGAACCATCCGTTCGCAATTTGAAAGGTAACTGGCATCGATCGGGCAACATGGGCTTGCTCTTGGCCGTGCTATTAGGGGTAGCAGCCTGTCTCGGCGCGTTTCTTCTGGAAGGGCGTATCGGCTTCAGTTTTTGGGACGAGGGCTATCTCTGGTATGGCGTGCAGCGGGTGCTGCATGGCGAAGTCCCCATTCGGGATTTCATGTCCTACGATCCGGGCCGGTATTACTGGGCTGCTGGCCTCCTGCGGCTCTTTCATGCGGATGGCATTGTGGCCGTGCGCGTCGTGACGATGGCGTTCGTTGCGCTCGGAGTCGCTGTCGGTGCGGCGCTGGTGTGGCATCAATCATCGGGTAGTCCCATCATGCGGTTTGGCAAGTGTGCATTGGCCATTGCGCTGTTGGTTCTGTGGGCCGTGCCGTGGTGGAAGGGTTACGATGCTGCGCTATCCATCATTCTGATCGCGAGCCTGGCGTGGGTGCTCACGCGTCCCTCCGCCGCACGGTTCTTCGTGCATGGCATCGTGATTGGAGTGGCCGCGATGATCGGCCGCAATCATGGCGTCTACGGCGTGATCGCCTGCTTGGTGGTTGCGCCGCTGCTGCTGTTGAGCGCCAGCAAGCCGGTGTGGCGCCAATGCATACCGGCATGGACGGCGGGTGTCGTGTTGGGGTATGCGCCGATTCTTTTTGGCCTTGCGCTGGACCATCGTTTCGCGGCAATGTTCTGGGACAGCATTCGCTTCATACTGTTCGAGTACAAGGGCACCAATCTTCCGCTGCCCGTGCCATGGCCGTGGACAGTGCATGACGGAGGCGCGCCGGCACTTTCACTGGCCACGCAGTGGCTGACCGGAGGCCTCTTCGTGCTACTGCCGTTTTTCTGTGCGGCTGGTCTTGCGGTTGTTTTAAAAGGACTGCGCCGTGAATGCTGCATGGTCCACGCTGGATTTGCCGCCTGTGTGGCCACCGCCATTCCCTATCTCAATGTGGCGTTCTCGCGGGCCGACGTTTCCCATCTCGCGCAAGCGATATGCCCGTTATTGATCGGTCTGCTGCTCTTTCCCGTGTACGGTGTTGCCCGATCAGTGCATCGCTGGTTTGTCGTGCCATTGCTGGTGATCGTTTCATTGCTGGTCGCGCTTCCGTTGCATCCCTGGTATCAATCGCAAATGCAGCCAGGCTGGAGGGTCGTCGATGTGCGCGGCGACAGACTTCGCATGAGCGATGCCGCAGCAGCTCCCATCGAAGCCGTCGAAACGCTCGCGCACCGTTACATACCAGCCGGTGGCACGCTCCTCGCCGCTCCGGTATGGCCTGGAGCGTATGCGCTGCTTGGGGTTAAATCGCCGGTCTGGGAAATTTATCCCCTGTTTCCGCGTGGAGATGATTTCCAGTATCAGGAAATCGCTCGGTTGCAGCAGGTACGTCCCGCACTGGTACTGATTGACGACATCGGTGTCGACGGGCGCGAGGATCTGCGTTACGCCCGTACGCATCCGCGTATATGGGAATACGTGAACGCGAATTACCGACAGATTCAAGGGCCAGACAATCTACCGAAACTCCTTGTCTACATCCCGAAGTCGACGGTGGAATGACGGCCGGGCCGACCTTTGCTCAGCGGCTCCGCCGGCGATGCAGGACGAGAAGGCAGGCCAGTCCCGCCAGGGCGATCAGAGGCGTGAGCAGACGCAGCGCGATCGCAACGGCATCCGCATCGGTAGCGGATGCACCGAGCCAGAGCATGATGCCGCGGCTGCCGAGTTCTGCCACACCTAGCCCACCGGGCGTCATGCTGGCGACGACGGCCAGCATGACGCCACCAAGCAGGATGCAGACCTGGCTGAAGTCCAGCCTTACATTGATGGCAAGGATGGCGACCCACCACAGGCCGGCATAGAGCATCCAGATCACGATCGTCAGCAGGCTGGCCTGAACGATGCGCTGTTTGTGGCGCAATGCCTCCAGATAAGGTTGTAAGCGAGATGGTAGCCGGTGCAGATGGCCGGTCAGAAGACCGAACAACAGACCCGCCAGCAGCGGCAGCAACAGCGCTAATGGAGCGAGCCATGCGGACCCGAGGTGTATGGCCAAGCCACACAGCCCCGTGCCCAGCATGCCGCTGAGATCAAGCAGCCGTTCGACAAAGAACCCGGAGACCCCAAGCCGCCAGGCGCTGCCGTGATGGTCGGGAATCAACCGTATCTTGATGATCTCCCCGAGCTGGAACGGCGTCAGCGTAGCGAGTCCTGCCGCCGCACCATTGGCGCAGAACGATTGCCAGAACCTCCCGCGATCCGGCCTGATCCCGAGCACGACCAGCCAGCGCAAGCCGCGCAACGAGAAGATCGCAAGCAGCAGGGGAAGTGCGCCGGCCAGCAGCAGGCCAAGATGCATGCGCGAAAGCGCCTGGGCCACTGCGTGCCAGTCGAACAGCCTGAGCGTAGCTGCCATGCAAACCACCACGATCAGCAGCACCAACAGATAGCGCAAGCGACGGCGCATCAATGTGCGCGTCGGTAGCAGTCGTGGATTGCAGCATGGCCCGGCCGAATTCCTGACCAATGCCGGATCGAATCCACGATTCCTTCATGCCATGAATTCATGACCTGTCCTGCATTGGTTCAGCCTGTCCCAGAATCTGCTGAGCAATCTGCATGACATGATCCTGCCGATCCTCCAGACCAACCCACAGCGGCAGGCGCACGAGACAGTCACTGGCAGCGTCGGTATGTGGCAATGAGGCTGCCGCACGTCCGTAGCGTTGGCCAGCCGGTGAGCTGTGCAGCGGAATATAGTGGAATACAGTACCTATGCCAGCTGCCTTCATCGCGTCGATGAAGTGCGTTCGCGCTTCCAGACCCTGTAGCAGCAGGAAGTACATGTGCGCGTTATGCGTGCAATGATCAGGCACGATGGGGCGACGTAGCGTGCCGGTCGTTTCCAGCGGAGCGGCCCATCTGTCGTAACGATCCCAGATCGCCAGTCGTCGGGCTGTGATGCCTCCGGCCTCCTCCAACTGTGCGGCGAGAAAGGCAGCAATCAATTCGCTGGGAAGGTATGAGGAGCCGATGTCGACCCAGGTGTATTTGTCGACCTGCCCGCGGAAGAATTTACTGCGGTTGGTGCCCTTTTCGCGAATGACCTCGGCGCGTTCGATCAGCGCGGGATCGTTGATCAGCAGCGCGCCGCCTTCCCCGGAAATCACATTCTTCGTCTCATGGAAGCTCAGCGCCGCCAGGTCGCCGATGCTGCCAAGGGCGCGTCCCTTGTAGGTGGACAGAATGCCCTGGGCAGCATCCTCGATCACTTTCAAGCCGTGGCGTGCGGCGATCGCCATGATCGTGTCCATCTCGCAGGCAACGCCAGCATAGTGCACCACGCAGACCGCACGGGTGTGCGGAGTGATCGCCTGCTCGATCAAGGTCTCGTCAATGTTCAGCGTGTCCGGCCGGATATCCACGAATACCGGCACGGCACCGCGCAACACGAAAGCGTTGGCGGTCGAAACGAAAGTGAATGACGGCATGATCACTTCGTCCGCCGGTTGCAGATCCAGCAGGATCGCCGCCATCTCCAGGGCCGCCGTGCACGAATGCGTCAACAACGCCTTGCATACGCCGAGATGCTGCTCCAGCCAGGTGTGGCAGCGCCGGGTAAATGCACCGTCACCGGATAACTGGCCATTGGCATGGGCTTGCGCAATGTAGTCAAGCTCGCGGCCAACAAGGTAAGGGCGATTGAACGGAATGGTCATGATGCCCAGGTTGTTCATGCGGTGCCTTGGCGATGGCCCCAGATGTATTCGGGTGCGCGTGGGCCCGTGTTGAAGATCAGGTCGACCACGCTTACTGTGTGTTCGAACGGTGGATACAGCTGGGCATAATCCGGGTAGCCGGAGTAGTTCTTGAACTGGAGTTCAATGCCCATCGCCTCAAATCTCGATGGTTCGAGGTAATTCGCTGCCATAGGCCCGGACAGATAACTCGTGGCGCCACTGAGCCGGAGCAGATCCAGGATGCGGTCGAGCTTCGCACCTTGCGCCGAATAACTGCGTGAATCGGTGAAGGTGGTATGGACGCCAAGCAATTCATGGGCTATGCGTTGCGTCATCGACCTGTTCATATGCGAAAGGTTCGTCCAATTCTGCCCGAGATACAGCCCTTCGAAAAAGCTGGCGTATTGCCGAAAGTAGGGTGCACGCGAATAGCTGTGACAAAGAGTCTTCCAGTGCTTCTCCTGCCAGCTCGACTCGTCCAGGTTCACTTCGCAGATGAGACGATTTCGATTGGCTCCAGCCGGAACAGTCAGCCAGCCTGTGCCATTTGCGGTCTTGATCCGGTTTCTGGTGCGCCAATCACGTGCCGTGTACTGGACGTCATCGAGAAAAACGAACTCGTCCACATCGTGGATGATGTCGAAATACCCCTTCCACGGAATATACGACGATTGAATGATGGCGACCTTGTGTCCGCTCATGATGCGAGACAGGCGTGGCGGGCGGACAGCAAGCTATCCACCATGTCGATTCTGCTGGTTATCTGCATGGGCATTCGGGCCGCGATGCCTGCATGCGGGCTCAGGAACCCGCCTTCGCGCCGGATGATCAATGCATGCATGTATCCAGCCTGCACCGCACCGATGCCATCGCGGAAATAATTGTCACCGATCATCACCAGATGCTTCGGCTCGATGGAAAGTGCGCGCGCGGCCTGGAGAAAGCCGGTGCTGTCGGGCTTTTCGTTGCCATGCTCTTTCGCATAGATCACCACGTCGACACCGGATAATCCAGCGGCATGCCGCAGTTTGGTCTTTTGCGTGGCGGGTGGGTTGTCAGTGAGGATGGCTAGCTGAAGACCAGCGGCCTTCAGCGCAGCGAGCATGGGCACAACATCCGGAAACAGTGGTGTGTCAAGCACGTTGGCCGCGCGATAGGCTGCGATGGCATCGCCACGCAGCGAGGTCGGCAGCGCCAGCAGGGCGAGCAGGCGATCGATGAGCAGCGCCCGCTCGCCCTCGTCAACCAATTGCGCTGCATGCATGAGGAAAGTCGTTTCGTCGACGCGGCCAGAAAATATTTCCGGATAGATCGCTTCGAGCTTTCGCAACATCCACGACTTGTGATCGACCAGCGTATCGTCGAGGTCGAAAACGATACCCTTCGGCGGATGCGCCAAACGGGGGATGACGATGTCCTTCAGTACACGAACGGTCTTGCCGATCCTGCGGACAGGCGCGAAGCTGCCGGCCGCGGCATCGGTGGAATCCATGAAGAAGCCGGGGAGGTTGATGCCTTCGCTGAGCGCATGCGTGGCGGACGTGCCGATGCGTGGATTGACGTCAGAAACAAATGGTGCGTCAGTGCCGGATTGCAGCATTTGCACGTTGAACAGACCGCAGCCACCTGCGTGACGGATGCTGTTGGCGGTGCGTTGCGCGATATCGCCCAGTGCGATATCGACAACCGACTCGGAGATCACCGCGAATCCGCCGGATGTTCGCAGCCGTCTACGCAGGACGATCGTCGAAATTTCGCCGCGCATGCCGATTGCAAAGTCGGCGGAGAACTCCTCGAATTGCGCCAGCCAGGGTGTCCATACATGTGTCGACAAGTCGCCATGATAAGCATGCGCCTCGTCACGGCTGTGCAGAATGATGGTTCCACGGCCACCCCAGCCGTGGCGAGGGCGACCAAACAAGGTTTGGTCGTAGTTGAAGGTCAGCGGGTCTATCAGCGTGGGCACGGGCAGGCCGGCGGCACGCAGGAATTCATGCGTGGATTGCTTGTCGAGCAGCTGGTTCAGCAAATCTTCTTCGGCGATGGCCACGAGCGCACCGCGGGCATATAGCTGAACCTTCAACTGCGACAGTGCATGCAGCTCAAGCGCTGTGGCGGGAAAGATCATATCCACCCGTTCACGTGCCACTGTCTCCAGCAGAAAACTTGCGAAACCTTGTATGTCCGAAAGTGGCGGGGCGACCAGATAGTTATGGCAGATATAGCGGGTGATATTTTCCGGGTAGAGATCGCAGACGATCACCCTTGTATCGCTAAGCTGTTGCAGTGCGCCGATCAGGGTCAGCCCCTGAAAGCCGCCGCCGTTTACGACCAGAGCCGTTTTCATGGGGCACGTGCGACCAGCAGGATGCCGTTGGTGATATCGGGATGCTCGTAACCCACTTCGATGAAAGCCTTCTCGATGCGCTCATCCAGAGCTAGCTTGTGCAATTGCGCCGTAGTCAGCGGCTTCAACACCAGGCCAAGCTTGTGCAGCTCGGTATAGCCGGATTCCTCGACCAGTTGCGTGATCGACTGGCTGTCGAAATAGCGCTTGTGGCCGAGCTCACGATCGAACTGGCTCAAGGCGTAGATATCCTGCATGAATCCGGCAGCCTGACCAAGCAGCCGATGCAGCGAGCGTGCATTAGGTACTGAAACGAACAATACGCCACCTGGTTTCAGAAAGGCCCGAAAGCGACGCAGGATCAGGCCTGGATCATCAACATGCTCGAGTACAAACCCCATTTCGATGGCATCGAAGGTCGGTTCGAAATGGACGTTCTCGAAATATGTATGGTGAACCGTGACCGATGGCGGCAGCACCGTTTCGGCCAAGTAGCGTTCAATGATGTCTGGCGAGCCTTCGAGTATGTGGTACTCGGCAATATCGAGTTGCTCGAGGATCGTCCGACTGACCTGTTGCCCGCCGATACCCAGACTGAGCAGTTTGAGCGACGAACGACCACGCAACTGCTCGACGATCTTTTGCGCATAAGCCATCAATAACAGCTCTTCATCCCGGTGATAAGGGAACTGCTCGGTATAGGCGGCCTGATAGGCGTCAAGATTTTCTTTCATCTGGCCAGTCTCAGTCGTGGAATTCGCGAACAATGAACAGCGGCCGGTTCTGGGTTTGCGTATAGATGCGCGCGATATAGAGCCCGACGACGCCGAGCACGGTAATGACGATGCCTCCCATGCCGATGGTCACCAGCATCAGGGAAGTGAATCCTTGCAGTACCGCTTCAGGATGCAGCAGCTTTCTGACAAGCAGTGCGCCCGCCGCCATCATGGCGAGCAGGGTGACGCCAAGACCGACCAGTAACACTAGCTTGAGTGGCGCCGTGGAGAACGAGGTGACGGCTTCGAGCAGCAGTGAGAGCCGCTTGCGAAAGGAATAGGTGGAGGGGCCTTCACGCTGGGTCTTCTCGATCACAATGCCAAGTTGCCGGAAACCCGACCAGTACATCATGCCGCCGAGGAATACGTTCCGATCACCCAGCGACAGCAGCGCCTGGACATAGCTGCGCTTCATCAGGCGTTCGCTCAACACGTTTTCCGGGATCTTGGTCGCACTGAGGGCGTTGAACAGCCGCCAGAACAGAGCCCCGCCGGTGCGTTCAACCAGTGCGCCTTTGCGCATCTCCTGCACACCATAGACGACATCCACGTCGGTTCCGAGCAAGGTGTCCAGAAAACGTTGAAGCACGTTTGGGCGTACTTCCAGATCGCAGTCGATGATGAATGTCAGGTCGTTTTTCGCATACGACAGCCCGGCCAGCACGGCCTTGTGGTGACCGAAATTCCGCGACAGGTCGACGATCTTGATATGCGGGTTATTCGCGCGCGCACGCATCAGGCAGGACAGCGATTCGTCAGGCGATCCGTCATTGACGAAGATCAGCTCATAGTTTGCGATGCCAGTCTTTTCGATGGCGGCAACCATCTCGTCAATGAAGGGAGCAAGGAATCGTTCGGATCGGTAGACCGAGGTCACCACACTGAGTGACGGCATCGCGCTGGTCGAACCCTGCGGATTGGTCTTACCGGTGGGTGTCAGCATATGCAGGTTTCCAGCGGGGTGAAACGAGACGAAGGTCGCTCAGTAGGCATCTGTTCTGCACCTGCCGCAAAGACAAGGATGCTTGCGGAGTTTGGAGGTAAGTATGCCCCGGATGCGGAACCAGCCCGACAGTACCGGCGGCACTGCATGACCCTCACTCGGTACCTTTTCAGCCCAGCGCCTGTTCCAGCTCGGGAATCAGTTTGAACAAGTCGCCCACCAGGCCAAAATCGGCGACTTCGAAGATCGGCGCCTCGCCGTCCTTGTTGATCGCCACGATGGTGCCGGCGTCCTTGATGCCGGTGAGGTGCTGGATCGCGCCGGAGATGCCGATCGCCATG
>Ga0134126_10005955_pt1 | contig 15252 bp, 13 predicted proteins | sample KB31752_FD_96881 | JGI IMG/M metagenome (GOLD analysis project Ga0134126, IMG submission 96881) | Terrestrial soil microbial communities with excess Nitrogen fertilizer from Kellogg Biological Station, Michigan, USA - KB3-175-2 | ecosystem: Environmental > Terrestrial > Soil > Unclassified ...
CCGACCGAGTAGGCCGGGCGGCCCAGGGCCCAGGGCCTGTTCGGGCGGCCACGCCCGGCACGCCGTGCCGGGCCATCACCTCACCCAGGAACCTCACCCAGGAACCCGGTGTCGATCACGAGCCTCTCCTTAGCGGATCAGGGCTGGCCGGGATCAGGGCTGACGCAGCCGGGCCCGCAGCAGGCTCAGGTCGTCGGCGCCGAAGCCGTGCCCGGCCAGCCAGGCCGTGACCCCGCCGTGCCGCGCGTCCATCTGCTCCAGGAACGCCGCCATCGTCTCCGGGCGCGGCTCGTGCGACCGGTCGTCCTTGCTGTTGATGTCGGCCGCGTAGGTCGGCGACCGGCGCAGCCGGTCCAGGATCTCCTCCGTCCGCTCCCCCGTGGCCGCGTAGTCGGCCACCACCACCTCGGCCGGCACGCCGACCGCGGTCAGCGCCACCGCCACCACCACGCCCGTGCGGTCCTTGCCCGCCGCGCAGTGCACCAGCGCCGCGCCCGGTGAGCTGGCGATGCTGCGCAGCGCCCCGATCACCTGATCCGGCCGGTCCTCCAGGTAGCCGAGGTAGTGCCCGGTGACCGGGTCGCCGGGGTACCGGGACCGGTCCTGGTCGGCCCGGGTGAGCAGGACGTCGGCCACCGCGTCGGTGGCCGCGCCCTGCTCGGGGAGCACGGGGTGGTGCGCGTGCCGCACGCCCGCGACGCTGTCCAGCGGCGCCGGGCCCTCGGAGGCCAGCTCGGCCGTGCTGCGCAGGTCCACGATCGTGGTCACGCCGATGTCCTGGACCAGGCGAGCGATGTCGGACGGAGTCAGTTCCTGCAGGTTGTCGCCGCGCAGCAGCCGGTCGGAGGCCGTCCGGCCGCCGTTGCCGGCGGGCAGGCCGCCCAGGTCGCGAACATTGACGGCTCCCTCAAGCTCGATCCACGGCATGCCAGCATCCTCGCAGCCGCCGTCACCGGATCAGCAGGCCCGGCCCGCGAAGTGATGATGAACACCTGCCCGGCCATGTAGCCCAGGAACACCAGCCCGGCGATCATGAAGCAGTTGGCGATGGGCGTGAGCAGGCCGTGCACGCCGAACTGGCCGGTCCCGCCGGCGCCGGGATGCGGGGTCCACCACATCGGCGCCAGGACGAACAGCGCGTACCCCGCGGCCGCGCCGATCCGCGCCCCGGGCCCGCCGCGTAGCGCCACGATCAGCGCGGGCAGGATCCACACCCAGTGGTGGGTCCAGGAGATCGGCGAGACCAGCAGCCCGGTGCAGCCGGTCACGGCCGCGGCGGCCAGCCAGTCCCCGCGCCGGGCCAGGGTCGCGGCGACGACCAGGCCGGCCGCGCCGAGGATCAGCGGGATGACCAGGAACCAGCCGCCGACGTGGCCGGCGCCGCCCATGACCCGCACGAAGGCGGAGTACACCGACTGGTTGCTGATGTAGGGCACGTTCACGCGCCTGGTGTCGTAGAACAGCTTGCTCCAGTACATCCACGAGGCGGACGGGTCGACCAGGAACCCGATGCCGATGCAGGCGCCCAGGGTGGCCACGGCGGTGACCGCGTCCCTGATCCGGCGGCTGAGCAGGAACAACACGATGAAAATGGCCGGGGTCAGCTTGATCGCCGTGGCCAGGCCGGTGCCGATGCCGGCCGGGCGGCCGCGGGCCGCGCGCCAGACGTCGGCCAGCACCGCAACCATCAGGAACACGTTGACCTGGCCCAGGAACAGGGTGTGGTACATGGGCTCCAGCGTCACGCCGGCCGCGGTCACCGCGGCGACCTCGGTGCGCGTGGGCCGGTACCCGGCCAGCCGCAGGCAGACCAGGCCGGCCCAGGCGATCGCGGCGATGGTGCCCAGCCCCCACGCGAGCTGCACCAGCACCTGCGGGACCGCGTCCAGCGGGGTGAACAGCGAGGCCGAGAACGGCGGGTAGGTGAACCAGTTGTGGTCCGCCATGACCTGGTAGAGCCGCAGCCCGTGGGTCACCGACCGGCCGCCCCACAGGTAGATGTTCAGGTCGAAGGGCCGGTACACGATGGAGAACACGGCCACGGTGATGATCTCGGCGGCGAGCAGCCCCCACACCGCCCGCCGGGCCCGCGGCCGCTCCAGCCAGGTCCAGCCGAAGATCGGCCCGGCGCCGCCCCCGCCGTCGCGGCCGGGGCCGTCCCGCTCCTGTTCGCCGGCCTCCGCCTCACTCGGGGTGCCGTCGCTCGACGCCAGGCGACCGGGGAAGCTCACCGTCCCAGACTGCCGGTTGCCGCCGTTCGCGTCGTCACGCCTGAGAACGGATCTTGGTCATCCCAGCGGCCGGCCTCGGTCATACCACGGAGTGACATCGCCCGGTGATGACCGGGCTGAGCTGGAAATTCCGCGGCGCGGTCAGGGCGGGCGGGCCTCACTCGGATTACGGACCACCTCCAGCCTGGCCGCCATTTTATCCAAAAGCTTATGTAAGCCTTAGCACACATACCACTTTTGATAACAAAGGAGCTCCACGCTGACGGCCGCGATCCATCTCAGGAGTCCGGGCCCGGACCGCCGGGGGCGAGCGGCCCTGGCGTGAGCGGCGCCGTCGCGGAGCACAGGAACAGGGCGGCCAGCAGGAGCGCGCCCGCGCAGGCCAGCGCGTGCAGCACCCCGGCGTGGTCGGCGATGAACCCGATGGCCGGCGGCCCGGCCAGGAACGCGGCGTAGCCCAGCGACGAGGCCGCGCTGACCCGGCCCGCCGCCCTGGCCGGGTCGTCGGCGGCGGCGCTCAGCCCGACCGGGAACCCCAGCGCCGTGCCCAGCCCCATCAGCGCGGCGCCGATGAACGCGGCCGGCAGGAAGCCGCTCAGGCTGAGCAGCAGCAGGCCGGCCAGGGCCACGGCGGCGGCGGTCCGCAGCACCGGGACCCGGCCGTACTGGTCGATGAGCCGGGGGCCGAACCAGCGGCCGGCCGTCATGGCGGCCAGGAACGTGGCGAAGGTGGCCGTGCCCACGGCGGGCGGGACGCGATAGCCCTGGATCACGCCCAGGCTGAGCCAGTCGTTGCCGACCCCCTCGATGACCGAGACGCAGAGCACGAACAGCCCGATCAGGAGGGTGCGCCGCTCGGTCCAGGCCTCGAGCACGCCGCCCCGCCGGCCCGCCTCACGGCGCTGGCCCGGCTCACGGCGCCGGCCGGGCTCGCTGCGCGACTGCGGCTCGCGGCGCGGCCGCGGCTCCCGGTGCGGGGGCGCGTGGGGCAGGAAGCTGCGGGTGGCCACCGGCACCGCGATGGCGGTGACCGCCGCGACCGCGAGCAGGTCGGCCGTCACCGGGACGTGCGCGGCGACCATGACCGTGCCCGCCGCCGCCCCGGCCACCGTGCCGATGCTCCAGCCCGCGTGCATCCGGGGCAGCACCGACCGGCCGATGGCCTGCTCGACCGTGGCGCCCTGGACGTTCATGGCCACGTCCCAGGCCCCGCTGCCGAAGCCGAACAGGAACAGCCCGACCGCCACCGGCGGGATGCCGTGGGTGTACCCGACCGCGACCGCGGCCAGGCCCGCCGCGGCGATGAGCGAGGTGATGGTGACCGTGCGGGCCTCGCCGATCCGGACGATGACCACCCCGGCCAGCGGGATGGAGACGGCCGAGCCGATGGCGATGCACAGCAGGATCAGGCCCAGCACGCCCGGGGCCACGTCCAGCCGCATCCGCACCTGCGGGATCCGCGCCGCCCAGCTGGCGAACGCGAACCCGGAGGCCAGGAAGGCCACCCCGGTGGCGTTGCGGGCCCGGCGGACCTGCGCGGCCTGCGGCCGGCTGGCCAGCTGAGGTACGACCACTAGATCGCGCCGCTGGCGTACGGGATGAAGCTGCTCTGGCCCGGCAGGGCGTCCACCGGCTTGCCGATGGCCGGGAATGCGCGCTGCGGGCAGCCGTCCCGGTCGCAGACCTTGCAGCCGGGCCCGATGGGCACCAGCGCCGACGGGCTGGCCAGGTCCAGGCCGTGCGAGTAGACCAGCCGGTGGGCGTCGCGCAGGTCGCAGCCCAGGCCGATGGCGAAGGTCTTGCCCAGCGCCTCGTAGCCGCCGTAGCGCCGGGACACGGTCCTGGCGATCCACAGGTAGCTGCGGCCGTCGGGCATCTGGGCCAGCTGGGTCTGGATCTCGCCGGGGTGGGCGAACGCCTCGTAGACGTTCCACAGCGGGCACGAGCCGCCGACGCGGGAGAAGTGGAAGCTGGTGGCCGACTGGCGCTTGGAGATGTTGCCGGCCCGGTCCACCCGCACGAAGATGAACGGCACGCCGCGGGCGCCGGGCCGCTGCAGCGTGCTGAGCCGGTGCGCCACGGTCTCGTAGCCGACGTGGAAGCGGCGCTGCAGGAGCATGATGTCGTAGCCCAGCTCCTCGGCGGCGTCCAGGAACGGCCGGTAGGGCAGGATCATGGCGCCGGCGAAGTAGCTGGCCAGGCCGATGCGGGTGAGCAGGCGGGTCTCGTCGCTTGACACCCGCGCGTCGCTGACGATCTCGTCGATCTGCTCGGTCATCTCCACCGAGGCTAGGTGAGTGGCCAGCTGGAAGGCGCGCTGGCCCGGGTTGAGCAGCGGCGACAGCGCCAGCACCCGGGTGGCGGCGTCGTAGCGCCGCTTGACGTCGCCCTGGCCCGCGGGCAGGTCGGTGACCCGGATGCCGTGCCGGCGGGCCAGCCGCTCGGTGATGCCGGGGCCCGCGTTCCCGGCCTCCAGCCCGGCCTCGGCGGCGATCCGCTCGGCGGCCAGGTCCAGGGCCGGGAAGTAGTTCCGTCGGGCGTAGAACAGCTCCTGCACCTCCTCGTAGGCCATCGGCGGCGGGACGGTGAAGGAGCCGGCCGCGCTGGCGTCGATCCGGGTCATGATCGTCTCGTTGACGTCGCGGCCGTGCCGGTAGCGGCGGTGCAGCTCCATCACGTAGCGGCCCACGGCGGGCATGGCCACGGCCAGCTCGCGGATCTCGGCCCTGGAGATGGGCTCGGACACCGACGGGTCGGTGAGCGCGTCGCGCAGCTGGGCCACCAGCCGGTCGGCGTCCTCGGCCGAGAACTGCTGCAGGTCGGCGTCGAACACGCTGGCCAGCCGGAGCAGCACGGCGGCGGTCATGGGGCGCTGGCTGGACTCCAGCTGGTTCACGTAGCTGGGCGAGATGCCCAGGGCGCTGGCCAGGGCGGCCTGGGTCAGTCCGCGCTCCTCGCGGAACCGGCGGAGCCGTACGCCCACGCGCGCCTTGGCCACGGTCATCGGGGGCCTCCTCCCGGCCGTCGTTGTTCACAAAGTTTACAGAATCGCCGTTCAGCCACCACAAACCTCCACACAGCCAGGGCCTTCCGGTCGGCTGGGTTTCCGTGCATCTTGTTAAGATACGTAGTCTCGCGTGCCCAGCCGTGTAGCTGCGCCGACGGCGGGCACCAGCGGCGCTCGCTGGGGGCGCCGGATCCCGACCGCGAGCAGCTGCAGGGTTCGCGAGCGCAGGCAGCCGGAAGGAGAAAAGGTGGGCGACGCCATTCCAGGGCTTGACCAGGCCCCGACCGCACACAGCGGCCTCATCAGCTGGGTCGGCGAGATTGCCGCGCTGGCCCGGCCGAGCCGGGTTCACTGGTGCGACGGCTCGCAGGAGGAATGGGAGGAGCTCACCGGCCTGCTGGTCAAGCTGGGCACGCTCACCCCGCTCAACCCCGAGCTGCGCCCGGGCAGCTACGCCGCCCGCTCCGACCCGTCGGACGTCGCCCGCGTCGAGGGCCGCACGTTCATCTGCTCGGAGAAGGAAGTAGACGCCGGGCCGACGAACAACTGGATCGACCCGGCCGAGATGCGGGCCACCTTCGCCGGCCTGTTCGACGGCTGCATGGCGGGCCGGACCATGTACGTGGTGCCGTTCTGCATGGGCCCGCTGGGCGGGGACATCTCCCAGCTCGGGGTGGAGATCACCGACTCGCCGTACGTGGCCGCCTCCATGCGGGTCATGACCCGGATGGGCGCGCCGGTGCTGGAACTGCTCGGCGCTGACGGGTTCTTCGTCCGGGCCGTCCACTCGGTCGGCGCGCCGCTGGCCGCCGACGAGGCCGACGTGCCGTGGCCGTGCAACGACACCAAGTACATCTCGCATTTCCCCGAGACCAGGGAGATCTGGTCCTACGGCTCGGGCTACGGCGGCAACGCGCTGCTGGGCAAGAAGTGCTACGCGCTGCGGATCGCCTCGGCCATGGCCCGCGACCAGGGCTGGCTGGCCGAGCACATGCTGATCATCAAGGTCACTCCCCCGGCCGGCGAGCCCCGCTACGTGGCGGCGGCGTTCCCGTCCGGCTGCGGCAAGACCAACCTGGCCATGCTGGAGCCGACGCTGCCGGGCTGGAAGGTCGAGACCATCGGCGACGACATCGCCTGGATGCGGTTCGGCGACGACGGGCGGCTGCGCGCGATCAACCCCGAGGCCGGGTTCTTCGGCATCGCGCCGGGCACCAGCGACAAGACCAACGCCAACGCGATCCGCACCCTGACCAGGGACACCATCTTCACCAACGTGGCCACCACCGACGAGGGCGACGTGTGGTGGGAGGGGCTGACCGATCAGCCGCCGGCGCACCTGACCGACTGGCTGGGCAACGACTGGACGCCCGCCTCGGGCACCAAGGCGGCCCACCCCAACTCCCGGTTCACCGTGTCCGCGGGCCAGTGCCCGTCGATCGCGCCGGAGTGGCAGGACCCGGCCGGGGTGCCGGTCTCGGCCATCCTGTTCGGCGGCCGCCGGGCCTCGGCGGTGCCGCTGGTGACCGAGGCCTACTCGTGGGCCCACGGCGTGTTCATGGGCGCCACGATCGCGTCCGAGACCACCGCCGCGGCCACCGGCCAGGTCGGCCAGCTGCGCCACGACCCGTTCGCGATGCTGCCGTTCTGCGGCTACAACATGGGCGACTACTTCGGCCACTGGCTCGAGGTCGGCGACATGACCGACGCCGCGAAGCTGCCCCGCATCTACTCGGTCAACTGGTTCCGCAAGAACGACGACGGCAGGTTCGCCTGGCCCGGCTACGGCGAGAACAGCCGGGTGCTCAAGTGGATCGTGCAGCGGCTGACCGGCGAGGCCGAGGCGGTCGCCACCCCGATCGGCCACCTGCCCGCCGCGGCCGACCTCGACACCGAGGGCCTGGCCATGCGCGACGGCGACCTGGACCTGCTGCTGTCGGTCGACAACCAGACCTGGCAGCAGGAGGCCGAGCACGTCAGGGAGTACTTCGGCATCTTCGGCGACCACCTGCCCGACCGGCTCTGGGCCGAGCACGAGGCGCTGGTGGAGCGGCTGAAGTCCGACGCCTGAGTTAACCGAGTTCCCGAGCGGCGAGGGCCGCGGACCGCAGCCGGTCCGCGGCCCTCGTTCATGTCCGGTTTCCTCATGTTTCCCGGCGCGAGGTCACTGGTTTCCCGGCCCGTGGCTAACCCGACACAACCTCCTAAACCGGACCGGATCTAACGCTGACGTCAAGGTTCGATAGGATCTCCCCCGGGCGGGCCGCGCCCCGAATCTCGCGTCAACCTTGGGGAGCGTGTTCATGCCGACGGTCGAAGAGCCGCAGCTAGCGTCTTCGGCAGGCCGCAGGAGTGACCGGTACAAGTGGATCGCGCTGTCGAACACCACGCTCGGCATCCTGATGGTCACGATCAACCAGTCCATCCTGCTGATCTCGCTGCCCGCGCTCTTCCGGGGCATCAAGCTGAACCCGCTGGTGTCCTCGAACACCTCCTACTTCCTGTGGGTCTTCCTCGGGTTCATGCTCGTCACCGCCGTGCTGGTGGTCAGCCTGGGCCGGGTCGGTGACATCTATGGCCGGGTCCGCATGTACAACCTCGGCTTCGCCGTCTTCACCGTGTTCTCGATCCTGCTCTCGGCGACCTTCCTCACCGGGGCGGCCGGCGCGCTGTGGATCATCATCATGCGGATCCTGCAGGGGGTGGGCGGCGCGTTCCTGTTCGCCAACTCCAGCGCCATCCTGACCGACGCCTTCCCGCCCAGCGAGCGGGGCAAGGCCATGGGCATCAACGGCGTCGCCGCGGTCAGCGGCTCGTTCATCGGGCTGCTGCTGGGCGGCGTGCTGGCCCCGGTCGAGTGGCGGCTGGTGTTCCTGGTGTCGGTCCCGTTCGGCCTGTTCGGCACCGTCTGGGCCTACGTCAAGCTCAAGGACAACGGCGTGCGGATCCCGGCCAGGATCGACTGGATCGGCAACACGCTGTTCGCCGTCGGCCTGATCGCCGTGCTGACCGGCATCGTCTACTCGCTGCTCCCCTACGGCGGCCATCCGACCGGCTGGACCAACCCGTGGGTGCTGGCCGGGATCATCGGCGGCATCGCGGTGCTGGTGCTGTTCTCCTGGGTCGAGACCAAGGTGCCCGAGCCCATGTTCCGGCTCAGCCTGTTCAAGATCCGGGCCTTCACCGCCGGCAACATCGCCGGCCTGCTGGCCGCGCTCGGCCGCGGCGGCATCCAGCTCATGCTGATCATCTGGCTGCAGGGCATCTGGCTGCCGCAGCACGGTTACAGCTTCAGCCAGACCCCGCTGTGGGCCGGCATCGCCATGGTCCCGCTGACCGTCGGGTTCCTGATCACCGGCCCGGTGGCCGGCGTGCTGTCCGACCGCTGGGGCGCCCGGTGGCTGGCCACCATCGGCCTGGCCGTGTCCGGGATCAGCTTCCTGCTGCTCGAGGTGCTGCCGATCAACTTCGGCTACCTCGGGTTCGCCGCGCTGATCTTCCTGTTCTCCATCGGCATGGGGCTGTTCTTCTCGCCCAACCAGGCTGCGGTCATGAACAGCCTGCCCGCCGACCAGCGCGGCGCCGGCGCCGGCATGCTCAACACCTTCCAGAACTCGGCCACCGTGCTGTCGATGGGCCTGTTCTTCACCATCGTCACCCTCGGCCTGGCCTCCCGGCTGCCCAGCCACCTGTACAAGGGGCTGGTCGCCGCCGGCGTCTCCCCCGCCGCCGCGCACACCGTGGCCAGCGAGCCGCCCATCGGCAGCCTGTTCTCGGCCTTCCTCGGCTACAACCCGATCAAGGAGCTGCTCGGCCCGACCGGCGCCCTGGCCAAGCTGCCGCCGCACCAGGCCGCCTACATCACCGGCCGGTCGTTCTTCCCCAAGCTGATCGAGCAGCCGTTCGCGGGCGGCCTGCACCTGGCCTTCACGTTCGCCGCCATCGCCACCGTTATCGCCATCATCGCCTCGGCGCTGCGCGGGAAGCGCTACCTGCACGCCACCGAGCCGCTGACCCAGGAGCTGGCCGAGGGTGCCGCGGAGAGCGCCGCCCTGGTCGGCATCAGCGAGGACGTGGTGACGGAGCAGGCTGTGACCGAGCAGGCTGTGACCGAGCAGGCTGTGAGCGAGCAGGTGGTGGCCGAGCAGGTGGTGGCCGAGCAGGTGGTGGCCGAGCAGGTGCCGGCGAATGGCACACTAGCTACGACCGAGCACCTCGGCGCCGACGGCCAGGCGGGCAACGGAGTCGGCGGCGAGGTCGGCACCGCACGCGGGAGAACCCTGAGCTCATGACCAGCAAGGCGAGGGCGGGGCTAGTCGCCAGCCGGCGGCCGTCCTCCGGGGCGGCCACCGGGGCGGCCACCGGGGCCGAGCCTGCCTCGGCCGCGTCGGCCGGCTCGGCTGCCCCGGCGGTGCCGGCCCCGGCTGTCGCGGCCGCGGCTGTCGCGGCTCCGGCCGATGAGCCGGGCGAGTTGCTCGGCATCGGCGCGGCGGCCTCCAGGGCGGGCGTGTCCGAGCGCGCGCTGCGCTACTACCAGCAGCTGGGACTGCTGGCCCCGGCCTGCACCACCCCCGGCGGCCTGCGCCGCTACTCGGCCGCCAACCTGGCCCGGGTGGCCCGCATCCGCGAGCTCCAGACCCTGCTCGGCCTGAACCTCGACGAGATCGCCGTCGTGCTGCGCAACGAGGACCGCCTGGCCGAGATCCGGCTCGAGTGGCACGACGAGCGGACCAGCGAGAAGGAGCGCCGGGCGCTGGGCCGCGAGTGCCTGGCCCTGCAAGAGGACCTGCGCGCGACCGTAGAGGCCAAGCGGGCCGCCCTGGAGACCTTCCTGGCCGACCTGGACACCCGCATCGCCAAGGTCCGCGCCGTCCTGGCCCGCCCCGCCGACTAACCCCCGACCGCCCGCTAGCCCGTGGGCCGGCGTGTCCCCCGGCTCAGCTTCTTGCTGTTATCAGCGGACCGCGTGGCCTCGCTCGACTTCTTGCTGTTATCAGCGGCCGGTCGGCTGCCCCCGCCGCTTTCTTGCTGTTATCAGCCTGCGGTGGGGTCGCATCTCATGACTGCGACCGATTGACCGCAGAATCCTGCGGTCAATCGGCCCTGATCATGAGGAACCCCCGCGGCTGCGCCGCTTCTTGCTGTTATCAGAGGCGGGGCCGGGATCCAACGACGTGGTTGTTGCTCTCACGCCGCAAGAACGACGTGAGAGCAACAACCACGTCGTCCGCGCTGGCTGCCCGACTGGCGTCAGCCGGACCGGGCGGGACGGCTGGGCTCAGGTGTCTATGAGGTCGGTGCGGAACTTGCCGGGCGGGTCGAGGCGGCGCATCAGGCGCGCGAACGAGCCAGCCTCCGGGTAAGCGGCCAGCACCACGCGGGGCGGCAGCGTGGTCAGCTTGCCCCAGTGAGGCCTGGCACCCAGGAGCAGCAGCCGGTTCTCGACCTGGGCCAGGACCGGCAGTACCGCGTCGGTGTCCAGGATCCAGGTGAAGTGGAAGGCGACGGTATCCCGGTGGTAGGCCGGGCTGAGCCACAGCTCGTCGGCGGCCACGGTGCGCAGCTCGGAGGTGAGTAGCACCGGCGCGATCACGCCGCCCAGCTCGCGCACCGCGGCGATGGCGGCGGGCGCCGAGTCGCGCGGCAGGTAGAGCTCGGACTGCAGCTCCGCGCCGGCGCTCGGCGGCCGGTCGGGCCGGAAGTGGGGCAGCCGCTCGTGCCAGGGGCCGGGCACCCCGAACTGCTCGGTGCAGTTCTCCGGCGGCTGACCGGGAACGGGATGCATGGGCTGGCGGGCGGGATGACGGCCGCGCCACCCCGAGCCGGCGTGACCCGGCCGCCGCTTGACCCACACCATGGCCTGGCCGTCGCGCCAGCCGGTGAACGCGCTCACGCTGTAGCCGGCCGCGAACACCTCATCCAGCTGGCCGGCCACCTCGTCGAGGTCCACGTCGACGTAGACCTGCTGGCTGACCTCGAACGCGGGCTCGATCTCGAGCGTCAGCCGGGTGACCACGCCGAGCGCGCCCAGGGCCACGACCGCGCCGTCGAACCCGGGGTCGCCGCGGCGCAGCTCGGCCTGGTCGCCGCCGGGTCCCATGAGCCGCAGCCCGCTGACCGCGGCGGACAGGCAGCGCCGGCCGTCTCCGGACCCGTGGGTTCCGGTGGCCACCGCCCCGGCCACCGAGATGTGCGGCAGCGAGGCCAGGCTGGCCAGCGCGAAGCCGGCCTGGTGCAGCCGGCCGGCCAGCGCGGCGTAGCTCATCCCCGCGGCCACGGTCACCGAGCGGCCGACGGGGTCGACCTCGACCGTGGGCGGCAGCCGGTCCAGGCACACCAGGTCGCCGGTCGTGTCGGCGACACGATTGAACGAGTGGCCGGTGCCCAGGGCGCGGACCCGGTCCGCGCCGGCCACGATCTGGCTCAGGGCGGCCTCGCTCGCGGGATGGTGGACTCGCGCGGCACTAAATGTGACATTGCCCGCCCAATTGACCGTCATGCGTGTTCCCCGAGACCCTTTCTCGTTTATCCGATTGGCGGAATCTTCCCCCTTTAGGTCGACGCCATTAAGGTGCCGGGTAAGCCGATCTGGCGCAATGGGGGAACCATGCCAGTGACTTTGACTGGCGGATACGGCGGCGGCCGAGGCGCGGATCGCAGCCGCCTTCGCCGGGATCCGGCCAGGTGGCGCCGGCCATGCCCGACGGGATGGTGGGCGAGCGGTACCAGCACCAGCTCCAGGTCACCGGCCGGGCCGGCGACTACGCGTGGGAGAAGACCGAGGGTGACCTGCCGGTCGGGCTGACCCTCGGCACTCTGGGGACGATCTCGGGCACCCCGCGCCGGGACGGGATCGCCCGGTTCAAGGTTCAGTACACCGGCGGCGACGGCCAGCCGTCCAGCCCGTATCCGGTGTCGCTGACCGTCCACCGCCAGCTGAAGATAACCCGTGACCTGTCCCTCCGCGGCGACCAGGAAGCCCCCGGCCAGGATGTCCTCGCCGACCTGCACGCCGAGGGCGGGACAGGCCCCTACCGGTGGTCGATGGCGCCGGGCACCGCGCCGCCGCCCTGGCCCCGGCTCACGCCCACTGGCCGGCTGTACGGCACCCCGTCCGCACGCCGGGGCCGGACCGTGTTCACCGTTCAGGTCAGGGACCAAGCTAACCACGTCGCCACGGCCCGGTTCGTGGCCGCCGTGCGCGGCCGCTGGCGGCGGCGCGCGAGGGTCGCGGCCGTGTCGGTGGCCGTCCGGGCGTCCCTGCGCGAGCGGCTCTTCCGGACCAGCAACTACCTCGGCTTTCTCGCCATCCTCACGCCCATGTCCGGCCTGGCCGGGATCCTGCTGTACGCATTCTCCACGAGCGGCGATCATCTGGTCTACCTGGGCACCGCGCTGCTGACGGCGCTGACCGCGTTCGTGGTCGGCTGCCTGGCCGGGTTCCTGTTCGGCATCCCGCGGGCGGTGTCCTCGGGCCAGCTCCAGCGGGTCCGCGACGGTCATGGCGGCGGCCATTCTGTTCGGGTATACGGCGATTGGCCTGCTCGATAGCTACGTGGTGACCACGATGTGGTACCAGGACCACATGAATAAGCGCTCCCTGCAGTAATGCGCAGGGCGTGTCTTCTGGTCCCGAACCGCGTGGACTGTCACAATCAAGCTGCATCCCGCGGTCCAGCCGGGAGCCGTTCTTCACGGGGGGAGGTGGCAGCCGTGCCCGCGCGCCCGTTTGTCACGCGCTCGGCCCAGATCCTGGGCGTACCGCTGCTGCTCGCGGGGCTCGCCGCGGCCGGGACCGCGCACCTCGCGCCCGCCCGGTCCGCCGCTGCCCGGCCGACAGTCGCGCACCATCCAGCCACACGCCTGTCAGCCACCGGCCACGCGGCGCTCGCGCTGCCCAAGACCGGCACGCTGTTCGGCGTCGCCGCCACCTCGGCCCGCAACGCCTGGACCGTCGGCCAGGCCCTCAGCGGCAAGTCCATCATCCTGCGCTGGAACGGCTCCGCCTGGGCGCAGGTGCCCAGCCCTACGCCCCGCGGCGGCGGCGCCTACTACGCGGTCGCCGCGACCTCGGCCAGCAACGCCTGGGCCGTCGGCGGCAGCGACAACAAGCCGTTCAAGACCCTGATAGCGCACTGGAACGGCCGGTCATGGAAGCAGGTGCCCAGCCCGACCCCGAGCATCGGCGGCGCGTTGTTCGGCGTGGCCGCCACGTCCGCCCACAACGCCTGGGCCGTCGGCTGCGCGGGCAACTGCTACCAGGGCTTCGGCCACGCCCCGCAGACGCTGATCCTGCACTGGAACGGCGCCTCATGGAAGCGGGTGGCCAGTCCGAACCCGGCCGCGGGGACCTCGCTGTCCGCGGTCGCCGCCGCGTCGGCCAGCAGCGCCTGGGCCGTCGGCTGCACCGCCGACTGCTTCATCAGCTCGGCCAGCCCGCAGACCGTCATCCTGCACTGGAACGGCCACGCCTGGAAGCAGGCGGCCAGCCCGGCCGGGGCCGCCACGGGCGCTCTGACCGGGGTGGCCGCGACCTCGCCCGGCAACGCCTGGGTGGTCGGCTGCACCGGCCACTGCTTCGGCCCTGATGCTCTGCCGGGCACGCTGATCGCGCACTGGAACGGCACCAGCTGGCAGAAGGTCACGGCACCCAGCCCGGCCGGCGGCAGCGTGCTGACCGGCATCGCTACCCGCTCGGCGGGCAGCGGCTGGGCCGTGGGCTACACCCGTAACAGCGGCAAGACGATCATCCTGCGCTGGAACGGCGCCGCCTGGACCCGAGTGACCAGCCCGACCCCGGCCCACGGCGGCCAGCTGCTAGCCACGGCCATCGGCTCCCCCGCCAGCGCCTGGGCGGTCGGGTCCAGCGACTTCGGTGACCTGCTCCTCGAGCGCTGGAACGGCGCCGCCTGGAAGTGACAGCCGCCGGGCATCCTGGCTAGCCGAGCGCGCCGGGGCCGGTGGCCGAGCTGGCCGCGGCCGGCGCGGTCCGGGTCAGCCTGGGCACGGCCATCGCCCAGGCGGCCTACGTGGTCGCCGCCCGGGCCACGGCCGAGCTGCTGACCGCCGGCACCTACGCCGAGACCGCCGACGGCGTCGACTACGCGGAGATGAACGCGGAGATGAACGCGGCGCTGTGCCCGCCCGGCTAGATCAGGTGGGCCTCGGTGTGCTCGCCGTCCTCCTGGTCGGCATCGACCAGGTCGTCGCAGGTCGGGCAGTACCAGCGGGTCTCCAGCGGGGTGCCGCAGGTGACATGCCGCGGCGCGTCGGCCGGGTCGGCGTGGCGCGCCCCCCAGCGGGCCAGCAGGCGCAGCGCCCCGGCCAGTTCCCGGCCCTCGGCGGTCAGCTCGTAGGCCACCCGCGGCGGACGCTCGGAGTACGGCCGCGCGACCAGCAGCGCCTCCCGCTCCAGCCGCTTGAGCCGCTCGGACAGGATGTTCGCGGCCAGCCCGGGGATCTGGGCCAGCAGGTCGTTGAACCGCCGCGGCCCGGCCAGAAGCGCCTCCACCACCAGCAGCGTCCACCGGTCCCCCACGCTGGCCAGCGCCTCGGCCAGCGGTGAGGACTCCTCCTGCTGGGTGGTCATGAGCGTTCTCCCGTCCGCTGACAGCGATCAACCGATCGTAGCCGCCGCGTTGACTTCGCCGGGGTTAGTAGTAAGTTGCAAGTTACTACTTACTAGCAGGCAGCGGGAGGCGGACATGACGGCACTGGACGAGATCCAGGCGGGCATCGGGCGGCTGGCCGGGAACGCCGGCCCCTCGGTGGTGGGCATCGGACAGCGGTGGGGCGCCGGTTCTGGCATCGTCCTCGCCGACGGCCAGGTCCTCACCAACGCCCACAACGTGCGCGGCGACCAGGTCGAGGTCACCTTCGCCGACGGGCGGAGGGCCGAGGGCAGCGTGGCCGGGCAGGACCTCGACGGCGACCTCGCCGTCATCGAGGTCGACACAGGCGGCGTTCCGGCGCTGGCGTGGGCCGACGGCGCATCCGCCGCGATCGGGACGCCGG
>Ga0134126_10005956_pt1 | contig 15250 bp, 9 predicted proteins | sample KB31752_FD_96881 | JGI IMG/M metagenome (GOLD analysis project Ga0134126, IMG submission 96881) | Terrestrial soil microbial communities with excess Nitrogen fertilizer from Kellogg Biological Station, Michigan, USA - KB3-175-2 | ecosystem: Environmental > Terrestrial > Soil > Unclassified ...
CAAGCAACCACTTCTTCTGGCTGGACACGAAAAATGCGCAAGGAGGTCTGTGTTACGCCGACCCAAAACTGACGAGCGATGGCGTAGCGCCGGGTGTTGGCGTGAATGGCGGGCCGATTCTGCGCTACTGCGGCTCAGTGCCGCATCCAGGGTCGAAGACCCCCTTCGCGCCCCGGTTTGGCTTGAATTACCGCTTGAATAACAAGACTGTCGTTCGCGGCGGATACGGCATCTTCTACGATTCCTATGAAGGCCGCGAGATCGACGACTCCGCGGATATTTACCCCTACAGCATCCGTTTGTCGGAGACGCCGACCAACGACTCGACTTTGCCGAAGTTCGGCAATCAACTGTTCCCGGCCTACGGCAATCTGGGGCCCTTCCCCGTGTCGACACTGTCGTTTATCGCTGTTATTGAGTCCGAGAACCCGATCAACCCATACGTCCAGTCGTGGACCGCTTCGGTGGAACGGCAATTGGCCCGCAGCACAACCCTGGAGGTGAACTATATCGGAACGCATGCGGTTCATCTGCTGGACAGGCGGAACATTGCCCAGCCATACGGCATTCCCTCGGCGGACCTGGCAGCCTGCCAGGCCGACCCCACCGATGTGACGCACAATTGCCCCACGTCTACGCGGCTGCCTTATCCAAACTTCACGGGCTTCTATATTGATAGCGACTTCCACGGGTACTCGCATTACCGGGCCATGAACGTGAAGTTCGAACATCGCACCGGGAGCCTGGCGGTTACCGCCGTCTACACCTGGGCGCAGAGCAAGGATGACAAGTCGGCGGCGGCTGGCGTTGGCGCGACCGGCAGCGGCTACCAGGGAACCATGGATAATCACGATCCGGCCCTGGACTATGGGCTCTCCGACTTTGACGTGAACCAGCGCTTCGTCGCAACCTACATCTATCAGCTTCCGTTTGGACGCGGCCAAAAGATGCTGGGCGGCGTGGGCAGAGCGGCGAACGCGGTTGTAGGCGGCTGGCAGCTTGCTGGGATCACAACTTTCCAGGCGGGGTTCCCCTACAGCGTCAGCGCGACCGACGCGGCGGGCCTTCTCGATACGCAGTTCCAGCGCGCGAGCCTTGTGTCAGGATGCAATGTTCACAGCCATACGCAGCAGTTCCAACGTCTGAACATGGCCTGCTTTACTCAGCCGGCAATCGGCGTCTACGGAAATACTGGCCGCAATTTCCTGCGCCAGCCTGGCATGAATAACTGGGATATGGGAATTTCCAAGGCATTCCCAATTGCCGAACGCCTTAACTTCGCGATACGGTTCGATACCTTCAACACCTTCAACCATCACCAATACAACATCAACGTTGGCGGACTGGCTACGGGAGGGTCTGGAGGCGGTTCCGCGATCGACAACGGGGTGGGCGACCCACTGGCCGGCTTGATCACCAGTTCCGCGCCGTCGCGCATTATTCAGCTAAGCGGAAAGATTTCATTCTGACTGTGCCTCCCAGTCATTGTTTCAATACCGCCACGTCGAACCGGCGTGGCGGATTCTTTCCTCGCGGAGCCAGGCCCTATACTCGACGGATGATTACCAAGCGAGTGAGTTTGGCCTGGGTTCTAGCCGTGTGGTGCGCCTTGCCGATTGCCGCCTCGTGGGCGCAGTCCACCAGGGATGAGCAGGCCGCCCGCTATGCTTCCGCCGGGCAGCAGGCAATGATGAGCGGGGATTACGCGACGGCGGAGCAGAACTTTGAAGAACTCGCAAAGCTTGAACCCTCCGTTGCCGAGGTCCACGCAACCCTGGCGGCCATTTGCTTTAAGCGGCGGCAATACGATCGCACCGTCCGTGAGATTCGACTTGCGAAGCGGCTGAAGCCCGGGCTGCCCAGACTCGACAGCTTGCTTGGCAGCGCGCTCTCCGAGCAGGGCCACTTCGCCGAAGCATTGCCCTATCTGGAGAAGGACTTCCGCCAATCGGGAGACTCTGAAGTGCGGCGCATGTCTGGACTGGAGCTGATCCGCGCCTATTCCCATTTAGGTCGCGATGCGCAGGCAGTGGAGGTTTCGCTGGCGATGAACCGGCTTTACCCGAACGATCCGGAAGTGCTCTATCACACGGGGCGCGTCTACGGGAACTTCGCTTACGAGACCATGGAGAGGCTGCACAACACCGCTCCTGGATCCATCTGGATGCTACAGGCACAGGGCGAAGCCAATGAGAGCCAGAAAGCGTGGGCGCCCGCGATTGTCGCATTCAACCACGTGCTTGCACTTGACCCGAAGCGGCCTGGGATTCACTACCAGTTAGGCCGCGTCTATCTTGGCCGGTACCGCGAGACGCAGAGTGCCGAGGATAAGGCGGCGGCCATACGCGAATTTGCCGCCGAGCTGACCATCGATCCCAGCGCCACGGATGCGGCCTATGAACTGGGAAACATACAGGCCGAGAGCGGCGATCTGGAAGCGGCCGGAAAACAGTTTGCGGTCGTGCTCAAGCGCGATCCGGATTATGAAGAGGCACTGGTAGGATTGGCCGGCGTTGACCTCTCCGCGCACAAGCCGGACGCGGCGGCGCCGCTGCTGGAACGCGCTACCAGGCTGCGGCCGGACGACGAAGTGGCCTGGTGGCGGCTGGCGCAGGCCAACCGCGCAACCGGCAACAGAGAGGGTCAGGCAAAGGCTCTGGCCATGTTCCAGAAACTTCACAATTCGGCTTCAGACGCCATGCCAAAGCCGGGAGGCGACGATGTGACCCCGCAGCAACTCGGCCCGAACGCAAAGCCCTGAGTCTGGGCTCTGAAGTCCAGCGACCAAAGACTGAATTATTAGGAGGACCTCGGATGAAATATAGATTGAAATCGACCGCGTTCTTGTGTGGAACACTTGTGGCCTTGCTTTGCGCGGGCCTCGCGATGGCGCAGGAGCCGGCTTCGCCCCCGGCAAAGACGATCAGCGTGGATTGGAACCAGGTGCTGCGGGTTTCCCAATCAACTCCGACGCTTCAGGTGGTGACCAATCCCATGTTGAATCCAGGGTCGCCGATCCACGACGGCGCGTTCTCCGCCCTCAAATCGCTCGGCGCTGATTACGTGCGCTATGTCCCGTGGCTGCCCTATCCAAAGGTCGCTGTGGCCGAGTTACAGCCGCCAACCGCGGATCATACCTCGTGGGACTTTACCCATATTGATCCCATCACCAAGGATTTTCTGGCGGCGACCGCCGGGCACTCGACCATCATTAACTTCAGCACAATCCCAGCCTGGATGTTCAAGACAGACAAGCCGGTCACGTATCCGGCGGACCCGAACCAGGTGTTCTGGGATTACACGCAAGGCACAGAGTTGCGCGATCCGAGCGGCAAAGAGCTGGGCGATTACTATGCGCGGCTCGTCAGTTGGTATACGAAGGGTGGATTCAACGACGAAAACGGGAAGTGGCATCCATCCGGATACCATTATCAATTCCCCTACTGGGAGGTACTGAACGAAGTCGATTTTGAACATCACACGACGCCGGAGCAATACACGCGCAGATACGACGACATTGTTTCGGCGATTCATCGTGTAAGCCCGGAGACGAAGTTTGTTGGGCTGGCATTGGCCATGCCCGGAGCGAATCCGAAGTACTTCGAGTATTTTCTGAATCCGAAGAATCACCGGCCCGGAATTCCGCTGGACTTCATTTCATTTCACTTTTATGCCGGCCCGGCGTTGGATGAAGGCCCGTCGAGCTGGCAACACACCTTCTTCGATCAGGCGGAGGGATTCCTGGCGACAACGCGGTACATCCTCGCCATTCGCGACCGGCTGTCGCCCGCAACAAAAATCGATACGGATGAGCTGGGCGTGATTTTGCCGACGGACGGTCTGGAGATTCAGGCCAAGAAGGCGCTGCCGGATCATATTCCCCACATCTATTGGAACGCAGCCGGGGCTCTGTACGCGGACCTCTTCGTGGAGTTGTCGAAGATGGGGGTGGACGTGATTGGCGAATCGCAGTTGGTCGGGTATCCATCGCAATTCCCCAGCGTGTCGATGATCGACTACAACAACGGCAAGCCAAACGCGCGCTATTGGGTGCTCAAGATGATTGTGGAGAATTTCCACCCCGGCGACCGAATCGTGAAAACGTCGGAAGGCGATTTTGGACACACCCCCGCTCCGTTGGCACAGGCTTTTGCGACGCCACACGGGCGGAGGATTTTGCTGGTCAACAAATCCAACGGTGAAGAAACGGTGATTGTGCCGGCGGACTTTGCGCACGCGGAGTTTGCCACGGTCGACGCGGAGACCGGCGACGATCCGCCCCGCACCGGCACGCTGAGCGGAACCGGGTTGACGCTGGCGCCCTTCGCGGTGACAGTTCTCAAAGCGGAGTAGAGTGGCACGATGAACGAAAATGGCCTTCGGGTGGGGCTGTGCGGCATAGGACTTGACGCTTACTGGCCGCAGTTTGCAGGCTTGCGCGAGCAGTTGGAGGGCTATCTGGCGAGCGCGCAGACGCGGCTGGAGCGGCTGGGCGCGCAGGTCGAGCCGCTTGGCATGGTGGATAGTCCAGAGCGCAGCCGCGAAGCCGGCCATGCCTGCCGCCGCGCCGACGTGGATGTGCTGTTCCTCTACGTGACCACCTACGCCCTCTCCAGCACGGTGCTGCCTCTGGTGCAACGCGCGAAGGTTCCCGTCATCGTGCTGAATATGCAGCCGGACGCGGCCATGGACTACCAGGCCTTCAACGCTCTGCCGGATCGCACTGCCATGACGGGGGCGTGGCTGGCATGGTGCTCCGCGTGCCCGGTGCCGGAGATTGCCAACGTATTGCGCCGGGCGCGCCTGCCGTTTTATCAAGTCACCGGAGCGCTGAACGATGAAAGCACCTGGCAGGAGATTGAGGAGTGGATGGCGGCGGCGCGTGTGCAGCGCGCGCTGGCGGACAATCGCCTGGGATTGCTTGGCCACTACTATGGCGGAATGCTCGATGTGGCGACAGACATCACCCAGGTGTGCATTACCTTTGGCAGCCACATCGAAATGCTTGAGCCGGATGAATTGAGCGCGCTGCGTCCAAATGTCGCCGAGGATGCGATTGCGGAGCGGGTGCGGTATTTTGAGCAGCACTTTGATTTGCAGCCGGGGTGCTCACGCGAGGAGCTGGCGCGTGCCGCGGGTACTTCGCTCGCACTCGACCGGTTAGTCGAGGAACACGATTTGCATTCCCTGGCCTACTACTACAAAGGCACCGGCATCGAGGCGAATGAAGACACGATGAGCTCCGTCATTCTCGGAATGTCGCTGCTCACCGCGCGCCATATTCCCGCCGCCGGAGAATATGAGGTGAAGAACGCCATCGCCATGAAGATTATGGATTGCTTCGCGGCGGGCGGTTCGTTCACCGAATACTATGCGCTGGATTTGAAAGACGACATTGTGCTGATGGGCCATGACGGACCCGGGCACATTGCGATTGCCGAGGGCAAGACGCGCGTGCGGCCGCTTGATGTCTATCACGGCAAGGTGGGCCGCGGCCTTTCGGTGGAGATGTCCGTGCGCTATGGCCCGGTTACGTTGCTGTCCGTCGTTGAGGACCGTGAGCACGGCTTCCGGCTGCTGGTTGCGGAAGGAACCTCCGAGGCAGGACCGGTGCTGGCGATTGGAAATACGAATAGCCGCTATCGCTTCGCCATGGGAGCGCGCCGGTTTGTGGAAGGCTGGAACGAGCAGGGCCCCGCGCATCATTGCGCCGTGGGCGTGGGGCACATTGCCGCGCGTATCCGCAAGCTCGCGCGGCTGCTCGAGATCCCTTTTGTGCAAGTCTGCTAAATCATTGGCGAACCATCTTGCTGGGTGCTCTGTCGGAAGCGACCGCGAGATGAAGTGTTTGCGTACCGCTGTGCAAAGCGTAGCTGTGGCCTTCCCATACCAGATTGCCTGCAAGCCCGGATGGAAGATCGATGGTGGTCGTCCAACGGTTGCCGTCCAGCTTGTAGTTGGTCCGGATGAGACCACCGGCGTGCGGCATGGAGGCTTCGAGATGGTGAAGGCCGCGAAGATGGGGCTCGATGCGCACCTTCCGGAATCCGGGCGCCGCGGGATGGATGCCCGCGACGACGGTGAGCAGGTCGTAGTTGGGGCTGGCGCTCCACGCATGACAATCCGAGCGAGTGGGTTCCGGCGTCTCCGCCCAGGTGCTCAGTCCAAGGTGAAGCATGTTGTACCAGGGCTTCAGATTGCTGAGATACAGATCAGCGAGTCCGGCATGTTCCAGCGCGCGGCTTAGATAAAAGCGGAAGTAGTAGCTTGGGGTGGACATGGGCGGCACTGGCTTGCCCGCCACAATTGTCTGCGCGTGGGGGTTGGACGCAAGAACCCTGCGCAGGATTGGCGCTTGCTGGTCGCGAGGCGCCACATTGAGCCAGACGGCGAGAATATTCGCCTCCTGGCTGTAACTTTTGTGTGCCGGAGTATCGGCGTAGAGACCATACTTTGGATCCCAGTTTTCCCGGTTCAGCGCTTCGGTCGCTTTTTGAATGATGGCCCTATACTCTTGGGCACGCTCCCGGCTTCTGTAAAGAGCTTCCATCTGCGCCGCGTCGTGGAGCGCCTCGATGAACTGCAAAGTCAGAAACGAAGAACCGCCATCCGCATCCTGAGGCGGCACGCCGGCGGGATAGTCTTCGGTCCAATCGCCGAATTCCCACCATTGCATTTTTCCCAGCAGTCCGTCAGGACGCCGCCGCGCGATAAACCAGTCGAGTACCGAGCGGGTGTGGGGCAGCGTTTCCTTCACCAGCGGCAGATCATCGACATACATCCAGTAGTCGTGAACCATGCCCACCCAGAGCAGCGAAAAAGGCGGAATGAACTGCGGCAGCGACGACGGATAACGGCTCTGCGTGATTCCCTCCGGAATGCGAGAGTCGTCGATATTGACAATCGCCTGTCGCGCGAGCCGGCTGTCGCCGGTGACAACGTAAGAAATGAGCGCCTGGATGCGCGTGTCGCCCACATACTGCAACTGCTCCCAATAGGGCGCATCCATATAGGTTTCATGCGCGCACAGCCGAGCGGTCCGCCATCCCGTTCCCCATAATTTGTCCAGTTGCGGAATGTCTCCGCTGATTGTGGCTTTCTCCACGAATGGATACGCGGAGAACCACGCGCGCATGGAATCCAGCCGCAGGGGCTCCGCTTTCGTCGTCACGTCAATCTGGAGATACCGCCAGGTCCGCCACCAGAGCGGCTGAAAGCTGCGATGGTCACCGCCGCCCGCAATCAGTTCATCGGTGATGCCATCAATGTGACGGCCCTCGATCTGGTTGCGATTGCCTTTGTTCCCCTGCGCGTCGTAGAGCGCTTCAGAATAGGTAATCGCGATTTTAGCGTCGCGTCCGCCGCTGATGGTCAGCTCAGGATAGGCCGTCTGAAGTACGCGATGGTCCAGCAGAAGCGTGACGTGCGTGTTCGCCGGGATCTCAAGCGGCGCTGCGGGAAAAGCCGGCAGAGAGGGCAAGCCCTCCACCCGCACCGGCAATCCGGCATCCACCAGTCGATGCTCCATCGGCGGCAGCGGGTCCTGGACCAGTTCCCAGCGATTGTCCGCATCCTGTGCCTGCCGCGTAGCGGCGCGGCCAATACGTTCCGGCTTTGTCCACCCGGAGTCCGCATCTTCGGGCCGGTCCCAGTTCCAATCCAACAGTCGCCCGTCGATCTTCTCCGCCGGGCCCGCACCGTAATATCCACCCAGGCCGGTATGTTGGAGCGCGGAATGTCCTGTCTCCTGGCGCACGTGCCAGCCTGAGCCGGTGTTTACCGCGGCTTCGGCGGCAGTATCGCCTTGCATCAGAAACCCGGTGCGATTGCTCATCTGGGCAATTGGCGCAAGGTCGCCGAAGTTCCATACCACCGCCGCGACAAGGTTCTTGCCTGAGTGCAACAGCGGAGCCAGGTCAACCGTTTCAAAACGCCAGTGGAACAGATCGCCGCGCGCCGGACCTTCAGCCGCGTACTTGCCGTTCACACGCAGCACGTACCGGTTGTCCGCGGTTACGTGGACCCAGTAATGCGCGGGCACGCTCGCCAGCGAAAGCTCTTTGCGGAAGTAAAAGACGCCGGGTGCTTGAGCGGACACTCCCGGATCTGCAATCCATGAAGCTGGCCATTCGGCCGCGACCAGGTCGCGGTTGAGCGGACGCGCAGATTGCGCGGCGGCCGGAAGCATAAAGCAACTCAGCAGGAGGATGAGAGATATTCGTGCCATGGCGAACAGAGTAGCAGAATCGCAAACCCTTGAGGATGAGTCCCTCAAGTTACATCAGGGCAGATAAAAAACTTCGCGCATCATGGGGAAGCGCTCACCGGGCAGCGTCTCACCCATGGGGGCAAAGTAGGGCGCCATGGCCTCCTGCCACCGGGTGTTCACGGGATCGCTTTCGATCTTCTGCCACGTCGTTTCAAAATCCTGCTCAACGCGCATCGTGAGAAACAGAAGTTCATCGCGGCGGAAAATCGAGTATTCGGAGACCCCCGCGCTCTTCAGCAAGTGCAGCATCTCCGGCCATACCCGGGCGTGAGCCTCGTCGTAAGCGGGGCCCGCGCCCGGCTTTAGCCGTAAAAGAAAAGCTACTCGCTGCATGATGAACTCCCCCGGCAGTATTTGAGGATGGCGACGCAGCCCAGTTTAGTGCGTGAGCTTTCTTGATTCAAGCAATCCGGATTTTGAAAAAGGATATAAATCGAAAGAATGGTCGGAGAGAGAGGATTTGAACCTCCGACCCCCTGGTCCCGAATTCAAGGATTCCATTTGCTCAAGGTAAGTCGCAAGGCTCACGACTATCGCAATCCCTTTAGTCCTTGTTAGAGTTCTTTCGGGACGTTTGGAAGTTGAATCATTTTGGGGGCGTAAGTTGCGTCTAAAGGGGCTCAGTGCATTCATAGTGATCTCCCAATTGTCGTTCTTGCTAGTTCAATCGCTAGCCAGTGCACAATCAGCACCCCAGGCTGCGGAGCCGAAATCGGAACAACTGATTCCTCGAAGCCAAGACCAGAGAGACCGGATGTATCAAAACCTGCATCGCGTCGTCTTAAATGTCCAAGTTTCTGGTTTGTCTGGCCAACAAACTGCTGACCTCAAGCAGAGTGACTTCGCAATCTTCGTGGATCATCAGCCCCAAAAACTGACGCTATTTCAGTCGGCCCAGGACAATTCCACACACAAGCCGGCCCACGTGATTGTCGTGCTGGATGAAGTGAATAATTCTTCAGGCAAAACGAAGCATTTCCGCAGGGAGGTTGAGAAATACCTGGAAGCTGGCAGCGGCCCTCTAGCCCACCCGACATCTATTGCACTCTTCTCTGGCGCTGGAATGGAACTGGGCGCACCCTCAAAGGACCGTGCGGCTCTACTCGCTGATTTGAATCGGCTTGCAGGCAACCCTCGCGGTTTAAGTTGTGCGGATACGACGGCTGTTCCGGATTGCACGGAGCTTAAGCCGGACCTCAATTCGCGTGTATGCGATCCAAATCCTCACCTGGTCTGTCTCGACCATCTCTTCGATTCATCCATTACGGCTCTCACCAGCCTGGCACAGCAAGAGGTAAACGGTTCTGGCAGGGTGATTGTTATTTGGATCGGAAATGGGTGGCCCCTTCTTAATGAGCCGGGGTTCACGCCGGATTCGCCCGAACTCAAGGCTAGCTTTTATCGCGATCTGGTGACTGTCTCAAGCGCCCTAACCGAGGCCCATGTGACTCTGGATGCCGTTGCCTCTTCAGAGGCATTGCCGGTCAGCCCAAAGCACGCCCATGACAGTATTTTCTTCCAGGGTGTATCGAACGAGGACCATGCAAGTGCGGCCAGTCTCTCTCTGCAGGCACTTGCTTATCAGAGTGGGGGACTTGTCCTGACGAATTCTAAGAACATTGCTGATCAGATTGCGCACTGCGTCGCAGATTCGGATTCCTATTACTCACTGGCCTTTGATTACCCGCCCGCGTCCCAGTCCGGGGAGTACCATTCGATTGCGGTCAAGATCGATAGGCCCGACGTCTCGGTACGAACGAGAACGCTTTATTACGCTGAGCAATAGGCGGTTCTGGTTGCCCATCGCCAAAAGCCCCTCAACACGCCTGCTCGCGAAACTTCCGTATTGCCGGTAGTTCTAGAGGCAAATCGATCAGCTATGACACAAACAAAGACACAAAACAGGTTTCGACTGCTCTGGATATTGACCTAAGCTATAGAAATAGATGGTCGGGGAGAGAGGATTTGAACCTCCGACCCCCTGGTCCCGAACCAGGTGCTCTACCAGGCTGAGCCACTCCCCGAACGTTTACGCCGTTTGGCTGGATGCCTGCTCTGCACGAGTCCTGGTCGCTCCCGCGCTCTCAGCAAGCTATCCTGAATATATCAGAAAAGGCCTCGACTCACGGCCCACGCTCCCATGAAGCCTGACCTACCATTCGGCATATCGCAGATGCACGTGCTCGACGGCGCAATGGCCACGGAGTTGGAGCGGCGCGGATGCAATATTTCCGGACCGCTGTGGTCGGCTCATGTGCTTGATACCTCACCAGAGACGATTCGGCAGGCTCACCTGGATTATTTGCGCGCCGGCGCGGATTGCATCTCCACGGTGAGCTATCAGGTTTCCGCCATGGGCTACATGGAGATGGGGCGTCCGCGCGAAGATGCGGAGTGGGCGCTGCGGCGCTCGGTGGAAATCGCGGAAGTCGCGCGTGAGCAGTTCCGGCAAGAATCGGACCGGCCGGTGCTGATTGCCGCTTCGCTGGGACCCTACGGCGCGGCGTTGCACAACGGAGCCGAATTTCACGGACGCTACGATATCAGCATCGCCGACCTCGCGCGCTTCCATGCCGAGCGGCTGGCCGTGATTGCCGAAACCAAAGCGGATTTGGTTGCGATGGAGACGATTCCCTCGCTTGACGAGGCGCGGGCCATTCTGGCTGCGCTTACGCGCTTTCCCGCCCTCCGGGCGTGGCTCTCTTTCACCTGCCCGGACGGCGCGCGCGTCGCGCATGGAGAGAGGCTGGCCGATTGCGCCGCGCTGCTCAACGGCTCAGACCAGGTGATTGCCGTTGGCGTGAATTGTACCCATCCACGGCTTGTGGTGAGCTTGGTTGCTGCGGCTCAATCGGCGACCAGCAAACCGATTCTGGTATACCCCAACTCTGGCGAAACCTGGGATGCGGCCAATCACCGCTGGCTCGGCGAATCGAATATCGAGGAGTATGAAGCCTGGGCCGCGGAGTGGTTCCGAGCGGGGGCGCAGGCGGTTGGCGGATGCTGCCGGACGACTCCCGAACACATCCAGGCGGTTCGGCGGGCGTGGGAGGCAGCTCACCCCGCACCCATGCGACAATAAGGGTACCGAGCCATGAAATCAGCATCCGAAGTGGCCCCGCCGCCGGTCGCCGTAACCCCTGAACTTCTGGCCCAGCATGGCATTACGGGCGAGGAGTATGAGCGCATTGTGGCCGCGCTTGGCCGCACGCCTTCCCTCACCGAACTGGGTATTTACAGCGTGATGTGGAGCGAGCATTGCCCCTATAAATCATCCCGCGTGCATTTGAAGCGGCTGCCCACCAAGAGCGAGCGCGTGGTGCAGGGACCGGGCGAGAACGCTGGAATCATCGACGTGGGCGACGGATGGGCCTGCGCGTTCAAGATTGAGTCGCACAACCATCCTTCTTACATTGAGCCGTATCAGGGCGCGGCTACGGGTGTTGGCGGAATCCTGCGCGACATCTTCACCATGAATGCGCGGCCGCTGGCCGTAATGGATGCGCTCAGCTTCGGGCCGATTGCGCCGGACGGCGAGACGTCTCCCGAGGTCATCCGCAAGAACCACTCCATCATGGAAGGCGTAGTTAGCGGCGTCGCGGGATACGGCAACTGCTTTGGCGTGCCGAACCTGGGCGGGCAGACACGGTTTGAGCCGTGCTACTCGGGGAATCCTCTGGTGAACGCCTTCGCGCTGGGGCTAGTGCGGCGGGATGAGATTTTCTATGCCAAGGCTACGGGCGTCGGCAATCCGGTGATTTATGTCGGAGCCAAGACCGGGCGCGACGGGATTCATGGCGCGACCATGGCCAGCGAGGAGTTCAAGGAAGGATCGGAGCAGAAGCGGCCCAACGTGCAGATGGGCGATCCGTTTATGGAGAAGCTGCTGCTGGAAGCGTGTCTGGAAGCCATGCAGACCGGCGCGGTGCTGGGCATTCAGGACATGGGCGCGGCGGGACTGACCTGCTCGACCTGCGAGATGGGCGGGCGCGGCGGCGTCGGGCTCGAAGTGGAACTGGATAAAGTGCCGCAGCGCGAGACCGGTATGTCCGCCTACGAGATCATGCTGAGCGAGTCGCAGGAGCGGATGCTTCTGGTCGCCGATAAGGGCCGTGAAGGCGAGGTGCTGCGGGTCTTCGAGAAATGGGGGCTGGATGCCAGCATTGTCGGCACCGTGATCGGCGAGCCGCGCATGAGGATTCTGCAGCACGGCGAAGTGGTCGCCGATATTCCCAACCAGTCGCTGACGGATGACGCGCCGCTGTACCACCGTCCGGTCGGGACGTGGAAGGCTCCGGTTCCGCTCGATCCTCCGGCGGAGGTTCTGGAGGAACTGAAGAAGCCGCGCGACTATACGGCGGACTTGAAGAAGCTGCTGGCGTCTCCGAATATCTGCTCGAAGCGCTGGGTCTATGAGCAATACGACTCCATGGTGCAGACGAACACGGTGCAGGGACCCGGCGGCGAAGCGGGCGTGATGCGGATCAAGGGCACGAACCGCGGCATTGCCATGGCGCTGGCGGGCAACAGCCGTTGGTGCTATCTCGACCCGCAATGGGGAGCAGCTTTAGCGGTCGCAGAAGCCGCCCGAAAAGTTGCGTGTACCGGTGCGACTCCAGTGGCAGCTACGAACTGCCTGAATTTTGGAAATCCTGAAAAGCCGGAAATTATGGCGCAGCTATCCACAGCCATCGACGGCATCGCGGAGGCTTGTACCGCGCTGGGTACGCCGATTACCGGCGGGAATGTCTCCTTATATAACGAGACAAAGGGCGAGGGGATTTATCCGACGCCGATCCTGGGCATCGTCGGCATTCTGGATGACATCAGCAAAGCGGTTCCGGCGGATTTTCAAAGGCCGGGCGACCTCTTATTGATAATGGAGCCTCAGCCAGACTCTAATTCAATTAGAGATGATTTTGAACAAGGTTCCCTTCAAGAGTTTGGTTCTTCGGAATATGCCAAGACCATATACAAGAAATTTTGGGGCGTGCCGCCCAGAATTGACTTGGCTTCCGAAGCAAGATTGCAAAGACTGTTGGTAACTCTTGCTAATGAAAAATTGCTTCATTCTGCCTCAGACGTGAGCGATGGTCTTGCTGTAGCAATTGCGGAAGCTTCATTCGTGAAAAACATAGGCGTAACCGCTGGACTTGCAGTTGGCGCTCCGTATGTAGATAGCCCTGAAATTCTGTTTATGGAGTCGACTTCACAGGTCATTGTGACGTGTGACCCAGCTTCTTGGGATCGGATTTCAAAATTGGCTAAAGAAGCTGAGATTCAGTGCTACCAATTCGGTGAGACGAGAGATGATCGAATAAGGATTTGTATAGAGGGTGGCATTGTTATTGATTGCTCCATCTCTGATCTGAAACAATTTTGGTCCTCCTCTCTTGAATCCAATCTTCATGACCAAACCGCTGCCGAGGTGCTGGCATGAAGCGGTTGATGATCGAAGGTATTCCGGGTGAGGAAACCGTACTATCCCAGGTCTCAGAAGCGAGACCTGGGGCACCCACATCCGCTCAGGATGACGTCCGTTGTGGTGTTGAGGATGATCCCAAGCTGCGCGAAGAGTGCGGCGTTGTTGCTATCTACAACCATCCCGAGGCGGCGCGGCAGGTTTACCTCGGGCTTTACGCGCTTCAGCATCGCGGACAGGAATCAGCCGGCATTGCCGTTGCCGATGGCAAAAATCTTTCCAACATCAAGGGCATGGGTTTGGTCGCCGAAATTTTTTCGGACGATGTACTGGACAAGCTGAAGGGCGACATGGCCATTGGCCATACGCGCTACTCGACTACCGGCGACTCGGCTTTGCTCAACGCGCAGCCCATTCGCGTTGAATCCACCAAGGGACTCATCGCCATTGCCCACAACGGCAACCTGGTGAACCTGAGCGGCGTGCGCGCGCGGCTGGAGCGCGAGGGGGCTTTCTTCCAGACCACCAGCGACTCGGAAATTATCGTCCAGCTCATCGCCCACTCGAAAGAAAGCACTCTGGTTGACGCCATCGCCGACTCGCTCAGTCAGGTCGAAGGCGCCTTCTCCATCGTCATGATGACGAGGGATCGCATCTTCGCGGCCCGCGACCCGCGCGGGTTCCGGCCACTTTCGATGGGGCGGATTGAGAATTCCGACGGGCCAGACACCATTGTTTTCGCTTCGGAAAGCTGCGCCTTTGATCTGCTGCACGCGAAGTTCGAGCGCGACGTGGAGCCGGGCGAGCTCGTCATGGTGACGCGCGACGGCGTGACCAGCCGCCGCTTCTCGACCGGGATCGAGCAGGCGAGCTGCATCTTTGAGCACGTCTACTTCGCCCGGCCCGACAGCAAAATCTTCAACCGCTGGGTGCAGGAGAGCCGCGAGCAGATGGGCCGCCAGCTTGTGCGCGAAGCTCCCGTCGAGGCGGACCTGGTGGTCCCGGTTCCCGACTCCGGGGTGACGGCGGCCATCGGCTACGCCGCCGAGAGCGGCATCCCGTTTCGGTTCGGGCTCATCCGAAACCACTATGTTGGGCGGACGTTCATTGAGCCGGAGCAGCGGGTGCGCGACTTTGGCGTCCGGCTCAAGCTGAACCCGGTTCGCAATCTGCTTCAGGGCAAGAGAATCATCCTGGTGGATGACTCGATCATCCGTGGGACGACGAGCCGGAAGATTGTCCGCATGGTGCGCGCGGCGGGCGCGAAGGAAGTCCATATGCGGATTAGTTGCCCGCCGACCATTTCGCCCTGCTACTACGGAGTGGATACGCCGAGCAAGCGAGACCTGATCGCCGCCAACAACTCCGTGGAAGAGATTCGCGAATTCATTGAAGCCGACTCGCTGGCCTACCTCTCGATGGAGGGATTGCAGCGGGCTTGCGACGGCGGCGAAGGGAACACGTTCTGCGTGGCCTGCTATACGGGCAAATATCCGACGAAGGTCATCGACGTGGACGTGGAAGAGATTCTTCCGGCGGGCGCGACTCGCTGATTCCAG